>VFQO010002641.1_pt1 | contig 10492 bp, 14 predicted proteins | sample 3512331 | NCBI WGS metagenome assembly VFQO01 (sample SAMN10412371, study PRJNA504923) | tailings metagenome | isolation source: Replicate 3 from Balatoc abandoned mine | place: Philippines: Itogon, Benguet | collected 2017-08-28 | reverse complement strand
GCGCTCTGACCCTCTTCTTGGTACGAGACTGCTGCGGCGGCCAGGCAGAGCTGTGCGAGACCCTCGTTTCCGAACTCGTCCCCTGCTGTTAGCGCACAAGGAGCTTTAGCCCTGCAACGTAAGCGTGGTCAGGAGACCGCGGTCGATTAGCTGTCGCGAGATTTAGCGTCGGCGTAGGCGGCTTTTCCCTGCGCCCTTCGCTTGGCGAGCTTCGCCATGCGTGCGTTGATCTCGTCGGGGCTGATATCGGTGGGATTGAAAACGCCGCCATACCATTGCACCATGGACGCACGTTCGGGATGGCGCGGCTTGGCCATGGCATTGAGGAACTCCTCAAATCCCGGAGTGCCACCAACGTCTTCGGGTGGAGCACGACGTTCGCCATCGACGAACCGCGGGTAATCGATGCCGGGATTTGCGGATGCGATCTCTTCGATCTCGATGCGATGGCGCCAGTCGTCCCCGAAATCATAGGTGTAGGTGAAGCTGGTTATGCCACGCTCGACGAGCTTGCTGATGCGCATATGGGCGGCATCGCGGGTGCGGATCATGAAAGCATCGTCATCGTCGAAGCGGATGCCATAGGCGGCATCGCCGATATCGAACCGGAACAGGTGGTAGTTCTCGAAGAGCATGCAGGCCTGGATCGCGAGGTGCAGGGTCTTGAGGCTGTTGGTGACGGGAAGTTCGACGCGGCGCCAGATGGCGGGCTTCAAGTCTTCGAGCGTGATGCGAATCCGGGCGATCTGGTCGGTCATGCCGCCATGCTGACGGGCGTGCTTTGCGCTGTCCAGTTCCACGGCATGAGCTCGTCCCACCGGGAGGCGGGCCAGCCTGAGGCGATCTTCTCGATGACGTCGGTGATATAGGCCTGCGGCTCGACGCCATTGAGCTTGGCCGTCTCGATGACGGAATAGATGGCGGCGGCGCGCTCGCCGCCGGTCTTCGATCCGGCGAACAGCCAGTTCTTGCGGCCGATGGCGATCGCTCGGATGGCGCGCTCGGCGATATTGTTGTCGATCTCCGCCATGCCCTCGTCGATGTAGCGGGTCAGCGCGTCCCAGCGCTTGCGACCATAGGCGAGCGCCTTCGCCATCGCGGACTTGGGCGACAGGCGGCGTAGGGCGTCGTCGATCGCGCCGCGAAGCGCGTCGATCTGCGGCCTGGCTTGCTCCTGTCGGTGTCGGCGCCGGACATCGGGCGGCTGGCCGCGGACTTCCTCTTCGATCCGGTAAAGCCCGGCGATGCGTGTCAGAAGATCCGTGGTGAGCGGCGTCGGGCTCGTCTGGTGGCACTCGAATATCTTGCGCCGGAAATGGGCCCAGCAGGCGACCTCCTGGATGCGGTTGCCCTGGTAGAGTTTGTCATATCCGGCATAGCCGTCGGCTTGGAGAAGGCCGGTGAATGACCCCAGCTCGCTCTGCGGATGGATGCCGCTGCGATCGGGGGTGAACCGATACCAGGCGAGCGCCGGGGTGGCGGCGCCCGATGCGCGGTCATCGACGACATAGGCCCAGAGCCGCGCCACCGCTGTCCGGCCCTTGCCGGGCATGAGCATCGGCACCGGCGTGTCGTCGGTGTGGAGCTTGGCGGCCTTCAATCCTTCCTCGCGGATGCGGCTCACGATGGGATCGAGCAGATGCCCGCCCAGCCGGCGAGGGTTGAACGATCGATGTCGATGCCCTGCGCCGCCATCATCTCTGCCTGGCGGTAAAGCGGGAGATGATGATCGAACTTGTGGACGACGACATGGGCGAGCGTGGCGAAGCTGGCCTTGCCGCGTGCTATGGCCTTCACCGGCGCCGGTGCCTGGACGATCCTGTCGCAGGCGCGGCAGCTATACTTGGGCCGCACGGTGCGGATGACGCGCCACTGAACCGGAGCAATGTCGAGTTGCTCGTCGCTGTCGTCGCCAAGCGGGCGCAGCGCGCCGCCGCAATCGGGACAGGTGCAGCTGCCGGCCTCGGGCTCGATCCGCCGTTCGGCGCGCGGCAGATGATCGGGCAGTGCGCGCACCGGTGAGGGTCGCTCGGCGGGTGCCCGTTCGGTCGTTCGGCTATCGGCGACCTCGGCTTCGCCTTCGAGCTCCTCGAGGGCAAGCTCGAGTTGCTCGATCTGCAGCGCGAGCTTCTCCGACGACTGGCCGAAGGTCATGCGGCGGAGCTGCGCAAGCTGGTGGCGGAGGGTGTCGATCAGCGTATCGCGCGCCGCCAAAGCGGCTTCGAGCTCGGCGATCCGGGCGTCCTTGTCGATGCTGGAAGAGGCTGGTTCCGACACCCGGAACACCTAGCAAAACGGGCTCCGCGATGCCAGTAAAACCCACACTAATCCGCCACTTTTTACCCTGCAAGCAAGGGCGCCGCGGTGCGTTCGGGACGCCGCCAGTCGATGCCTTCAAGCAGCATCGAAAGCTGCGCCGCGGTGAGGCTGACCTTGCCCGCCTTGGTGATCGGCCAGATGAACCGGCCCCGATCCATGCGCTTCGAGAAGAGGCAAAGGCCCTGGCCGTCGTACCAGAGCAGCTTGACCAGATCGCCCCGCTTGCCGCGGAACGCGAACAGCGCCCCCGAGTGCGGACTCTTCTCCAGCACCTGCTGCACCAGCACCGCGAGGCCGTCGAACCCCTTGCGCATATCGGTGGCGCCGCAGGCCAGATAGATGCGTGTTGAGCCTGTGCCCGCGAAGGCGGGTAGCGGTAACGGGATCATCGGGCAAGGACGGACATCACCCGTGCCAGCGCATCGGCATCGACCGCCGCGTCGACGGTAAGCCGCACGCCTGACGGCAGCTCGATCCCGATCTGGCCGCTCCCTTCCGTCGCCAGGGCCGGCACCGACACCTCCACCTCGGCGAACGACGGCACCGACGCGCGCTTCGCTCCCGTCAGATCGCCCGAGAGGGCCTGCCGGCGCCACGTATAGAGCATCCCGCTGCCGACCGCATGCCGCTGGCACGTCGCCGAGACCGAGCCGTCGGGGCCGAACGCCTCGCGCAGGATCGCCAGCTTCTGATCTACCGACCAACGGCGACGCCCGCCCACGACCGCGATCCGACTGCTCATACGATCACTCATATGACCGGTCGTAAGAGCACTCGTTCCAGCCGCTCCGATATCCTCGCTCATCACCGCTCCTCGCAAAGAGCGGCTATCAGCACTGCAAAAGGGCTTCCCGCAAGGCGGCCTTCAGGACACGGTTACCCTGCAACCGACCGACATCGTTATCTACCACAACCCCGAGTGCGGCACCTCGCGTAATGCGCTTGCGATGATCCGCAATTCCGGGATCGAGCCTCATGTGGTCGAGTATCTGAAGACGCCGCCGAGCAGAGCCTTGCTCGAGCAGCTGATCAAGCGCGCCGGCATCTCACCCCGTGACCTGCTGCGGCAGAAGGGCACGCCTTACGCGGAGTTCGGCCTCGCCGACGAGAGCCTGACCGACGAGCAACTCGTCGATGCGATGATGTCGCACCCGATCCTGGCCCAGTCGGCCCGAAGCTGCGATTTTGGCCAGGTTGAAGAACGAACACTGAACGCTTGATTGATTCTACCAGGACCGTTGCTGACCACCGACCTCGTAGATATCGGCTTCCATGGAGCAATTGTAGCTCTCTGCGATGTTGAACATCTCGGAGAGGAGGCTTTGGATTTCCTCATCAAGGGAAATGCCATCCGGATCGGGGTCATAGGCGACGGTCAGTTTGTAATCACAATTGCCGTTTTTTACCATGGCGTAGTCGCGTTCCAGCATCGCCTCAATCCGCTCCCGAGCGGGTTTTCTACCTCTTCCACGCTTGTTGAAGTTCTCGATAATCAGATGCAGGGCGATGCTGGCAGTGGGCGGCTTTTCCGGCAGTTTGGTCTGTGACGGAATAATGTCGAGCGCCCGATAGACGGTCATTCGTGAGACCTTCAGGTCGCGGGCAACGCGGGCCTTGCTGGCGCCGGCGGCAAGGCGACGGCGGATTTCATCGTCATCGACGTTCTTCTTCCGGCCTTTGTAAACGCCTTCGGCGCGCGCCGCTTCGATCCCGGCGCGCTGACGATCCTTGATGAACTTCAGCTCCATATCGGCGACCATGCCGAGTATGGTGATGACCATTCGCCCCATGTCGCCCGCCGTCGTCACCTCTGGCTCAAGGATGCGCAGCGAAGCTCCCTTTTCATCAAGCTCATGCACCAGGTTCAGGACATCGCGCGTGGAGCGGCCGAGCCGGTCGAGCCGCAGCACGACCAGCTCGTCGCCGGTGTGCATAAACTGCATGATCGTTTCCAGTTCCGTGCGCCCGCTCCGCGAGGCCCCCGATCCGGTCTCGGAACGGATAATTTCGCAACCTGCATTCTTGAGGCGGCCAATCTGGATATCCAGATCCTGGTCCGTGGTGCTGACGCGGGCATATCCGATACGAGCCAAGTGCAAAATCCGTCACATTAGGGTGGCTCTTGCAGTGTATCGTCACATTGAGCGCAAACCCACCCTTTTGTGACAGACGAATGGTGTCACTCGGCCCTATCACTCTGGGGTGTACCCAAATGTTATAGGCCGATCAGCCGCCTCACGCTGCAAGCCGTCCAAAATCAATCCGGTCGTTCAGGTCGAGGTCGAAGCGGCCATAAGGGTTCACATGACTGTAGATCAACGGCGTGAGACCACGATAATCTTCCGGCGTCATCCGCCCCGCCCACTTCGGCTCAACCAGTACGGTCTGAAGCATGCGGGTGTTCACATACACCAGCGACGCTTGCAGGAGGTGAGCCCGGCGTTCGTGCCCAAGCCATAGAGACACAGCAAAAGACGCTGAGCCAAGGCTGCTTTCGACAGGGTAACCCGCGAGGCCGACGTTTCGAAAGCATCCATCAATCCCGTGTCCAGAGCAGCCTCTTTCAACACGTCCAGCAGTCCGGTCATCGGCCAGCGCTGACCGATCTCGCTTTTGATCGAAGCGAGACCCTTCGGTTCGGGCAAGGGCTTGAACGGTGTAATCGATATCCGGTTGTCGCCGCGCCACAGGAGCCGGACCTTGTCGTTTTGTGGAATATTGGCATTGAGGAGCAACAGTTCCCGTTCAAGCTCCTCCCGGATCGAGGCGCAAAACGCCTGCGCATCTGGCGTCAGGCTGAGGCCGGAATAGTACGCATCTCGCCTGATCTCGAAGTCCTTGGGAAGATCGTCATCGGGATTGCGATAGCGATCCGCCCCGACCACCCAGATTTCTTTGGAGCGGATGCGGTCGCGCAGTTGCGTCAGGACGCAAAGCTCATAGCTGATCCGGTTTACCCGCCCATCGTCATCAATGACGGAACTGCGCCATCGCGCTGGAATCACCTCATCGATCGGAACATCCTGCAATGGCACGAAGCGGCATCCGCCATCCACCTTGCTCCTGATCCAGTCGAGGGCCGCCAGGACCGGCCGCCACACCGCGTTGTTCGACCGGAACTCAAGTACGGAAAGCAGGCTTGGCAGCATGCGCCGGTAATGATTGGCCCAGGAACCACGCATCACCTTGTAGATGCGCCGGTCCAGAGCGCCCTTCGCATGGCTCTCCTTGACGATCGCCGCCAGCTTGGCCTTACCGGCGATCGGGAAAATGACATCGCAGATGCGCCCCGATGGTTCATTGATCGAGGCGCTGGCGATCTCGACCAGCAGGCGCTCCTTTCCATAGACCCGCTCGATGTCTTTCGCGATATCGCCCACCACCTTGCGTTTCGAGCGCGTTCCGATCTTGTGAACGGTTTCGATCAGCAGGTCGATCATCGCGTCAGTGAGTTGCGCCTCCCGCGACATTAGATAAATCGCATAAAGGCCGAGCTGTCGCGCCGGCGCATGCCGGCGCATCTCCGAGGCCTTTTCACCGGCAACGCGGCGAACAATCTGATCGACCCATGGCTTGCCCGTAGCCGTCAGGAGATCATGGGGAAGATCAAGTCTCTGGATAAAGGCGAGTTTCTCGGTCACGTCGAGAATGTTGTCGAGCGTTGCCTGTCCGGCGTCACCCTTCATCCTGTTGAATCCGGTCGAGCTGTCCGGATCGGCAAGCGAGGCTTCCAATAACGCCACCGCATCTGACGAAAGCCGATCACTGGCTCCGATCAGCCAGGTGTCCAGATAATCTTGCCGTTGTGAGCGAACGACACGTTCAAGCTCCTTGCGCGACGGCCCATAAATACGCCGGTCCCGGCACCACAGGAAAACATGCTCAAGCATGGCATTGATCGACTGGCCGCCCGGGCACAGCTCGCCAGCAATCCATTCCGTCAATTGCGCGCGATCCACCCGCTTCATGCGGTGATATCCAAGATGGATCAGGATCTCCGCACAATGCCGTCGTGCTGTCCGACTGGAAAAGTCATAACCGGCTATCTCGCCAGCCTCGACACCGAGTTGCTCGGCCAGATACGAGAGGCCATCGGTAGGGATTGAGCCGGGATCGATCGCGAAAAACCCCAGGGAAGCGAAGAATTTCAGCTGCGCGGCGAGGCCAAGGCGCGTCAGGGCCGGCTTCGAATTTACAAAATCAATATCGGCAAAGCTCAGGCTCCATCGTCCGATCAAATCCCCGCCCGGAATACTCCGATCCATCAACCCACTCCCTATGATGGAGCGAACTGTCCTCTTCTATGATTTCCATCGTCAATACCGAATGCCACGTTCCCAAAACGTTCTCCGACTTGGCCAAAATCGCAGCTTGGGGCCGACTGGGCCAATCTGGCGAGCGCTGAATGCGATACCACCGGAGCCGGAATTGATGGGCGGCATCGGTATCGCTGCGCTATTCGTGAATGTAACTGCGGCGTTGATCTTGGCTCGTTTCCGCGAGGGCGGCGATGCTCAAGCGCGAGCGATCTGGCTGTTCTCCCGCAACGACGCCATCAACAACGTTGCGGTGATCGGAGCCGCGGCGCTCGTCTTCTGGCTTGATAGCGCGTGGCCTGACATCGTCGTAGCAGTCGTGATCGCTGTGGTCTTTCTGCAGTCGGCTTGGGAGATCATCCAAGAAGCGCGCGGTGAGTTGAGAGAGAGAACGTGACGCCGTTCGCCCACGTTCAGGCGCTCGTACCAGGCTTACGGTCGGCGGCACGCTACCGCCCATCCGATTGGACGGCGCCGACGCAATCGATTATGCGGGTGCGCTCTCCAATGATCGAGTTTTACACCAAACCGGGGTGGCAGTGAACAGAACTTTCACCAACCGAGGCGCGGGAATTCGCTGGCGCTGGCTATGATCGCCAACCGCTCCGGAGGCGCGGGGTCGCGTCAGACGTTCTGGAGTATAGGCCGAGATGTTGGAGCGGTCAGTGGATGAAGGCCGCGAGGCCGCCAAAGCGGCCCGCGCGAGATCGAATGACCGTTGGCGCGGTGGCTGTGGTCGCGACCAATCGAGGGAGAATGCCGGATGAGCGACACCATCGTTCCACCACCTGTAGATCTGCCACTCGAGCAGCGCCGCATCCGGCACCAGTCGGTGCTCGCAGCCCTGCTCTGTGTAGTCGTCATCTCGGCCGCAATCTTTTTGCTCCCTTTTTGGATCGCCTTCCCCGTGGATCAGGCCGAACGTATCGCTTTCGCACTCAGGGCAGACGTTTTGCTCGTCGTCAACGTCATGGTCGGCGTTCGATGGGTCTCGTCGACAAGATATCATTCTGCCGAGGATAGTGCCGGCTCGGCTTATGCCCCTCCAAGCGCGATCCTGAAAGTACCGGCAGCCTTTCTGCAGAATACTCTGGAGCAGGCGATCATCATGGCCTTAGCTCTGTTGGCCCTCACCACGATCGAGGGCGACTATCCTTTGGCTTATATCATCGCCGCCGTTCTGCTCTTCATAATCGGCCGCATCACTTTCGCTCGCGGTTATCGAGCTGGTGCTGGCGGTCGCGCCTTTGGCATGGCGACGACGGCCTTGCCGAGCGTCGGCGCAATAGTGTGGCTCATCGTAGATATTGGTTCGCGCCTTATCACGAGCTTATGAGACGTAAACTTTCGGCCAATCTACATTCGACCCTCTCCCGAATCCACGCCCGCCAAAGGAGTTGCCGCCGGTAAGGATGCCCACCAATCCAAGGCCTGATGGTTTCAACCTGGGAACCGACCTGGGCGGCGTGACAGGGCTTGCTGCCACGCCAGTGTCCCGAGCGTCGGCCGCCAGTGTCTTCCCTCCGTTGATAAGACCCTGCTTACGCGGCGTTGACCTATTGTCGGCGGAATGCCCCGCGATCATTCCGCCCCACCCGCCCTCGCACCTGCCCGATCACCCGGGCGGCTGCGTTGCTGCCCGCGGCGAGCTCGCGGGCGTAGCCGAGCGCGGTTGTCGGCGACGACCAGCGCAGCGCCAGCGCGATCCCGGCGCCGTCCTCGCCGGCGGCAAACAGATCCTGGGTGAGCCCGACCCGGAACGAATGCGCGCTCAGTGCCGCCACCGCGCCCTCCCCGGGTTCGGCATGGCCATCAGCGATCGCCGCGATCGCGCGGCGCCGCAAGATCGAGACAACCCCTTGCCGCGTCAGCGCATGGCCGCCGATATGATGGCGCAAGATTGTCTCGCCTTCCTCCGCGCCCTTGTGGGTCAAAATATTGATGCGGCGGAATATCGGTCCGTCGGCGATTGCGCTTGCGGTCAGCCAGGCCGAGAGCCGGTCCATCGTCTCGGCCGAGAGCCAGACGATTGCGCCCTCCCCCTCCTGGTCGGTTTTCGAGCGCGGGATGGTGAGCCGCCCGCTGCCGTCGGCAAGCCGGCGGAGGTCCGCGACCGTCGCGGCCACCAGCTCGGAGACGCGAAGACCCGCGTCATAGGCCATCGAGCAGAGCGCGGCGTCACGCAAGCCGACGAGATCATCCGCGCACGCCGCGAGCAGGCTCTCGATCGTCAGCCCGCCGGGTTCCCCCTCCCCGCCCGGTTCGGACTCGGCCGCCGACATCGCGCGGCCGAGGCGCAGCGGCGCCGCCTGGCGCGGGCGCACGCCGACCTTGCGCCGGATGCCCTTCAGCGTGTCGCGCACCATGCCCGCCTGCGTCGGCAAAGCCTCGCTGTCGCCATAGCCGAGGATCCGGTGGACGCGCGCTATGCTCGCGAGGCGGCGCGAGAGCGTCGCCGGTTTCGCGGCCGCGCGTGTGTCGCTCGATCGCGCAAGCCAGCGCAGATAGAGGACGAGGGTTTCGGGAGACGCCGGCACCGCGGTCGCGATCGGCCGCTGCAGCAGGCACCAGCGCAGATAGCATTTGAGGTCGGCGACGATCGCTGCCTTCGTCGCCGGCGCCATCGCCTCCGCCGCCGCCTCGATCGCGAGCGGCTGCGCCTTGCTCCAGTCGACCAACCGGCCATGTGCGGACAGCACCAGCTCGAGAGACGACGGCAGCGGCGCCAGCGCGGTCACGAAGCGGAAACCGGCACGGCGGCGGAAAAGCATTGTGCAACGAGCGCGGCGCCCTTGGCACTCAGCCGCCACCCTGCCCCGCCGCGCGGGCCCGGGCTGTCGTCGACGAGCCCGCGCGCTTCGTAATCCCACATCAGATCATATGCCGCCTCGCGCGCGCTCTCACGGTTGGTGGCCACGCTGCGCGCGCCGAGCGCGCGGGCGATCGCGGCGGTCGAGCGCCGCGCGCCCACGTCGGCGCCGAAGAGCTCGCGCAGCTCGGCCGCGATGCGGCGATCAATCGTCATAGCGCGCGCTCCTTTTCCCGGTCTCCGCCGCGCCGATTTTTCGGACAAACTGGCCATTTTGGCAAGCCCGGTTTTACCATAATGTCCGATTATGGAAAGTCCGGTCGGAGGCCGACAGCCGGATAGGATACCAATCTACCAGTTAGGTAAACTCGGGCTTTGACCCCGACTCCACTCGCGGCTATCAGCTTACCACAGATGGAGCCGACATGACCCTCCCCGTCCACAGCGCCGCGATCGCGTTCCGGCAAGGCCAGGTCGACGCGCTAGCGCGCACGCTGTTCGCCTCCCCTGCCCTCTATCCCCCGGAAATGCGCGAATCCTTTGCGCTGCGCGCACTCCAGCGCGCTTGGGACCAGTATCGCGAGGACCGCGCGATTTTGACCGGCACCAGCGTCATCGGCGCCGAATGCGCCGCCGAACGCGATGCCTTTCTTGGCCTGCTCGCCTCGCTCCTGCCCGACCCCGGCGCCGATCTCGCCCGCGCTATCCAGCGCGTTCGACATATGTGAACGGACAAAGATAACTGCATCCGCCGCCCCACGCCGATTCGCCTGACTGACAGAATTCTCTGCACCGGCGTTATTTCCTGACACCCTTCAACATGCGCGCCGCAGCGTTCGAAGATGGGGCAAGCTTGCGACCGTAGCGCAGCGCGGTTGCGGTAGAGGTCCATCGGAGCGCCTGCGCGATCGGTCCGGCATCCTCGCCATTGGCGAACAGATCCTGGGTCAACCCCACCCGCAGCGAATGCGAGCTCAACGCATCGATCGCCTTGTCGAGATCGGCGCCCATGAGATCGACCAGGCCCTGGTCGGCTGCGGCGAGCGCC
>VFQO010002640.1_pt1 | contig 10493 bp, 7 predicted proteins | sample 3512331 | NCBI WGS metagenome assembly VFQO01 (sample SAMN10412371, study PRJNA504923) | tailings metagenome | isolation source: Replicate 3 from Balatoc abandoned mine | place: Philippines: Itogon, Benguet | collected 2017-08-28 | reverse complement strand
CGTTGCGGCCCTCGCTGGCATCGCGCCCGTACAGGTTGGCCAGGCGCACGTCTTGCGCATCGCGCCCCAGGGCCCGGGCAATGTCGCCCAGGATGGCTTCAATGACGATGACACCCTGTGGTCCACCAAAGCCTCTGAACGCCGTGTGGCTCTGGGTGTTCGTCTTGCAGCGGTAAGACGCAATCTCTACATCGCTCAGGTAATACGCGTTGTCGGCATGGAACACGGCACGGTCGGCCACGGGGCCGGACAGGTCGGCGCTGAAGCCGCAGTTGGCAGCCATTTGCAGCTTCAGGCCCGTGATGCGGCCCGTGTCGTCAAAGCCCACGTCGTACTCGTACGCAAACGGGTGGCGCTTGCCGGTGACCATGAAGTCCTCGTCCCGATCCAGCCGCAGTTTGACGGGGCGGCCCAGCTTGTTAGCCGCCACAGCGGCCCACACGGCCAGGTGGCCGGCCTGCGTTTCCTTGCCGCCAAAGCCGCCGCCCAGGCGGCGGCACTCCACCTTGACCGCATGGTTATCAATGCCCAGCGCGTGGGCCACCCAGTGCTGCACTTCGCCGGGGTGCTGGGTGCTGGAGTAGATCCACCACTGTTTTTGCTCCAGCGGCAGGGCGTAGGCGATCTGGCCTTCCAGGTAGAAGTGCTCTTGGCCGCCGACTTCAAACGCGCCCTGCATGCGGTGTGCCGATTGCGCGAGGCCCGTGGCCGCATCGCCCCGGCGCACAAACACCGGGGGCAGCACGTAGCTTTGCGCCTGCAGCGCGTCTTGCACCGTCAGCACAGCGGGCAGGGGCGTGATGTCGAGCTTGATGGCGCGCACGGCGCGCCGCGCCTGCATGACCGAGTCGGCCACCACTAGGCCGATCACCTGGCCCACAAACTGCACGCTGTCCAGTGCAAACACGGGCTCGTCGTGCCCGAACGCGGCCAGGATCTTGTCGCCGGGCACGTCCGCAGCCAACACCACGCCGCGCACACCGGGCAGGGCCAGTGCGGCGCTGGCATCCACGCCATTGAGCGTGCCGTGCGCCACGGTAGAGAGGATGGGCGCCGCGTACAGCGTGCCCTTCACCTCGGGCAGGTCGTCGATGTAGTGCGCAGCGCCCGCCACCTGGGCGCGGGCGCTTTCGTGGAAGTGTGATTGCCCCATGGCAGCGCGTGCGGGGGCGGGCAGGGCGGTGTCTGGCACGGTATGGTTGGTGGAAGGTTTCACAATGCGCTCTCCAAGTGGGGCGCCTGCAGTTGCGCGATGCTGGCCGGGGCGCCGCCGCCCTGGCTTTCCAGCCAAAAGCGTTGCAGCAGATTGCCCAGCACCGTGCGGCGGTAGTCGCCGCTGGCGCGCATGTCGGAGATGGGGCTGAACTCGGCCTGCAGCACGCGCATGGCTTGCTGCACGGTGGCCTCGGTCCAGGGCTTACCTTGCAGTGCGGCTTCGGTTTGTTGTGCACGCACCGGAGTGCCCGCCACGCCCCCCGCGCCGATGCTGGCGCGCTGCACCGAGCCGTCTGCGATGTCGAGGTTCAGCACGAGGCAAACGGCAGAGATGTCGTCGTCAAAGCGCTTGGAAATTTTGTATGCCTGCAAGATGTTGGCCCCCACGCTCCGCACTGGCGTGTCGTCGCTGCCCCCCGTGGGGGTGCTCGCCGCCTTGGGGCGGCCCGGCGGCGGCTCGGACTTGCTGGCTGATGGCTTCGGCACCACGATGCGCACCAGCAGCTCATCGGCCGCCATCACGTTCTGGCGGTAGCCGGTGTACAGGGCTTCCAGCGGCAGCGCACGCTCGCCCCGCGCCTGGCTGGCCAGCACCACCTGGGCACGCAGCGCGATCAGCAGCGGCATGGAGTCGCCAATGGGCGAGCCGTTGGCCACATTGCCCCCCAGCGTGCCCGAGTTGCGCACGGGCAGGCCCGCAAAGCGGTGGGCAAACTCGGCCAGGCTGGGCCACTGGGCGGTGAGCCGGGCAAACGCGTCGGTCAGTGTCACGGCGGCGCCGATGGCGATGTGCTCTGGCGTTTCGTCGATGCGGCGCAGCTCGGCGGCGCGCGTCACATCCAGCACTTGGGGAAACTGGCGGTGTTGCTTGGTCACCCACAGGCCCACGTCGGTGGCGCCTGCCACCACCTGTGCCTGGGGGTGGGCAGCGCGGGCGGCCAGCAGGTCGGCCTGTGTGGCGGGGGTGATGTAAGCCAAATTGGCCTCTGGCGCTTGTGGGGTAAGCGCGAGCAGCTCTAGTTTTTGTAGCAATTCGGCTTCGTTCACCGCCATCGGGGGCAGCTGGGCCATTTGCTGGGCGGCGTCCAGAATGGGGCGGTAGCCCGTGCAGCGGCAAAGGTTTCCTGAAAGGTCTTGTTGTGCCAGTGCGCGCGAGATGCTCTGGCCCTGGCACACCCGGTTCTGGTACATGCCAAACAGGCTCATGACAAAGCCGGGGGTACAGAAGCCGCACTGAGAGCCGTGACACTGCACCATCGCCTCTTGCGCTGGATGCAGTGCGCTGTGATGCGTGATTTGGTTTGCGGGCTGCGTCGATGCGGCCACAGGCTGGATCAGTGGGTCTTCGGCCAGATCTTCCGCCGTCCACAGTGCCATCCCGTCAATCGAATGGGCCAGGCGGATGCAGCTGTTCACGGCGCTGTAGCGCACCTTGCCGTGGCCATCGGCCTCGCCCAGCACCACGGTGCAGGCGCCGCAGTCGCCCTCGCCGCAGCCTTCCTTGGTGCCGGTGCAGCCCAGGTCCTCGCGCAGCACCTCCAGCAGGGTACGGTCGGGTGGTACATTGCCCAGCGCCACGGGCTGGCCTCGGCGCAGGAATTGCAAGGGTCTTGTGGTCATGACAAACGCTTCTTTGATCTTTGAAGGCCCCGCAGAGGGTAGAACGCAGCGCCACCATCGGCATACGCGCAAGCTTATGACAGCCATGCCCCTACCGCTATGAGAGACCAAGCCCTTTTCGACAAGATAGACCTCCATCTCATAAGGGTCTTGCACACCGTGCTTACTGAACGCAGCGTATCGAGGGCCGCCGTCCGCCTGGGCATGCACCAGCCAGCGGTGTCGGCCGCGCTCAAGCGCCTGCGCGACCTGGCGGGTGACCCGCTGCTGGTGCGATCGGGCGCCAGCATGATGCCCACCGACGCTGCCCTGCGCATGGTGGAGCCCGCCGCGCTGATCCTGCGCTCGGCTGAGGCGCTGTTTTCTGACGCGCGGGGGTTTGACCCGCGCACGGCCACCCGCACGTTTCGCGTGGCGGCCAGCGACTACCTGGACCCGCTCTTCTTGCCCCAGCTGGTGGCCCGTATCAAGGCTCAAGCCCCCCTGTGCCCGATTGAAATCCTGCCCCTGTCGGCCGATGCGCATTACCACGCCCACCTGGCCCAGGGCGATGTGGATGTGGTGATTGGCAACTGGCCCCAGCCGCCGGATGACCTGCACATGGGCCGCCTGTTTGGCGACGAGGTGGTGTGCCTGGTGAACCAGGACCACCCTGCCGTGCGCCGGGGCTGGACCGAGGCCGACTGGCTGGCGGCCGAACACATCGCCCCCACGCCCACCCACCCCGGCGCGCGTGGCGTGATCGATGCATACCTGGACAGCCTGGGCCTTTCGCGCAACATCACCGCACGCTGCGCGCATTTCAGTGCCATTCCGCACATCGTGGCTTCGAGCCTGCTCGTTCTGACGACGGGGCGCCAGTTCTGCGAGCGGTTCACAGCACAGCTGCCGCTGGCCATCTTGCCCAGCCCGGTGGCGTTTCCAAGATTGATGTATTACCAGCTGTGGCATGCGCGCACCCACCATTCGGCAGCGGCCATGTGGCTGTGGGATACGGTCAAGTCCGTCGCCGCGTCGCTACGAAAAGAATAGCTGCTTGCGCATGCTGAATAAGCCGCAAGGCATGATTTGCCCCTATACGACCAAAGATAACAAGTTGTAATTCTGAGAGTCAATCCCCGCATGAGTTCTCCCCCCATTCCTTCAGCGCCTGGTGCGGCGCCGCCACGGCTGCAGCTGGCGGGCATCACCAAGCGCTACCCGGCCGTGGTGGCCAACAGCGGTGTGTCGCTGACGGTGCAGCCCGGCGAGATCCACGCCGTGCTGGGCGAAAACGGCGCGGGCAAGTCCACGCTGATGAAAATCATCTATGGCTCGGTCAAGCCCGACGAAGGCAGCGTGCACTTCAACGGCCAGGCCGTGCAGGTGCGCAACCCGCAAGAGGCACGGGCTTTGGGCATTGCCATGGTGTTCCAGCACTTCAGCCTGTTCGACACCCTCACGGTGGCCGAAAACGTGTGGCTGGGCCTGGACAAGAGCCAGACGCTGGCCGAAGTCACCAGCCGCATCACCACCAAGGCCGCCGAATATGGCCTCGACATCGACCCCCTGCGCCCCGTGCACACCCTGAGCGTGGGCGAGATGCAGCGGGTGGAAATCATCCGCGCCCTGCTCACCAACCCCAAGCTGCTGATCCTGGACGAGCCCACTTCGGTGCTCACGCCCCAGGCGGTCGAAAAGCTCTTTGTGGTGCTGCGCCAGTTGGCGTCTGAGGGCTGCAGCATCCTCTACATCAGCCACAAGCTGCACGAAATTCGCGCGCTGTGCACTGCTTGCACCGTGCTGCGGGGCGGCAAGGTCACCGGGGTGTGTAACCCTGCGGAAGAAACCAACGCCTCCCTGTCGCGCCTGATGATTGGCGCCGAGCCGCCTGCGTTGGAGCACCGCCCGGCGCAAGCCGGTGCCACGGTGCTGCGGGTGCAAAACCTGTCGTTGCCGCGCGCCGACCAGTTTGGCGTGGACTTGATTGACGTGGAGTTCGAGGTCAAGGCGGGCGAAGTGGTGGGCATTGCCGGGGTGTCGGGCAATGGGCAGAAGGAGCTGCTGTACGCACTGTCTGGCGAAGACCAGCGGGCCGATGCGGCCAGCGTTCAGGTCGCAGGCCAGAACGCGGGGCGTATGGGGCCTGCCCAGCGCCGTGCTTTGGGCCTGCACTTTGTGCCCGAGGAGCGGCTGGGCCGTGGCGCCGTGCCCACCATGGGCTTGGCGCACAATCTGCTGCTCACGCGCACCGACTCGGTCAGCGGCAGCGGCTGGATCAGGGTCGGGGCGTTGCAAAAGCACGCTGAGGACATCATCCGGCGCTTCAATGTGAAGGCCGGTGGCCCCCATGCCGCGGCCAAGTCGCTGTCGGGCGGCAACCTGCAAAAGTTCATCGTGGGGCGCGAAATCGACGCCAATCCCCAATTGCTCATCGTTTCGCAGCCCACCTGGGGGGTGGACGTGGGCGCGGCTGCGCAGATTCGCGGCTCGATTCTGGCGCTGCGCGATGCGGGCTGCGCTGTGCTCGTGGTCAGTGAGGAGCTGGACGAATTGTTTGAAATTTGCGACCGGCTGCATGTGGTGGCCAAGGGGCATTTGTCGCCCTCGGTGCCGCGTGCTGAGGCCACGGTGGAGCGCATTGGCGAGTGGATGAGCGGCCTGTGGCATGCCGATGTGCAGGCCCATCTGGCGCAGTCTGCGCAGCAGGCTACAGAGAAGGGGGCTCAGCATGCTTAAGCTGGAACCGCGCCCCCAGGCCTCGCGCCTGTGGACCTACGGCTCACCGCTGCTGGCGTTGGCCGTGACGGTGCTCATTGGTATCGCCCTGTTCATGGCGCTGGGCAAAGACCCGGTGCGGGGCCTGCAGGTCTTCTTCTGGGAGCCGATCAAGTCGCAGTATGCGCTGGGCGAACTCATGGTCAAGGCCACGCCGCTGTTGCTCATCGCGCTGGGGCTGGCCGTGTGTTTCCGCTCCAATGTCTGGAACATCGGCGCCGAAGGGCAGTTCGTGATTGGCGCGGTAGTGGCAGGTGGCGTTGCCCTGCTGGCCGACAAGACCACCGGGCCGTGGATCGTGCCCGCCATCTTGCTGGCCGGGGTGTTGGGTGGCATGGTGTGGGCGGGGCTCACGGCGCTGCTGCGCGACAAGTTCAATGCCAACGAAATCCTGGTGAGCCTGATGCTGGTCTATGTGGCCACGCTGGTGCTGGGCTACCTCGTCTATGGCCCGTGGAAGGACCCCATGGGCTACAACTTTCCGCAGACCAAGACGTTCGAGAAGGTCACGCAGATTCCCCGGCTGATGCAGGGCTCGCGCGTGTCCATCGGCCTGCTGCTGGCGCTCGCTGGGGCGGCGGCGCTGTGGGTGTTTCTGTTCCGTACGCGGGCGGGCTTTGCCCAGCAGGTGGGCGGGCTGGCTCCGGCGGCTGCGCGCTATGCAGGCTTTTCATCGCGCCGTGCGCTGTGGACTGCGCTGCTGATTTCGGGCGGCGCAGCGGGCTTGGCGGGTGCGCTGGAAGTGGCTGGTCCCATTGGCCAGCTCACGCCCTACGTGCCTGCAGGCTATGGCTTCGCGGCCATCATCGTGGCTTTTGTGGGGCGTTTGCACCCTGTGGGCATGATTCTTTCGGCCATCCTCATGAGCATGTTTTACATCGGCGGTGAACTGGCGCAGTCGCGCCTGGGTCTGCCTAAATCGCTCACGGGCGTATTCCAGGGGCTGCTGTTGTTCACGCTACTGGCTTGCGACACATTGATTGCCTACCGCATCCGCTGGGTGGCCTCGAAGGGAGGCAAGTGATGGAATCGTATGCACTCCTTATCGGCGCCACGCTGAGTGCGGGCACCGTGCTGGCCATTGCGGCCCTGGGCCTGCTCATCAACGAAAAGGCGGGCATCGTCAACCTGGGGGCTGAAGGCATGATGCTCTGCGCCGCCATCGCAGGCTTTGCCACCGTGGTGCACACCGGCAACACCTGGCTGGGCTTTGCGGCAGGCATGGCTGCAGGCGCCTTGCTGGCGGCCATCTTCGGCGTGCTGGTCATCTGGCTCAACACCAACCAGTACGCCACCGGGTTGGCGCTGTCTCTGTTTGGCGTCGGCTTCTCGGCGTTTGCAGGTATCAGTTACGTGCAGGCCAAGTTGCCCGAGCTGCCCAAGTACGCCATTCCCGTGCTGGGCGATATCCCGTTGGTAGGGCCTGCGCTGTTCCAGCAGCATCCGCTGGTGTACCTCACCATGCTGCTGGTGCTGGCGCTGGTGTGGTTCCTGTATCGGTCGCGCGCCGGTTTGGTGCTGCGCTCGGTGGGCGAGTCGCCCGAGTCTGCCCACGCGCTGGGCTACCCCGTGCGCCGCATCCGGCTGCTGGCTGTGGTGGCGGGCGGGGCGCTGTGCGGGCTGGCCGGGGCTTACATCTCTACCGTCTACACACCGCTGTGGGTGGAGGGCATGGTGGCCGGGCGCGGCTGGATTGCGCTGGCGCTCACCACCTTTGCCACCTGGCGCCCGGCACGGGTATTGCTTGGTGCGTACCTGTTTGGTGGGGTGACGATGCTGCAGTTCCATTTGCAGGCCACGGGCGTGCAGGTGGCCAGCCAGTTGCTGAGCATGTTGCCCTACCTGGCCACCATCGTGGTGCTGGCCCTGATCTCGCGCAACCCCACCTGGATTCGCGTGAACATGCCCGCGTCTCTCGGCAAGCCGTTTTACCCCGGCTCATAATGGTTGTTTTTCGTTTTTTTCCTCCCGTTTCACAGTTTTCTCACAAGGAATCGACATGACCGATCTGCAAAAGCGTTCGTTGTTCAAAGTGGCGGCACTGTCTGCCCTGGCGGCTGCTGCCATGGTGGGCTGCGGCAAGAAGGAAGAGCCTGCGCCTGCTCCCGCCCCGGCACCTGCGGCTGAAGCCCCAGCACCCAAGCCCGAGCCACTGAAGATCGCTTTTGCCTACGTGGGCCCTGTGGGCGACGGCGGCTGGTCTTTTGCGCACGACAACGGCCGCAAAGCCATCGAGAAGGAATTTGGCGACAAGGTGGTGACCAGCTTTGTGGAAAGCGTTCCCGAATCCGCCGACGCCGAGCGCGTGCTGCGCGACCTGGCGGGCCAGGGCAACAAGCTGATCTTTGGCACCACCTTTGGCTACATGGAGTCCATCCAGAAGATCGCAGGCGACCTGAAGGACGTGAAGTTTGAGCACGCCACAGGCTACAAGACCGCCGAGAACGTGCGCACTTACGACAGCCGCACCTACGAAGGCGCCTACATGGCCGGCGTGATCGCTGGGGCCATGACCAAGTCCAACACCCTGGGTGTGGTCGGCTCGGTGCCAATCCCTGAAGTGATCCGCAACATCAACAGCTTCACGCTGGGTGCGCAGTCGGTCAACCCCAAGATCAAGACCAAGGTGGTGTGGGTGAACGAATGGTTCAGCCCACCCAAGGAAACCGAAGCCGCCACCAGCCTGATCAACGGTGGCGCCGACGTGCTGTTCCAGAACACCGACTCGCCTGCCGTGCTCAAGACGGCCCAGGAAAAGGGCAAGCGCGCCTTTGGCTGGGACAGCGACATGACCGCCTACGGTCCCAAGGCCCACCTGGCTTCTGCCGTCATCAACTGGGGTCCTTACTACATCAAGGCCACCAAGGATGCACTGGAAGGCAACTGGAAGGGCGGCGAATCTTCCTGGTGGGGCGTGAAGGAAGGCGCGATTGACATCGTCTCCATCGCCGACGACGTGCCCGCCGAAACCAAGGCCAAGGTCGAAGAAGTGAAGAAGGGCCTGGCCGATGGCAGCTTCGTGATCTGGAAGGGCCCCATCGCTGGCCAGGACGGCAAGCCCGTGCTGGAAAAAGACGCCGTGGCCGACGACAAGTTCCTGGGTGGCATCAACTTCTACGTCAAGGGCGTGGAAGGCAAGATCCCTGGTGCCGACAAGAAGTAAGGCACTGTTTTTCTGAAGCCAAGGCCGCCTTCGGGCGGCCTTTTTTTATCTTGTGTCCTGGTTTGTCGGTTTGCATTCAGATGGCAAAAGGGCATGATGTTTTCAACGATACCCACGGAGTCTGCCCATGTTCAAAGTCCCTCCTGTTCCTGCCCAGCGCCTGCCCGAACTGTTGCGCCAGATGCCCAAGGCCGAGCTACACATCCACATCGAGGGTTCGCTCGAGCCTGAACTGATTTTTGCGCTGGCCCAACGCAATGGTGTGGCGCTGCCCTATGCCGATGTGGAAAGCCTGCGCAGCGCCTACGCGTTCACAAACCTGCAGAGCTTTCTGGACATCTACTACGCTGGTGCCAGCGTGCTGCTGCACGAGCAAGACTTCTACGACATGGCCTGGGCCTACTTTGAGCGCGCTGCGGCCGACAACGTGGTACATGCTGAGTTGTTCTTTGACCCGCAGACACACACCGAGCGCGGCGTGACCATGGCCACGGTAGTGCATGGCCTGCACCGCGCCTGTGTGGATGCGGGGCAGAAACTGGGCGTGAACGCCTCGCTGATCCTGTGCTTCCTGCGCCACCTGAGCGAAGAGTCTGCCTTTGAAACGCTGGAGCAGGCCTTGCCATTTCGCGACAAGTTCATCAGCGTGGGGTTGGACAGCAGTGAACTCGGCCACCCGCCAGAGAAGTTTGCCCGGGTGTTCGCCCGCTGCAAGGAGCTGGGTTTGCACCTGGTGGCCCATGCGGGTGAGGAGGGCCCCCCGGCCTATATCTGGAGCGCACTGGATGTGCTGAAGGTGGAGCGCATCGACCATGGCGTTCAGGCGATCCACGACGCCGCCCTGATGCAGCGCCTGGCGCAGGAGCGTATTCCGCTCACGGTGTGCCCACTGTCCAATCAGAAGCTTTGCGTCTTCCCCAACCTGGCTGACCACAACCTGGGCAAGCTGCTGGATGCGGGGCTGGCCGTCACCGTCAACTCTGATGATCCCGCCTACTTTGGGGGCTACATCAACGAGAACTTCACCCAGCTGTTTGCCGCCACGGGCCTGACGGCCAGGCACGCGTACCAACTGGCGTTCAACAGCTTTGAGGCCAGCTTTGCCACCAACCCGCAAAAGCGGGCGTGGGAGCACCAGCTCAAAGGGGTGTTCGAGCGCTTTGTCGAGTATGACTGAGTCCGTTGATTACGCTGGCGCCGCAATGGCGGCTGCAAGGCGTTCGGCATAGCCTTGCAGTGTGGCGGTGTCTGGCTCTTTGCGAGGCCAGGTGAAGGTGACGCCATCCTGTGCATGGCGCGGAAGCACATGGATGTGAAAGTGAAAGACCGTCTGGTCGCCCTCGCGCCCGTTGGCCTGCAGCAGGGTGATTCCGGGTGGCTGGAAGGTGGCCTCGATGGCTTTGGCCACACGCTGCGCAGTTTGCATAACAGCGGCGGCCTCCTGGGGCGTCAGGTCCAGCAGCGTGGTGGCATGGCGCTTGGTGGCTACCAGCACATGGCCGGGGTTGACCTGCCCGATGTCCATGAAGGCGAGGGTCATGTCGTCCTCGTACACCCGGGCCGACGGTATTTCGCCAGCCACCAATAGGCAAAAGAGGCACTGGCCAGGGGGCGTGGAGTCAACGAACATGGGCATGCGGGAGGCCTTCGCAAACGTGTGGGTGATGGCGGTATGGTAGCCCGCACTGCAACCTGGAGAGGCTGCGGTAAAATCACAGACAAAGACCGCTGTCCCGGC
>VFQO010002639.1_pt1 | contig 10493 bp, 8 predicted proteins | sample 3512331 | NCBI WGS metagenome assembly VFQO01 (sample SAMN10412371, study PRJNA504923) | tailings metagenome | isolation source: Replicate 3 from Balatoc abandoned mine | place: Philippines: Itogon, Benguet | collected 2017-08-28 | reverse complement strand
GTGCAACTGCACACACCCGACAGCGTCCCCGCCGCACTGGCGCTGCTGCGCGGCCTGCCCGATGGCACGCGCGTGGTGGCGGTGGGTGGCGACGGCACCCTGCACCGCTGGCTGCCCGCGCTGCTGGAGCGCCGCCACGAGCTCGGCGTGGTGCCCCTGGGCAGCGGCAACGACACCGCGCGCGCCCTCGGCCTGCGCAGCGGCAGCCCCCTGCCCTGGCTCACGCACGCGCTCAACGGCCCGGCCAGCGACATGGACACCGGCCTGGCCACCTGGCACGACACGCTCGGCGAGCGCCACGAGACGCCATTCCTCTCCAGCCTGAGCGCGGGCTTCGACGCCGCCGTGGTGGCACGCGCACTGACTGGACCGCCGCAATTGCGCGGCCTGCCGCGTTACCTATGGGCCACGCTGCGCGAGCTTGCGGCGTTGCGCACCTGGCACCTGGACGTCACGGTGGACGGCGTGCACCGGCACGAGGGCCTGGCGCTGTTCGCGGCGACGCTGAACACCCCCACCTTCGGCGGCGGCATGCCGGCCACGCCCGGCGCGCGCACGCACGATGGCCTGCTCAACCTGCTGGTGGCCGGGCCGTTCTCGCGCCTGGGGGCGCTGGGCATGCTGCCGCGCCTGCTGCTGGGTTGGCACCTGGGCCACCCGAAGATCCATACCCAGGCCTTCGAGCAAATGACTGTGCTGGGCCGCGGCGACCTGCCCGTGGCCGCCGACGGCGAATGGCTGGGCCTGGCGCGCAGCCTCACCGTGGCGGTGCGGCCGGCGTCGCTGCGGGTGGTCAGGGCGCCGGGCTCGGGCTGAGCGCGTCCGCTGCGCTGGCGATCGGCAGGTTGAGCAGCATATTCTGCGGTTTCAGGCGCAGCAGGCCTTCGGCCGTCATGGCCAGGCCCAGGTAGACCGGCTTGCCCCGCACGTCCTCGCGCTGCTGCGCCGGGTCGGCAAAGCGCAGGCGGAACAGGCTGATGAGGCGGCGCTGGCGCGCCTCGCTCAGGCTCTTGCCCTGGTAGAGATCGTTGAGCAGTGCGGTGGCCTCCACATCGAGCCCGACGTGCCAGCGCCAGGCGGCATCGTCCACGCGCGACAAGGGTTCGATCTCCACCAGCACGCCGTGCAGGTGCGTCACCCAGCGCTGCAGCACACGCGCCAGCGCCTTCAGGCCCGAATCCGCGCGGTTCATGCTCAGCACCAGCCCATGGGGCAGCGCCTGCTGCACCGTGTGCGTAAGGTCGAGCAGGTATCGGTGGTCGGTCGATCGGTGCAGGTCCTGAAGGTAGTGCGCGGCGTTGTCGGCGCCCAGCACCTGCAGATCCACACCGCGCAGGGCGGCGCCCGCCTGCTTGAGCAGCGCGCCGATGCTGCCCAGCCCGGCGGTTTGATTGAGGTGGTCCAGCGTGTCGGCATCGCCCGCGAGTACGCGGCCGGCGTGCAACTGCACGCGCTGGCGCCGGAACAGCAGCTCGGCCGCACGCCACACCTGGGCGTCCGTCTCGCCCGCCAGCACGCGCACGAGCATGGCCTGCACCAGCAGATCAAGGAACAACGGCGGCAGCGCGATCGCGCCGCGCTCGAAAAAGCCCGCCCACGCGGCCTCCAGCGTACCGGCGCGTTGCACCGCGTCGCGCAGGGCCAGGAAGTGACGCCAGTTCTCGCGCACGTCGGCGTCGAGCATGGCCTCGATCTGGCCGGCGATCACGCTGCGCAGCGGGTCGTCGAGCATGGCCTCGTGCAAGGCGCGCTCGGCCACGCAGGATTCGGGCACGAGGGCCAGTTCGGGCCGTTGCAGCCAGACGCGCCAGTAGTCGGGCGTGGGCTGGTGCCAGCCGCGCGCGTCGCTCACGAGGTGCTGCGCGCCACAGGCTGGCCAGGGTTGCGAAGGGGGAAGGGTTGCGCCACTGCTCATGCCGCGATTGTGGGTCACGCCCACGGCGCCTGGCGCGAGGTCGGGCTCTGGTGCCGAGGAGTCGACGGGATCGCACCGTCACGCGCCCGGCCAGCCCGGATGTGACAATCGATGCCAAGCGTGGCGGGTGCCCCCGGCAGCCGCCGACCCACCAGACCCGCACCGGGCACGTTTGCATGCACCCACTCGCCACCCCACCCGTCAGCCTCATCGGTGTGCCCACCGACATCGGCGCTGGCGCGCGCGGCGCCTCCATGGGGCCCGAGGCGCTGCGCGTTGCCGGCATCGGGGGGGTGCTGGCAGCACAAGGCCTGCAGGTGGTCGACCGCGGCAATCTGAACGGCCCGGCCAACCCCTGGCAACCGCCGATCGATGGCTACCGCCACATCGACGAGGTCATGGCCTGGAACCACACGCTGCATGCGGCCGTGTTCGACGAGTTGCAACAGGGCCGCTTGCCCATCGTGCTTGGCGGCGATCACTGCCTCGGGTTGGGATCGATCAGTGCCGTGGCGCGCCACTGCCGCACGGTGGGGCGCAAACTGCGCGTGCTCTGGCTCGACGCGCATGCCGACTTCAACACCGCAGCACTGACACCCAGCGGCAACATCCACGGCATGCCGGTGGCCCTGCTGTGCGGCCTGGGTCCGGCGGCGCTCACAGGTATCGGTGGGCACGTGCCGGCCATCACGCCCGACGTGGTGCGCCAGATCGGCATCCGCAGCGTGGACCCGGGCGAGAAGCGACTGGTGCACGAGCATGGCCTGGAGGTGTTCGACATGCGCTACATCGACGAGATGGGCATGCGACACACCATGGAGCAGGCGCTGGCAGGGGTCGACGCGAACACCCACCTGCACGTGAGCTTCGACGTCGACTTCCTGGACCCCGAGATCGCGCCCGGCGTGGGCACCACCGTGCCCGGTGGCCCCACCTACCGCGAGGCGCAGCTGTGCATGGAGATGATTGCCGACACCGGACGCCTGGCCTCGCTCGACGTGATGGAGCTCAACCCCGCGCTCGACGTGCGCAACCGCACAGCGGAACTCGCGGTCGATCTCATCGAAAGCCTGTTTGGCAAATCGACGCTGATGCGCAAATCCGCGCCACGTGCTTGACGGGGTGGCGCAGCGAAGACATCAGAAAGGGTAGCCCCGGGCGCCGTTGCGATCGGCGATGACCCCGGCGTCGCCCGTGACGATGACACCACGACCAGGCCCGGGGCGCACGCGCACTTTGCGGTAACCCTCGACACCGAGGTCCATGCCATCGGAAGGTGGCTGGCCCTGCACAAGACGCTGCGCAAGGCGGTTGAGCGCCAGGCCAGCATCGCGCGGGTCCCAGAAGCCGATGGCTTCGACGACGCCGGCTTCCAGCAGGGCGCGGCTGCGCGAAGGAAGCCCCGTGCCCACCACGCAGACCTGACCGCTGCGACCGGCTTCCTGCACCGCGCGGCCGATGCCGATCACGTCACTGGAGGCGGCCCCCTGGAAACCGCGCAGTTCGGGGTGACGCTGCAACAGCGCACGGGCGATCCGATAGGCCTGCTCGGCGTCATCGTTCGATTCGTTCAGGGGCTCGATCAGCCGCAATCCGGAATGCCGCTGTGCATTGGCGTGCGCGGCGTCGATCCAGCGCCGGTGCGTGCGGCTGCCCCGCGTGCCCACGAACGTCGTCCATTGACCCTGCCCGCCCATGCAGGCGGCCAACCGCTCGTTGAGCGCCGCGCCGAAGGCCGCGTGATCAAATGGCTCAAGATCGGCATGGGTGTTGAGCTGGCTGTCGGCTTCGTGGGTCACCACCACGATGCCGCGGGCCATGGCACGCTGCGCGGCCGCTTCCACCGCGGCCGGGTCGGTGGGCACAATGGCCAGCGCGCGCGGCGGCCGATCCCGCAGCAGATCGTCCAGCAGTGCGGCCTGAAGATGTGGCTCGGCGCGCGACGGGCCGATCTGGCGCGCCTGCCAGCCGTTGGCGCCCGCCTCGAATGCGCGCACGCCTTCGGCCATGCGGTCGAACCACGGCAGAGGGGACACCTTGACCACCGTGATGATCTCGGAGTGGCCCTGGTTGGCGGGCATCGCGCAAGCGAACAGCAGCAGGGCGCAGGCCAATGCAGCGAAGACTCGTATCAAGGGGAACTCCAGACAGCGTGCCTCAGCGGGCGGGCCCACGAGTCTAGGAGTGCGATCCGCGGGTAACCCGCTGGGGTATCGATGACGCCCGACAGCGCCCTCAGCTCTTGCCCACGAGTTCGAGGTGCTCCACCACCGGGGGCTGTGCGAAGAACGGGCCGACGATGGCGCGCCATTGCGCGAACGCCGCAGAACCGCGAAAGCCCACGGTGTGGTCTTCCAGGGTGTCCCAGTAGATCATCAGCAGGTAGCGGCCCGGGCTTTCGATGCTGCGGTTGACCTTGAAGCCCTTGAAGCCTCTGGCGTGCGCGATGACGGTGTTCACGCCGCGCAGGATGGCCTCTTCAAACGCCGAGGCCTGCGACGGATCGATGCGGATGTCCGCGTGTTCCAGGATCATGGGCTGTCTCCGGTGATGTCGCCGCGGCGCGGCGTGCGGCGCGGATCATATCGACCGCCTTCTCCGCCACCATGATCACCGGCGCGTTGGTGTTGCCACCCACGATGCGAGGCATCACCGACGCATCGACCAGGCGCAGGCCCTGCACGCCGTGCACACGCAACTCGGCATCCACCACCGCGTCGGCGCCATTGCCCATGCGGCACGTGCCCACCGGGTGGTAAATGGTGTCGGCGTGCCCGCGGATGAACTGCTCGATCTGCGCGTCGCTCTGCGCATCGGCCGAGGCGCGCGACTCGGTGCCACCGAATCGCGCAAGTGCCGGTTGCTGCAAGAGCCGACGCATGAGCTTGAAGCCGCGTACCAGTCGCGCCATGTCATCCGGGTCTTGCAAAAAGGCGGGGTCGATCAGCGGCGCCACCTGCGGGTCGCGGCTGGCCAGGCGCAGCGTGCCGCGGCTCTTCGGGCGCAGCAGGCAAACGTGGCATGAGAAGCCGTGGCCGAACACCGTCTTGCGGCCGTGGTCCACCAGCTTGCCGATCACGAAGTGCAGTTGCAGATCGGGGATCGCCTCGTCGGGCGCACTCTTGATGAAGCCCCCGGCTTCGGCGAAGTTGGTGGTGAGCAGGCCGGTGCGCGCACGGCGCCATTCCACGATGCCGCGCAACGCGGCGATCACCCCCTTGAACGACAGACCGAAGAGTTCGGTGGCGCGAGGCGCGTTGACCACCTGCACCACGTCCACGTGGTCGTGCAGGTTCTGCCCGACGCCGGGCAACGGGTGCACCACGTGGATGCCGTGTTGCTGCAGATGCTCGGCCGGGCCGATGCCCGAGAGCATGAGCAACTGGGGCGAGCCGAAGGCGCCAGCGCTCAACACCACCTCGCCGCCTTCCTTGCAGCGCACGATCTGCAGCGGCCCACGCCCCCCCTGCGCGCGGTACTCCACCGCCACGGCGCGCGGTGCGCCGCCAGCCTCTTCGGGCTCCTCGTCCATCACCACGCGCATCACCAACGCATCGGTGATCACCGTGAGGTTGGGCCGACCCAGGTGCGGGGTGAGGTAGGCCTTGGCCGCGCTGAAGCGCTCGCCGTCCTTGTGTGTCACCTGATAGGGGCCCACGCCTTCCTGCTCTGCCCCGTTGAAATCGGGGTTCACCGGCTGACCCGCCTCCCGGCCAGCGGCCACGAAATGCGCGACGAACGGGTTGGGGCTGGTGAGGTCCTTCACGTTGAGCGGCCCGCCCGTGCCATGCCAGGCATCGGCGCCGCGCTCGTTGTGCTCGGCGCGCTTGAAGTACGGCAGCACGTCGGCCCAGGCCCAACCGGGGTTGCCCTCGGCGGCCCACGCGTCGTAGTCGCTGGCGTGCCCGCGGGCGTAAATCATGGCGTTGACGGAGCTTGAGCCGCCAAGCACCTTGCCACGCGGCTGGTAACCGCGCCGGCCGTTCAGCCCGGGTTGCGGCACCGTCTCCAGGCACCAGTTGGCCTGCCCGTTCTTGGCCAGCAGCGCCAGCCCCGCGGGGCAGTGGATGAGCACGCTGCGATCCGGCGGGCCGGCCTCGATCAGCGCCACGCGCAGTTGGGGGTCTTCGCTGAGCCGCCCGGCCAGCACGCAGCCGGCCGAGCCGCCGCCCACAATGATCACGTCGTACATGCAGGTGTCTCCAAAGTCGCTGCAGCGCAGCATGGCTGCGCGACAATCCAGGGGCAAGTTAGCACGCTCGCCCGGCACCGGTTTAGGCAGGCGCGCCTAGCCAAGACGCCCACGCGACGCGGGTTTTCCCTTTTCCCTTCTTCTTTTCTCTCCACGAGGTTTTCCGCATGAGCAGCAACCGCATCCAGACCGTCGGCATCATCGGCTCGGGCACCATGGGCAACGGCATCGCCCAGGCCTGTGCCACCAGTGGCATTCGCGTGGTCATGGTCGACATCGCGCAGGCCGCACTCGACAAAGGCATGGCCACCGTGGCCGGCAGCCTGGACCGGCTGATCAAGAAAGAAAAACTCACGGCCGAAGGCAAGGCGCAGGCGCTCGCACGGATCAAGACAAGCACGAACTACGAGGAACTGAAGGGCGCGCAGCTCGTGATCGAGGCCGCCACCGAAAACGAGGCACTGAAGGTGAAGATCCTGCAGCAGCTCGACGCGCTGCTCGCGCCCGAGGTGATCGTGGCCACCAACACCAGCTCGATCAGCATCACCAAGCTGGCCGCCGCCACGCAACGCGCCGACCGTTTCATCGGCATGCACTTCTTCAACCCCGTGCCCATGATGGCGCTGGTGGAGATCATCCGCGGCCTGCAGACCAGCGACGCCACGCACCACACGGTCAAAGCCCTGGCCGAGGCGCTGGGCAAGACGCCCATCACCGTGAAGAACGCACCCGGCTTCGTGGTCAACCGCATCCTCGTGCCGATGATCAACGAAGCCTTCTTCGTGCTGGCCGAAGGCATCGCCACCCCCGAAGACATCGACGCCGGCATGAAGCTCGGCACCAACCAGCCGATCGGCCCGCTCGCGCTGGCCGACATGATCGGTCTGGACGTGTGCCTGGCGGTGATGAACGTCTACATGGCCGAGTTCAATGACAGCAAGTACCGCCCCGCCCCGCTGCTGAAGGAAATGGTGGCCGCGGGCTGGCTGGGCCGCAAGACCGGCCGCGGCGTCTACACCTACTGAGGGCTCACCAGGGCACTTCCAGACCCTGGTGATCGAAGAAGCATCCGCTGCTGCCCTCGCCCAGGCCGTCGATCACGCGCAGCAGGTCGGCGGCCGCCACCTCAGGGGGGCGCACGTCCAGGCCGGCCTTGGCGAAGGGTTTTGACAAGCCGGTGTCCACCGTGCCCGGGTGCAGCGCCACGCACAGCGCCGCCTTGTTGTGGCGCGCGAGTTCGATCGATGCGGTGCGCACGAGCTGGTTCAGCGCGGCCTTCGACGCCCGGTAGGCGTACCAGCCGCCCAGGCGGTTGTCGCCGATGCTGCCCACGCGCGCCGACAGGAACGCCGCCACGCAGCGCCCCTGGCGCGGCAACAGCGGCAGCAGGTGGCGCATCACCAGCGCCGGGCCCACGGTGTTGATCAGGAACACTCTCTGCAGTGCCTCGGCCTGCAGGTGTTGCCAGCTGCGCTCGGGCCGCACCTGTTCGCCCTCGTGCAGCACGCCGGTGGCCACGATCAGGGTGCGCAGCGCGCGCCCTTCCTCGCCCAGTCGTTGAGCGATCTCCGCACCCAGGCGCTGCACACTGCCTTCGTCGGCGTAGTCGATCGCGGGCTGCGTGCGCCGGCCCACCGCCAGCACCTCGTGGCCACGCGCACGAAGCGCGAGCACCAGCGCCGCCCCGATGCCGCCGCTGCCGCCGATCACCACCGACAGACCGTCGTCCTGCGCGCTTGCCTGTGCCTGGGTTGCCATGGCGCGCATTGTGGGCAGGTGCGCCACGCCGCGCACCGGGTGATCGCCATGGCCCCGCGCGCGCCGGGCCCTTGGCGGGGCGCGAGGCAAGTCCGCACCGGGCGGCCTACCATAGCGGGCATGAGCGCATTCGACTTCGATCTTTTCGTCATCGGCGGTGGCAGCGGTGGCGTGCGCGCCGCGCGCATGGCCGCACAGCGCGGCCTGCGCGTGGCCCTGGCCGAGGTGCTGGGCACCGACGGCCTGGGCGGCACCTGCGTGAACGTGGGCTGCATTCCCAAGAAGCTCTACAGCTACGCGGCGCACTACAGCGAGGCCTTCGAGGAGGCACGCGGCTTCGGCTGGCAGGTGGGTGAAACCACGTTCGACTGGGCCACGCTCAAGGCCAACCGCGCGAAGGAGATCGCGCGCCTGAACGGCGTCTATGCCAACCTGCTGCGCGGCGCGGGCGTCACGCAGCTCGACGGCTTCGCGCGCCTGGTGGGCGATCACGAGATCGAACTGGCCACGCTCAACGCCGATGGCTCGCCCGGGCACCGCCGCTTCAGTGCAGCGAACATCCTGATCGCTACCGGCGGCACGCCGCACGTGCCGCACTTCAGCGGGCGCGAGCACGTCATCACCAGCAACGAGGTGTTCGATCTCGACCCGTTCCCGAAACGCCTGCTCATCGTCGGCGGCGGCTACATCGCCTGCGAGTTCGCCTCGATCTTCAACGGCCTGGGCGCAAACGTGACCCAGCTCTACCGCGGCGAGCAGGTGCTGCGCGGCTTCGACGACGAGATCCGCCACTTCGCCGCGGCCGAAATGGTGAAGGCCGGCGTGGACCTGCGCCTGAACGCCGGCGTGGTCGACATCCGCAAGAAGGAACAAGGCCTGCGCGTGGAATGCGAGGACGGCAACACCGTGATGGCCGATGCCGTGCTCTACGCCACCGGCCGCGTGCCCAACACGCGCGACCTCGGTCTGGAACGTGTGGGCGTGGCCACCGGTGCGCAAGGCGAGGTGATCGTGAACGCGCAATACCAGACCAACGTGCCGCACATCCGCGCCGTCGGCGACGTGACCAACCGCGTGCAGCTCACACCGGTGGCGCTGGGCGAGGCCATGGTGGTGGTGGACGCGCTGTGCGGCCCCGCACCGGGCAAAGCGCCGCGTGACATGGCCTACGACTTCATCCCCACGGCCGTGTTCACGCACCCGAGTATCGGCACCGTGGGCCTTAGCGAGGTGCAGGCGCGCGAGCGGTTCGGCGACGTCACCGTGTTTCGCAGCGAGTTCAAGGCGCTCAAGCACACCCTGTCGGGGCGCAGTGAACGCACACTGATGAAACTGGTCGTGGACACGAAAACCGATCGCGTCGTGGGCCTGCACATGGTGGGCGCCGAGGCTGGCGAGATCGTGCAGGGCTTTGCGGTGGCGCTCAAGGCCGGCGCCACCAAGGCGGTGTTCGACAACACCATCGGCATCCACCCCACCGCGGCGGAAGAATTCGTGACGATGCGCGAACCCGTGAGGTGAGCGCCCGGCGCTGGCGGCGAAGCGGCTACAGCAAGAGCAGCAACGCCGCTGCCAGCGCGCTGTGCACCCACAGCCCCGGCGCCAGCCAACGCACGTAGCCCCAGCCACCCGCGGCGAAGGCCGTCACCGACTTGCTCGCCGCGTGCACCAGCAGCACCAGCGCCAGCGCCTGGCGCGCCGCATCCAGCGGGCCGCTGTCGCTGAAGACCGCGGCGGCCGAGGCGTGCAGATCGGCCAGCGCACCGATCACCGCGCCGACGATCAGCCCGGCGTCGCCCAACCATTGCTGCAGACCGTGCACCAGCGCCTGCACAGCCGCCAACAACGCCGCCACCGCGAGCGCACCGCCCAGGCTGAACATGCGGTCCGCGCGCGGGGCCGGCAGCGCCTCGGTGCGCGGGGTGGCGCCGGTGACAGCCACGTTGGCGCCGTCCTGCCGCACCAGCCACCAACCCCAGACAAGCGCCATGGCACCTGCGGCAAGCGCGGGCAACCACAAAGCGCTCAGCCAGGCGGGACGCACCGCGGCCGCCACCATCAGCACCTGCAGTTGCGTCGACACGCACGACAGCAGGCCGCCGCCGGCCATGGCACGGTGGCTGGCCCGGCCTTCGCGCGCCGCCAACCCGAGGCTGGCGATGGTGGCCGTGCTCGACACGAAGCCCGAGGCCAGCGCCGACAAAGCGACCGCGTGACGCGCCGCCAGCAGGCGCCGCGCCAGATGTGCTGCCGACTGAATCGCCAGCAAGAGAGCCAGCAGCGTGCCGATGGCGCGCGGGTTGAGCGCGTCGCCCCACAAGGCACGATCGGGCAGCAGCGGCAGGCCGAGCAGCACCAGCGCGGCCAGCAGCAGGCCGTCGCGCATCTCCGCCGGCTGCAGCCAGTGGTTGACGAAGCGGTGGGCGCGGTCGCGCACCGCCAGCACCACCGTCAGCGACACCGCCATGGCGGCGGCCAGCGCGCCGCTGTGGGCCGCCAGCACGCCGATCAGGTAGGTGAGCAGCAGTGCCACCTCGGTGGTCACGCCCGGGTCGTCCGAGCGGTCCTTCACATAGGCCACGACGCACAGCGCGGCGATGAACGCGGCGCCGGCCACCACCACGCCCG
>VFQO010002638.1_pt1 | contig 10500 bp, 5 predicted proteins | sample 3512331 | NCBI WGS metagenome assembly VFQO01 (sample SAMN10412371, study PRJNA504923) | tailings metagenome | isolation source: Replicate 3 from Balatoc abandoned mine | place: Philippines: Itogon, Benguet | collected 2017-08-28 | reverse complement strand
CAGCGCCGGCGCAGCCACAGCCGCAAGCCTCCCCGCCCCCGCCTACACCCCGCCCGCCTACACCCCGCCCCGCGCTCCAGCTCCCGCCCCGCGCAAGGCCATCGCCACACCACCGCCACCACCGCCAGTCACAGGCAACCTCGCCATCAAACACGCTCCCGCAACCACACCAGACGAAGACGACTGGAGCGAGTTCTGACGACACCGCTTTAAGGCCGCTAAGGGATTTCCCGAGGGGACGCCGCGCCATTTGCAAAGGCGTGCCTGCTAAAAACCGCATATGTCAGTCGGGAGCACGCCATTCTCATGTTGAAGCAGATCGCAGTCTCCGATCTCGAACTGGGCATGTTCGTCCACAAGTTCGAAGGCGGGTGGTTCGATCACCCCTTCTGGAAAGCGAAGTTCCTGATCGAGGACGAAGAAAAGCTCGCCGCGATCAAGGACAGCAAGTTGCGCGGGGTAGTGATCGACACGGACAAGGGCCGCGACATCGTGCCCGCCGCGTCGCAGGCATCAGCCCCCGCCCGCACCGCCGCCACGCCCGCCACCTCGCCGGCCGCATCACGTCTGCGCAGTCTGAAGCAGCGCACCGCCGCGCAGGTTGAGGCAGCGCGGCCTGTGACCATGGCGCAGGAACTGAACAACGCACAGGCCATCGCCGAACAGGCCCAGGCAAGGCTCAGCAAGGCGTTCATCGCAGCACGGCTCGGCAAGGCGCTCGATGTGCGCAAGGTCGAACCCGTGGTCAGCGATATCCTTGCCTCGGTTCGGCGCAATCCGCAGGCCTTCAGCGGTCTGATGCGCTGCAAGCTCAAGAACGAGCAGGTTTTCCGCCATGCCCTGTCCGTCAGCGCCTTGATGGTGGCTCTGGCCGATCGCATGAAGCTGCCCGCGCATGATGTGCACAATTGCGGGCTGGCCGGGCTCCTGCTCGATATCGGGGTCAATTATCTGCCGCAGGCTGGCGACCCGCCGGGCGGGGATTATCGGAACATCGACGAACGCCTCTGGAAACAGCACGTGATGCTCGGATACCGCGCCTTGCACAACGACGGCGCTCTGCCCGAACTGGTGCTTGATGCCTGCCTGTTCCACCACGAACGCATCGACGGGGGCGGCTATCCGCAGCAGCGTGCGGGCGAGGATATTCCGGTGGTCGCGCGCATGGCGGCGATCTGCGACAGTTTCGACTTCCTGCTGTCCCCCAGCGACCGCACCGCCGCGCTCGATCCGGCTGCCGCGATCGAGACGATGAAGGCGGACGCCGGCGCCTATGATCCGGAAATCCTGCGCGTCTTCATCGAGACCGTGGGGCTCTATCCGGTCGGTTCCTTCGTGACGCTGTCGAGCCGCAAGCTGGCCATGGTGATCGACGAGGACCGCAAGGACCCGCTGCGGCCGGTGGTTCAGGCGTTCTATTCGCTGGACGCGGGAGAGCGGATCCTGCCGCACCGCATCGTTCTGACCGAATGCAACGACAACGAGCGGATCATGGGAATCGCCGATCTGTCCGGGCTTGGCCTGCCCGCCGATGCGCAGCTGCGCGAGCTGGTCTTCCTCAGCGCCTTTCGCAATCAGAGCTGACAAGCCTCTGGCAGACGACGAAAAAGGGCCGGCGTGTGATCGCCGGCCCTTTTGCATTGCACGCAAGGAAATGAGGGGGGGGACGAGCCCCCCTCGCCGTATCAGAACGCCAGCCGCAGCGAGGCCTGAACGGTCCGTCCATTGGCCGCGCGGGCAAAACCGATCCCGTTGGCCGGGACACTCGCCTGATTGACCTCGAAAATGCCGAGGGTGTTGAACAGGTTCTGCGCGCTCAGCGTCAGTTGCAGATGCTCGGCCGGCTGGAACTCGGCAAATGCGCCGACCGTGGTGAAGCCGGGCATGCGCAAATCATTGCTATCCTGCGCGAAAGATCCGGTGATCGTCACAATGTTGGCGCCCGCGGCGAACTTGCCGAAGTCGACCTGCGGCACGGCGACCAGCACCCAATCGGGCTGGTGGCGCGGTTCCTTGCCGCTGAGCGCAGCATTGAGCCGGTCCTCGGTGATCTTGGCCCGGGTGTAGGTTGCCGCGACCATCAGGTTGAACACGCCACGCTGGAAGGTTCCTTCCAGTTCCACGCCATCGGCCTTGTAGATGCGGTTGGTGCGATTGGCCGCCCCGTTGAGGACATTCTTGTCCTCGGCCTCGACATGGAAAACCGTGCCGTTGACCGTGATCCCGCCGCGCCGCAGCTTGAAGCCGCCCTCATACTGGGTGACCGTATCCTCGCGGTCACCATCGGCGACGCCGCCCGTCAGCGGATCGACCACGGGCGTGAACAGAATCTTGTCGGCATTGGCTCGCGCCCCGCGGCTGTAGCGCGCGAACACCGAGAACGGCTCGGCCACCCGGTAGTTCACGCCCACCGAATAGTTGAGGTAGCCGTAATCGTAATTGACCGGCGCCGGGCGATCGAGCGGCAGGAACGCGGTGCGTGCCTCGGCCGGGTTGATCACGCCGTCGCGGTTGAAGTCGAAGCTGGTGAGCCCCTGGCGCCCGCCGCCCAGATCCGCGCCGAATAACTGCCCGCGCACGCGGCCGCTGTCATAGCGCAAGCTGCCCCCCACGGCGAGCTTGCCGATGTGGAAGTTGACCGAACCATAGGGCGCCAGCACGCGGTAATCGACATCGAAGATGCGCCGGAACAGGCTGCTCTCGCGTCCGAAGGCGAAATAGCCATTGAGGGTCTCGGGTTGCCCGGCGGCATTGAAGATGTCGACCTGCGCGGTTTGCCCGCCGCCTGCTGCATCGACGATCATCGCAGTGTGCAGCCAGGTCGTGTCGAGTTCCTGCGTGGCGAGATAAAGCCCTGCGGTGGTGGTCAGCTTGCCGCCGCCCACCTCCCACACCCGGCTGGCGCGCAGATCATTGGTGAAGTTGTCCAGCGACTTCGCGCGCACGAAGCTGACGAAATAGAGCGACAGCAATCCGTTGCCGTTGATCAGGCTACCGTCCGCAATCACCTGTCCAGTCAGCGGCCCGCTCGCATAGGCTGCCGTCGACCCTGCCCCACCGATCGAATTGGCAAAGGCAGTGACGGTGTTCTGGCGGTTGGGGAACATGCGGCTGAAGTCGCCGCCGTTGACCGCGTAACGCATCTTTTCGGTGATCGTCCAGCCGGCGATATCGAACTGCGCTTCGAAGCCTACCGATTTCGACTTGGCGCTTTGTCCGGTTGCGATCGGCAGGGCGACCGGCTGGTTGTTGCGATCGAGCGTGATGACCGGGCCGAGGAAGCCCGACAGCGTCGAATCCCGCCGAAGATCGAAACCGGGGAAGCTGCGGAACACCGGGGCATCATTGGTGCCGGAGATGTTCACCGCATAGGGCGCAAAAGTGGGCGAACGGTCGTCGAGCAGCTTGAAATAGGCACGCACATAACCGCCATCGAAGGTGCGGGTGATGTTGGCCTTGATCTGCCCGCCGCGCCAGCCGGTGAAGCCGATATCGCGCGGCCCTTCGCCCTGACGATAAAAACCGCCGACATACATCCGGGTGTTCTCGCCCAGCTTTGCGCCATAATCGAAATCGATGCGCTTTTCATCGAAGTCGAGCCCGGAGGTCACCTGAACGCGCCCGCCTTCCTGATCGCCCGTGCGCGAGATCACGTTGATGATCCCGCCCGGCGAATTCGAGGCAAAGGTCGATGCTGAACCGCCGCGGATCGTCTCGATCGCGCCCACGGTGAAATCATTGCGCAGATAGACATCGGTGGCGACATTGAAGAGGTCGCCGAATTCGAGCACCGGCAGCCCGTCTTCCTGAAACTGCATGTATTTGGAACCACCCGCAGCCAGCGGCAGGCCGCGCACGGTGTAGTTGTTGTTGCCTTCGCCGATGCCAGTCGCAACGCGCAGACCGGCCATCGTGCGGAGCACTTCACCCAGCGGGCGCGGGCCGAAGCGCTGGATATCGTCCCCCTTGAGCGCGCTGGTCGACGTTGCGCTGTCGAGCCGATCGCGGCCCTTGGCCATACCGGTCGAAAAGATTTCGGCGGCCGGTTTGGCCGGGGCGTCGGCTTGCACGGCCCCGGCCTCGGTCTCGGCCTCGGCGCCTTCACGTTCGGCCCCCGTTTTCTCCGCAGCCATTGCGGGCGCGGCAAAGGCCCCGGTGGCAGCAAACAGCAGAAGTGTCGTCTTGAATGTCATGACATGCTCCCCCCGTTGTGCCGGGGCCAGGTCCGGCCCGGCTTCATCGAGTGCAGCCTGCGCGATAGGCCTTCAGGAATTTGCAGGCTTGAAAGCGGCGCCTAGGCAATCGCCACAGGTTCAGGCGATGCCGTGCCAGTCGATCCATTCGCCATAGGGATGACAATGCGCGGCGATCCGGCTTTCGCCGCTTTCGCGCGCACCGTCCCATTGCGCGATCCGCAGTTCCACCGCACCGCGATCGCCGCGCCATTCGATGCCGACCCGCGCCAGCGGACGATCCGGCGATGCCTGCGCCCCTGCCGTGGCCAGCGCCGCATTGATCGCAGCGCGCTCGGCACTGTCGGCATATTGCAGCACCATCGAATGAAACACCACGCGGCGCGTGCCGCACGGTTGCGGCTCAGCCAGCTGGCGCGCGAGCCACGCGCTTGCCCGCCCGGTATCAACCTTGGGAGGATGATTTGCGGCAATGGCGATTGCGGCTGCAAGCCGCCGCGCGCGCGCGGTCTCTCCGGGCCAGACATAGGCCGCAAGGCTGCGGCGGTCGGCGGCACTGGTTACATCGAGGGGGTGAAGATCAACCCCGCGCGCCGCCACCACCTTCAGCGGCCCCTGCGCCAGCACCCGCCCGCGCCATTCCGGCGCCAGTGTCACAGTGCTGCGCGCCGCGCCCGCCGCCAGCGCGCCAAGCTGCACCCTGTAGCGCGGGAAATTGAGATTGAGCCCGGCGCTGGCTCCCAGTTCCAGGACCTCGCAGGGCAGGCCATCAGCACGGCCCAGCTCGATCAGCGCGGCCACCAGCCCCGCGGCACGCAGCGCCTCGTTGGTCTGAGTGGGGTGCGAAAGCCAGTCGAGAAGCGCCTCGGCCTCGGCCTCCAGCACCGCCGACAAGGCCCTGTCGAGCAGCGCGGGCGGCAGCAGCCACCCTTCGCCATAGAGCGCATCAAGGCCCGGCGCACGGCCCTCAAGCGCAAGCGCATGCAGCCCGGCATTGAGGCGGAAGATCACACCGTCCGATGCAAGATCGCCCGGCCAGCCCTCCATAACGGCAAAGACCGTGCGCGCACCGGGCAGCACCCGGGCGAGCGCCTGCATCAGCGCAGCGGTGAGCGGCTTGCCGAAACCTTCGGCCTTGGCGGCCTCGATGCGCAGCTGGCGCACGGCGCGGCTCTCGCCCGGATGGTCGGGCGCACTGGCGAGGCAGACGTCGTGAGGATTGAAAAGCAAGGTCAAATGCTGCGCCCGGTTTCGCAAAGGAAGAGACGTTCTGAATAGGGCGCGAGCGACAAATTTCTTTCTCGCCAACCTAGGGGATTGCCGCAGGCCCCCGCCCCGCCGCAGCGCCCCGTAACATTACCGATCCATCCCAAACCGCAGGATTAAAGGCCGCCGACCTATCGCCACGCTCCGAATTCAGCGAACCATCCGGAGTTTCCGAAACATGCGTTTCTCGATCGCGTTGACTGCTTCTCTTCTTGCCACCGCCGCTGCCATTCCGGCCCATGCAAGCGAAGGTTCTGCCGCCGAAGCAGCACCTGCCGACACCTCCGGCGCAAGCGCAGCACCGGCTCCCGCTCCGTCCCCTGCCCCGACCCAGAAGGCCTTTACCACCGGGGTCGCCAAGGGCCGCGACCTGCTCGACACCGCGATTTCAGCGAGCACGCTCGATGATCACGATCTGGCGCAGCTCTCGGTCAGCTCGATCGCCGGGATCATGCAGAACATTCCGGGCATCCGTTCGGAAACCGCCGATATCGACGGCTATTCTGCGATCACCATTCGCGGCCTGCCGCTCGCGGCGGAAGGGTCGAAATATCTGCAATTGCAGGAAGACGGTCTGCCTGTGCTGGAATTCGGCGACTTTCTGTTTGCCGGCGTTGACCAGTTCATGCGCGCCGATCTGACGCTTTCACAGGTGCAGGCGATCCGCGGCGGTTCGGCCTCGACCTTTGCGTCGAACTCTCCCGGGGGCCTCATCAACTTCATTTCGCGAACCGGCGAAACCGAAGGCGGACTGATGCAGATTTCCAGCGGTCTGGGCCACGATCTGAAGCGCATCGACTTTGCCTACGGCAGCCCGCTTGGACAAGGCTGGCGGTTTCATGTCGGCGGCTTCTTCCGCACCGGCGAAGGCCCCCGCGAGGTCGGCTTCACCGGGTTCAATGGCGGACAGATCAAGGCCAATATCACCAAGGAATTCGATCGCGGCTACATTCGCGTCTATGCCAAATATCTGAACGACCGTCAGCCGAACTACGGCAACATGCCGCTCACGATTGGCGGCACGGATGCCAATCCCGAGTTCGGTTTCCTGCCCGGCTTCGACCAGCGCGAGCGCGCCTTCGCCTCGCCGTTGACCGCAACAGCAGGGGAAGTGGACAGCAACAACAACCGCACCTTGCAGGATGTGCGAAACGGTCTGAAGGCGGTCTATGGCTCGATCGGACTCGAAGCGCAGTTCGATATCGCCGGTTGGACGGTCACCAACCGCTTCCGCTATGCCGATATCAGCGGCCAGTATAACGAGAATGTGCCGTTCATCACCCTGCCGGCCCCCTTCATGGCCGGGTTCGGTGGCCCGGGCGCGCAGCTCAGCTATGCCGCTGGCCCCAATGCAGGACAAGCGATCACCGACAACCGCCTGATCACCATGGCGCTGCGGCTTCATTCCGATTTGCAGAGCCTCGACAATGTCACCAACGACCTGCGCGCCAGCCGGGTCTGGGAAGTGGGCGAAGGCAAGCTGACCACAACCGCAGGCCTGTATCAATCGCGCCAGGATCTCGACTGGTTCTGGAACTTCACCACCACGCTACAAGACACCGTCGGCGGCGGTCTGGCGGCGCCGGTCAACCTGACCACGGCCGGCGGCGCATCGCTGACCGATGCCGGGGTGCTGTCTTACGGCTTCTTCATCGGACTGCCGCTGACGCTGTATCACGACCGTTATGACGTCGCCTATGATGTCACGGCGCCCTATGCCTCCGTCAATTATCAGATCGGCAAGCTGGCCATCGGCGGCAGCATCCGCTGGGATCGCGGCAATGTGCAAGGCAATATCTTCTCGCCGGGGCTTGGCGGGGGACGGATTGGCTCGGCGGCCGTTGATATCAATGGCGACGGGCAGATCTCCATCCCCGAAAGCAGCGTGCCGATTCTCCCGCTTTCCCGGCCCGCAGCGGTCGATTTCGATTACGACTACCTGTCCTATTCGGCGGGTATCAATTACCGCTTTGCCGACACACTTTCAGCCTTCGCCCGTTACAGCCGCGGCGGCGTGGCAAGCGGCGAGAACGCGATCCGACCCGAAGCGCTCGATGCATCGACAGGCCGTCCGAGCGATCCCGGCAAGACGGTTTCGATGGTCAAGCAAGCCGAAGCCGGGGTGAAGTTCCGCAAGGACGGCCTGTCCGCCTTCGTCACCGCCTTCTGGGCTTCCACCAACGAGCGCAATTTCCAGGTCACGGCCGACGCCAACGGGCAGGCTTTCGTTGCGCCGATCAACCGCTCATACAGCGCGAAGGGCGTCGAGTTCGAAGGGGAATGGCGGTCGGGACCGTTCTCCCTGTCGGTCGGGGCGACCTTTACCGACGCCAAGATCGACCGGGACGAAAACGACCCGGCCTTCAACGGCAACACCCCCCGGCACATCCCGGATTTTGCCTTCTTTGCGCGGCCTTCGGCAGAGTTCGGCCCGGTCACGTTCGGCGCAGTCATCAACGGCACCACCGAAAGCTTCGCGCAGGATACCAATCAGCTTGTGCAGCCCGGCTACGTACTGGTCAGCCCCTTCGTCCAGTATCGCCCGGCCGACGGCCTGACCCTCGCGATCAACGCCTTCAACGTGTTCGATGAACTCGCCGTGGTGCAGGTCCAGGCGCCCGCCATCCCGCCTTCGGGGATCGCCAACGCGCAGGTGATGAACGGCCGCACCGTCACCGCATCGCTGCGCTACGCCTTCTGAGGCGGGTGGCAGCCAGTTTCAAGGACGAGAGGACCTTCCGCCATGCTTGACCGGATGAATATCCCCCGCCGCCTCGGCGCTTCCTTCGTGCTGCTCAACGTGGTGGCCGCAGCGGTGATGATCGCCTGCGGGGTGAGCCTTGCGATGATCTCGTCGGTCACCGCGAGGAACACCGCCAGTCAGGACATTCTGGCCGATGTGCTGGCGCTGGAAACCTCGCTGCTGCGCCAGAACAGCCAGTTGCGCGGTTTCCTCGTCACCGCCGACCAGAGCTACCTCAAGTCCTATTACGAAGGCCGTGACGATTACGACCGCGCCTCGAAGGAACTTGAAGCCGCACTGGCTGGCTCGCCTCTGGAGGAAAAGGTCCGCATCAGCCGCGAGGAAACGCTCAAGTGGCGGCGCGACTGGGGCGACAAGTATGTCGCGGTGGTGAAGGCTGGCGGACGCGATGCCGCACAGGAGGCCATCCGTGCCGCGGGCAAGAAGGTGCTGGTCAGCGATGCGGTCAACCCCTTGCGCGATATCCGCGATGCCCAGCACGCAGCGATCGACGCGCAGAGCAAGCGGCAATCCACCGTCATCACGATGGCATGGATCGCGCTTGGCGTGGGAGCTGCGATCCTGATCGGGATGGCGCTGGTGCTGGCGCGCGCTCTGGCCCGTTCGATCGCCCGCCCGATCGTCGATCTGACCCGGGCCGTCACCGATCTGTCGCGCGGGGCGCATGATATCGCGATTCCCGGCACTGACCGCAGCGACGAACTCGGCGCGATGGCGCAAGCGATGCTGGTGTTCCGCGATGCCGCGCAGGAACGCCAGCGCAGCGTCGCCGAACGCGAGGAGGCGATGGCGCGCATCGGCCAGCAGCTTGCCGCGGTCGCGCAGTCGGACCTCACCGTGCGGCTCCACGGAATGCCGCCCGCCTTCCAGAGCCTTGCCGAAGATTTCAACATGGCAATGGAGCGCCTTTCGGGCGCGATGGGCGCGGTCAATGAAAGCATCGGCGCAATCAATCTAACCTCATCGGAAATCGAACATGCGATGACCGATCTGGCCAGCCGCAGCGAGGATCAAGCCGCGCGCCTGCAACTTTCCTCGACGACGATGATCAGCCTGTCGGCCAATATCGAAGCCAATGCCAGCCTTGCGGTCGGGGTCAGCGGCTCGATGCGCGAAGCCCGCGAGGAAGCGACCAGTGGCGGCGAAGTGGTGGGCCGGGCGATCCAGGCGATGGGCCAGATCGAGACCGCGAGCAGCGAGATTTCCGAGATCACCGCGATGATCGACAATATCGCCTTCCAGACCAACCTGCTCGCCCTCAACGCAGGCGTCGAAGCCGCGCGCGCGGGTGAGGCCGGCAAGGGCTTCTCGGTGGTCGCCTCCGAAGTGCGTGCGCTTTCGATGCGGGCCACCGAAGCGGCCAGCGAGATCAAGAAGCGGGTCGAGGCGGTCGGTGTCCATGTCCAGACCGGCGTGTCCCTGGTCCACGAGACCGGCTCGGCGCTGGAAACGATCATCGCCCGCGTCGGCGAAGTGACCGAGGCCGTGACCCGGATCGCCGATGCCGTGAGCGAACAAAGCATCGCCTTGCGCAATGTCTCGGAAACGATCGGCGCGATGGACAAGATGACCCAGCAGAATGCGGCGATGGTCGAGGAAACCAACGCTGCCACCAAGAACCTCAACCACGAAGCCCGCCAGCTTGCGAGCACCTTCGCCGGCTTCCGCATCGGCGAAGCTGCGTCGGCGGCGATGCCGGCCGGGGCGCTGTCCGGCGCTCTGCCCGCACCCGCGCGCAATCGCCGGGCCGCCTAGGGGAATGCGCCTAGCCCGCGCGCAAGCCCGCCTTCAGCATACCGACCTAAGCCGTCCATCCGGCTGCCAAGCCCTGAGGAATGACCGATGATTACCTGGTTCAAGAAACACGCACCGATCCGCCGCAAGTTCACGGTGCTGATCGTGGCGAACGGAATGCTCGGGCTGATCGATGTGACCGCCGCATGGCTGGCGATTCAGGGTGTCATCAGTCAGTTCACCGCGCTTGGCATCGCCTTGGTGACGATGGTGGCGCTGACCGTAAAGATGCTGATCGCCAAGGAATGGGTCTCGGCCGCCTATGTCGATACCGTGGTGCGCATGGAAAAGCTGGCGGCAGGCGATCTTGCCTCGCCGATCGAGCATACCGAATTCACTGACTGCGTGGGCCGGATGACCAAGGCGATGGATACCTTCCGTATCAACGCCATCAAGCTTCAGGAAGCGATGGCCGATCAGTCGGGGGTAGTGGTTGAAACGCTGTCGGATGCGCTGGGGCGTTTGGCTGAGGGGGATCTGACG
>VFQO010002629.1_pt1 | contig 10500 bp, 5 predicted proteins | sample 3512331 | NCBI WGS metagenome assembly VFQO01 (sample SAMN10412371, study PRJNA504923) | tailings metagenome | isolation source: Replicate 3 from Balatoc abandoned mine | place: Philippines: Itogon, Benguet | collected 2017-08-28 | reverse complement strand
AATTAGATTTTTTACCAATCATGTCTTCATCAATTGTCTTAATTTTACTTAATGAATATTGCCCATAATTTTTCATTTTCGTTTCATTTTCTTTTTTTACAAATTTTTTGTCATTTTTTATTTTGTAATCAATTTTATGTTTTACGAAACTATTTATTTTTTTCAATAACTATAAGCCTAAATAATAATTCAAAATAATCAAAATAAATTCAAATTTATAATACCTCAGTTTATAATAATAATCAACAGAGATTTGACTCAAGTCATTTCTTCCAATGATGAATCTTTAAGCACTGGTCTCTGAGCCATGATTTAAACTTCACATCCTGACACTTTTTATCCAATAGCTTCATAATTTTTCTTATAAATACAAACACAAAGATCATCATTTTTTCTATCACATTTAAAAACTTTCAATCCTTAAAGATTCATTTTCTACGAATAGGTGTTTCAAACTCCCATTCAGGCATCTCAATTGATTCTTTTTCTCTTTTTCTTTCTTCAAAATGAATCTTTGAAATGTGACCGCCCAAAGAACAAGGCTTCACAAATTTCCTTCCACAATATTGGCACACATGAAAATTTTCAGGAATGAATTCTTATTCAAGAGGTAAGCCTTTTTCAATTTTTAGCTTTTTTTTATTGTTCTGAGCTTTCTCCACAATTTTTTCCAGAAATTTTGTGAAAATTTATGGATATTCTTAGAACTATTTTTAAAAATCTGAGTGATCTTAGTCTCCTATTTTTTTCACTCCAACTTGCTTTCTTTTTTATCTCTTTTTTTCATAAAAAATGAACTGGCCACTTTGTATTTTACTCGATTAAGAGAATAAATGTGTAGTGAGTTTGTCGGAAAGATTATTCATTTTTTATTGATTCTCATTCTGATTTGTAATTTAGTTTTTAGATTCTTTCTTTTTGGTCATTTATTAATGCTTTAAACTCAAGAAAGTTCTGAGTAGGTTTCGACTTTCTGAAATCATAAACTTTTCCCATGGAACAATTTTAGATTTTGAAGTTTAGAACCAGCAAGCACGACGGGTTGAGTTTTTCTTGACCATTTTTAATCGAATAAGATTTTCAAGATATTAAAGAAATATTTATAATTTCTTTCAATAAAACGCCCATTTGTACTTTCAACTTCAAATCACTAAGCTCTTTAATAACTGAAGTAAATTAGCAATCTTTTTAATTGACCGAATTTTTCTTTACTAAAACATAAATTACTATAAATGTAATAAAGGTATTTATTACTAAAATTTAAAAATACCGATAAATAAAATTTAAATTAAAAGAAATACGAAATATGACATTTAACTTGTCAATAAAACAACTGATAGATTTAAAACTTGAAGGCCAAGTTAAAGTATCATATTTTTTTAACAAGATAGAACAAAAATTATCTTTGGTGATTAAAAATTCTATATCGGGTGTTGTATTGGTCGAAAAAATGAAGTTCAATCGTCTTAGATGGGAATAAAAGAACTGTTTTACAACTTCTACTGAAGATAATGTCTAATTCATTTTGAAAAAAGGGGATTAAAAATAAGTTTAGCTAAACGAAAATATTTTGGGAAAAGGAAAATTATACACAAAGAAATTTATCAGGATGTTTTAAAAAGAATTCTAAACGAAAAAATAAAAATAATAGCCTTTTTAATGTATTCGATTTTTAAATTCAAGATGAAATTAGTTTATTTAGACAATCAGGCTAAGATTAAATAAAAATAGGAACTTTGTAAGTAGAAGTTACTTTAGATAAGAAAAAGAAATATCAAGGCTAAATTATTGTGAGTCCTAATGTAGATTTAAGAGGATAAAAACATTCGAATCCCAAACTTGTTAAATTTTATCTGGGAAAATCAAGTAAAATCAATGCTTTTAATTTCTTTGATGAGAAAGCAGATTAATCTAAGTGTAGGTTTCTTGAACGTATTTATAAAGATTTTTAATGATAAAATCATATGTAAAATAAAATAAGAAGTGAGAAAATTTAAAATGATCATTATTCGATTCTATTTTTTATCCATACTTTATCTGAAGCTTTAGTGGTCTTTTTCTATTCTGCAATATATGCTTCGGCCTCTTATTCAAAAATTGCATAAACAGAGTCGAAGTATTTATCTAAATTGAGATGATATGAAATTTGTCCAAAAACGTGAGCTATCGTAATAAGAAGAGCTGCTTTTCTTAAAGTCCTTCCTTTTTTGTATATGGTTGCATTTATTAAGCATCCTGTTAAAATACCCCAGTAAATACTGCAATATCTTTGTCTATCAAACTAAAAGGCCGCCTCATTTAAAAACTGAGCTCTGACGAAATCTCTTGAAGATTTAAGTCTTTACAAATTGCTTTCCGCTGCTTATACTTGAGATTTTCCTTGCAAAACCATTTACTTCATTCCGTTCAAATCTTTTGGGGTTTTATGAAAAAAGTCAGGGTCATATTTGTAGTAATTTTTCTTATTTTGTTAAGATAAATTATTGGACAAAAGAAGGTATTTTTCTTTAAGGTAGTCAAGGATTTTTAATTTATTATCAACAGAGAATCTATTTCTTCTTTCGTATGAAAAATCTCCAAGAACATTTTGTGAGAGATTAATGAAGTTATTTTGAGCGAGTTAAACAAAGTTATAGAAAAACCCTCTACGTTACTCAATTTATTAAAGATTGACAACTCTTTATTTTAACATAGCTTGGATCTACTCATCCTATATTTTAAGCTTTTGTGACATTTTTGAGCTAAATTAAAATTGGTAACTCGAAAATTATAAAATTCAGAGATTTTTGAAGAACAGAAAATTATAAAAGTTTGTAAATACTATATTTAGAATCTTACGAATAATTTTCAGATTAAATTCCATAAAACTAAGCAATAGAAAAAGAAATAAATTAAAAGTCTTTATACAGTATACTGCCAACGACTGACTTGTAAATTGAGTTTGATTTTGTTTGGCTAACCAATACGAAAAAGAATATTTATTAAGGATTGAAAAAAACTAGAAAACAATACGATAAAGTTTAGAAAAGATCATCTTCATGAAAGAATACCAACAGGCTCAATTTTAGGTATATGAATAGGTGGCGGTTGAGCATGACCTTATTCTAGATTTCTTCTCAATTATTATCTTTTCTTTTCAGCTCTATATTACAAATCGAAATTACTCTTCAGGTGTAAGTTTTTTTATTTGCTTTGCAGCTTGAGGAGCTTCTTGATTCTGTTTTTATTGTTGTGGTATTGATGGCTTTCCTTTGTTATTACTTGCACAGCCTCCCATTGTTATTTTTTTATTTTTTAATTTATATAAACAACGATTTCTAAAAATATTCGATGCTTTTCAGCTAAATAAATCAGAGCTTATCCAGAAATTCTCTTTTATAAGTAGCCCATTTAAAAAAAGATTTTTCTTCGATAGGGCTCTAAAGCTAATATAAAAGTAGTAAAATTGATAGGGATGTCTTATAACTGAAATCGCAATTTTTGGGTGTTTAAGGAAATAATAATTAAGTTTAGAAAGTAAGAAGAAAAAGATAGATATTAATTTTTTTTAATAATAATAATTAAATAGATTGATAAATGGTGAAAAAAGCTCAAAGCGAAAATATTAACAGCAAATTATCCCTTGTCATGAAGAGCGGAAAATATGTCTTGGGATATAAATCAACTCTTAGAGCCCTCAGATCTGGTGAAGCTAAATTAGTTGTCCTCAGTAACAACTGCCCAACCATCAGAAAGGGAGAACTTGAATACTATGCTGCTATTGCCAAAGCTAAAGTCGTTTTCTATGCTGGAAACAACATCGCCCTCGGTACCGCCTGTGGTAAATATCACAGATGCTCAACTCTCGCCATTATCGAAGCTGGAGATTCTGATATCCTCGCCCAATGAAATGATTCGATTATTTAAACTTATTTTAATCATTTTTCATAATCATCTGAACCAAAATCATTGAAAAGAACCAATTGCAGTCTTTATTTTTCTATTCATGAAAGAAAATACCCATTTATTTCATGAATCTATGGGTTTTTTCAATTTCATTTGTTGTATATTTTCATTTAAAATAAAAAAATGATTGAATGAATAGATAAATTAAATGTATTAAATATTTGAAATTATTGAAAGAAATAAATTTTATAGAGAGTGTAATAAAAAAAGAGATTCAAATAATAAGAAAGATGAAGAAAGATCCTTCTTTATTTTTAGAGAACGTATTTACATTCAAAAATTTACCAGTTGAATAAAAACAGCGCAAATGGACAGATTGTTGTTGTACAATAATAACAGCTTTATTCGCTTTGTTCCTGTTTCTTATGTCATTCGTTAGCTTCACCAAATGTAAATACTTTTCTTATTGATTCAGATAATTATTATCAAGTGAACTTCCCGGCCGATGACTACGGAGTCACTTGTTACCATCAGCTCAAAGATTATCCTTATATGTACTTTTAAAATCCTGCTGATCCCACTTCAGGAAGGTACTGTCTCAAATCTTGTCCCAAAACTAATCAAATGATACAATGTCAAAATAACATCAATGTCACAGCTAATTGTAAATCTCAAACCAGTTCTTATGACACGGTACCCGAAGTCAATAAAATTGGCGCATTTTGTTCTCCTGCCGATTAAACATTAAGAATAAATCTTTTCAGTCAAGCTTAACTTGGAACTAAAATGTCTTTGACTCATGGTTATGATGTCGTTAGATTTTCTCTTTTGATGGGCTTTTTGATAGGCTTGTTATATCTTGCTTTAGTTGGATGTTTCCCAAAATATATGACTTTGATATCTTTTGGACTTGCTTTCTTAATTCTTTTAGTTTCAGGACTTTACATTTGTTTGAGACCAGTTCACTTATTTGGCAGCAATGTGTGGACGATCCTTTTAGCAGTGATTCTAATTATTTTTGGAATTGCATATGCACTTTATATGATATTTTACAGAAAAGATATTGATTTGGGCTCAATACTTATATATCACTCAAATAACTTTTTAAGAGAAAGTTATTTAGTTTATCTTTACATTCCTTTGTTTTTGGTTTTGACAATAGGATTCTTAGTACTAATTTGTTGGCAATTTATCGCCTTCGGAACAGCAAATTATCCTACCTTTGAAAGAACTAAAATTTACTATCATTCTGGTCATAATATTTTCTTACAAGTTTTCAACGTAATCGAACTTATTTGGGGACTGCAATTCCTAAGAGATGCATGTAAATCATAATTTAATTTAGTTAACTTTGTTGTTTCTGGAAATGCTGTTGAATGGTATTTCAAAAGTGTTACTCATAAAAGACATTGTACAAAACCTTTGAACAGACTTATCACAAATCATTGGGGAAGTGTTGTTGGAGGATCTTTCCTTCATGCATTCTTTAAAATCTTTGATTTGTTCTCAGACTTTTTCAATGTACCTTTCAAATAAATTAGTGTAATCCTGAAGGATAATATGGAAGATGCCAAACTTTGTATGAAAAATTCTGTTGTTGCAATTATTTGTTGGAGTTGATCAGAATTGATGCTTATTCTTACATCAATTTAACAGGAATTCCTTACTGTAATGCGGCCAGACAATGTGAGGCTTTGTGCAGATATTCCAAATTAAGTAACAATCCCCACTTTTCTATAAAAATATATCGAAATGCATCACATATTTTTGCAGTAGGGTTGGCTGCATTGTTAAGTTATGTCATTTTCGATACAATCACAAATTAATATGGAAATTACGATCATTTTTGGATTGCAGCTGCAGTAGTCTTTGTGACATACAGTATGACAACTTATTTTGTGGATATTCATTCAAGCGGAGCCTAAGCTATTCTTACTTGCTATTTAACAGAGTAAAACTGTTAAGGATAACAATACATGGAAGTCTGTCCAGGATAACTTAGAAAGGATATTTATAACTTTAAATCAGAATATCTTTAAGGACATACCCATGTAATATGAACAACTAAAATTTAAAAGCGAGTATTTGTGTCTTGTATTTATTTCATTTTTTCTTCATTTTTTTTTCCAAACTTTTCTAAAAATTAAATCGAATGATTTTTATAGATACATAAAATCTATTGTATTTGATAACTTAATAAAATATTGTATTAAAAAAATGTGAATGTATTAATAAAAAATTTAGATAAAGATTTGAATCAATTACATGTATTTGATAAATCAATCGTTTATAATAAAAAGATAAATGTCAAAAGTGTATATCTTGGTTTTGGCTTTGGTCTTGTCAGTAGCTTTCGCTTCAGACAAGGGTCAAGCCAGACTTAACAGTCTCAGATAACGATCATACGAATCATCAAGCAGAATTATCGAATTCACCAAACAAGATTTTTAGTACATTTAAAATGATGATTTAGCGAATATGCAATGAGCTACCCAAGACCTTATGATTTGGTAATTTACTTCACTGCCGGCAGCTGCAGACTTTGCGAGTATTGAATCTCTTTATTTAGGGACTTATGGCCTGAATATTAATATTTGGCTTAACTTTACAGAGGAACTGGAGCCATCGATGCAGAAAAAAATCCTACTTTCTTTGTTGTCATGAAATATTCCAACGATTTAATGGAAATTTTCAGAACAGTAAGCGATTTTTAATTTAGTTCGGATTCACATCAGCTCCTAACTTGGTTGTTTCCAAACCTTACATGGCTGTCGTCTCATAGTTATAAAGAAAGCAATACTTACAGAAATTCAAATGGGCAATTTCATACTCTGATGGTCACGTAACAACTCATAAAATGCTTTAATTTGTCAATAAACGTACATAGAGAGATGTTATTTACAAACCAACCCTTAGCACTATGTTCACAACTTTCTTTGGATTTATTTCAGTAGCAGCAGCTGGAGTCTATATTTACATCAATCTCAAATTTATCTGGACCAACTGGATTGTTTGGTTTGTTGGATCCTTGTTAATTTATATCACTTGTGTCTCTGGTGTGATTTATGATATCATTCATGACGTTCCATTTGTTGGTAGAGATCCAAAAACTGGTGAAGCCATGATATTTGCCACTGGAAACAGAGAACAATATGGTGCCTAAGGTGTTGTTATCAGTCTCTCAATTGCTTTTATTGGTATTCTTTTCGTTGCTATTATTGTTATGGGACAAAAGCTCGATAGAAAATACTCATTAATTGGAAGTCTTGTTTCTCTTGCAATCATTTACTTGCTCGTCGATCAATTACAAAATATTTACAAATCAAAATCATGGTATGGACCATCTTTTACTCCTCCAGCAGGATATCTTACAGGCCCAATTTCAAGAGATCAAGGCAACAATATTTGATCAAACTAAAAAATTATCGTCTGTAAAATTTCTAAGTTCTTTTATTTTTTTCCATTATAAGAGCATAAATTATAAAAAACTATTACCTAAATTTATAATAAGTTAAATTAGATAATACTTAAAAATTGAAATTTATAAAAAAATAAGTTTATAAACAACAACAAAAGACTTTCCTAATATAAAGACTCAAAATGAAAAAGAAAATAGTTTTTTCAAAAACAACTGAATAGAATGGATAATAATAAGTCGACACATTGAGAAAGAAAATTAAGTCTGACATTAATTTCCTGACTGGAAAATAATATTCAGCCAACTATTATAAAATCTTAGAGGGAAGAAAAAAGTTACCCGCTTATGATGCAAAGGATAAACTTTTAACATTACTTGCTTAATACCAAACAATCATTTTGGTCGGTTAAACAGGTTCAGGTAAAACAACACAAATCCCTCAATTTTTGCTTGAAGCAGGATATGCAAACAAAGGCAGATCAATCGCTTGTACTCAACCAAGAAGAGTTGCTGCTATGTCAGTGGCTCAAAGAGTCAGTGAATAAATGGACGTTGCATTAGGTTAATAAGTCGGTTATTCAATCAGATTCGAAGATCAAACTTCAAGAAAAACTGTACTCAAATACATGACTGATGGTATGTTATTGAGATAAGCAATGATTGATCATGAACTTAAAAAGTATTCAGTAATTCTTTTGGATGAGGCCCATGAAAGAACTCTAAATACTGACGTTCTTTTCGGCTTGATTAAGTAAATTCTCGCAAGAAGGTCAGACCTTAAATTAATTGTCATGTCCGCTACTATGGATGCCGCTAAATTCCAATAATATTTTGATGGCGCACCAAGATTAAACATTCCAGGTAGAATGTTCCCTGTTGATGTTTATTTTAGCAAAGACCCAGAATCTGATTACGTTTAAGCAGCTATTAAAACTGCAGTTACAATTCACGAAAATTAACCCTAAGGAGATGTATTAATATTTTTGACAGGTGAGTAAGAAATTTAAACAGCTTGCTAAAAAATCAGATAGGAGATCAAATAACTTGGTGATAAAGTTGGCCCTGTATCTGTGATTCCATTATATTCTACTTTACCTCCTCACCAACAACAGAGAATTTTCGAAGCTCCACCAAAGCCCAACAAGAAAGGAATAAAAGGAAGAAAAATCATATTAGCAACAAATATTGCATAAACATCCATCACAATTGATGGTATTGTTTACGTTATTGACACAGGTTTCGCTAAGCAAAAAGTATTTAATCCAAGAATGAGAGTATAAAGTTTGTTAGTTTCTCCCATTAGTAGGGCAAGTGCTAAACAACGTGCCGGTAGAGCTGGTCGTACTCGTCCTGGAAAATGTTTCAGACTTTACACCTAAGCCAGTTACAAAACAGAACTTATTGAAAACACATATCCTGAAATTTTAAGAAGCAACCTTGCTTCTACAGTTCTTACTTTGAAAAAACTTGGTATCAATGATCTTGTTCACTTTGATTTTATGGATCCTCCTGCCCCATAAACTCTCATGAGAGCTTTAGAGCTTTTAAATTATCTTGGCGCCCTTGATGATTAAGGAAACCTCACTGAGTAAGGATAAAAAATGGCTGAGTTTCCACTTGATCCTCAACTTTCAAAGGTCATGCTTTCTTCGGCTAAATTTGACTGTATCAGTTAAATTCTGACCATTACAGCCTGTCTCAGTTCACCAAATATGTTCTTACGCCCAAAGTAAAGACTTATTGAGGCTAATGATGCTCACGCTAAATTTATTAACCTTGAAGGTGACCATTTAACAATGATGAATGCATTTTATGAATACAAAAGACAAAACATGGATGTTGACTGGTGTTTCAAAAACTTTTTGAATCATAGACATTTGAAATCAGCTGATGATGTCAGGGATCAACTTAAAATTATTTTATAAAAAATGAACATTTTCGTTAAAGACGATATTCCACTACAACCACACACACTCAGCATAAAAAAATGTATCTTGACTGGATACTTTACACAAGTTTCTATCCTTCAAAAAAATAACGTCTATCTCACAAGTAAATTTTATCTTATTTTTTAGTCAAGGATTCACAAGTTGTAACTATCCATCCCAGTTCAATTCTGAACTATCGACCAGAATACGTTCTTTACAATGATTTGGTTCTAACAAAGAAAAATTATATGAGAACATGCATGTCAGTCAAACCATAATGGTTGTTTGAAATCGCTCCAACTTATTTCAAGCCTGAATCAATTAAAAATATTGAAACAAGAAAAGCACTTCAAAAAGTGGAAAAACTTTTACTTTAAGGTATTAAGAAAAAATGAGGAATTTCTCAAAAAAATGAATTACTTACAATTTGTTTTATTTATATTTTTTTATCAGAAGTTTCTATTTAAAACATAAATAAGATGTATTTTCAAAAATAAAAAAATTTCAATACTTTGTGAGATAAAGATAATAAGGAACTTTATAAAACTATTTAATTTTTGATTATGGTAAATTAGTTATTTTTTTTAATAGTATTTTGAATTTGATGGTAATTTAGAAATGAAGTTTACTTAGTCAATTTTTAGATTTATAATTGATGATTAAAATTAGGTTTATAATATTTCCCTCTAAAAAAATAAATAAGAATGATTGAAGAATCCTTTGAATCTTTGAAAGGAAAGAAGTCGAATAAAAATAAGAAAAAAGTTGAGACTAAAATGATCGAATAATAATCAGTTAGACAATAAAAAATACAATAATAAGGAAAAGAAATGTCTGAAATGAGTGAGCCTAATCCTTTAGAAGAAAAAAAACAATTAACTAAGAATCTTTATGAGCTGCTTTAGGATTTAATCAGCTTTTTACTTTTAGACCATGAATAATTTAAGTAGTAAATCGAAATAGGACTTTAAAAACTTAGTTAGTATGATTTGTCATCAATAACACACAGAATAATAATGGCATACTCCTTTTTAGCTAAAATCACTTTTATCGATAAAAAAATTAAAGCTTCAGCAGTTAGTTTTGACATTCGAATCGTATAAAAGAAAAAATAAAAACTTAAGGAAATTTTCAAACAAGGATTAAGACAATGCGATCATCTAAAGAAGTACTACAAAATCAACTGAAAATTACCAAATTTTACTCTTTTAACTGTCAAGTCTCTATTTTATGTTTTTATATATCGTTTTTTTCTGATTAAATATCTTA
>VFQO010002637.1_pt1 | contig 10509 bp, 7 predicted proteins | sample 3512331 | NCBI WGS metagenome assembly VFQO01 (sample SAMN10412371, study PRJNA504923) | tailings metagenome | isolation source: Replicate 3 from Balatoc abandoned mine | place: Philippines: Itogon, Benguet | collected 2017-08-28 | reverse complement strand
AAGGCACATCAAGCAGCCAATTATATCCTTGGAATTGACCAGAAGGGGGAGGAGTGATCCCCCTTTTTTACTCATTTTTTCCTTTGATCTATCCTCTAAAAATTGACCACCTCCGGTGGTACTTCTGAGAAATAGAGAAATTCTTACAGGAAGTTTATTGCTCCACTTAATAAAAAAGAACATGAGTAAGGGAGCAAAAAAATGGATAAAATCAGGTTGCAGGATACCTACTTTAAATCAAGTCAGGCTGTATTTCTCAACTCACAGATTCGAAATAGAAGAAGGAGATATTTTCTTTTATTTTCATCGGTCCACTTTTTGGCGTTCGCAATTCGGTGATCGAATTGGAGATTGGAAACTAGCTGCCAAAAGATGGATGTGGAATCTAGAAAACTAACTGGCTATAAGTTTTGGTTAGAAATCCCCATTCCATAAACTTTGAAAACCTTGTCACTTTTTTAAAGGGAGTAATTCTTGCCATAGTGATTTCGAGTATTTAAAATATTGACATGAATTTGTCAAAAAAATTAACATTAGAAGAAGAGCGTCTCCGGGAGGAATTGGTGACCTTGGAGGTGCGTATCCGCATGAAGATTAAAAGAATTTGTCTCACTAATTTGAAGTTGCCTTATGAGCGGCTTTCAGCTGGACGCCGCCTAAAGGAATTGTGTTTGTTAGCGATTTCATCACTTGACGATGGAGACGCAATCAAGCTAGCAGCGTGCTTTAGGGAATAAAGAGAGAGGGGGATGCCTATTTGAAATTAGGGAAAATTTTAAAGCTTGTCCAATATTTCCCGTATTAGTCGCTCTCTGTCTAATTCCTTTTTTCTTTTTGTCCGTAGACTTACGATATAGAGTATCCAAATCCCCCAGGCCACCGCAAAAAGCGGAAAAGGATTTTCTGCTCCCAATGCTCCAATCATTGCAATGAAGCTGATGAAAATGGTTCCTAAAAATTTAATTGTATTCCACATAGTCAAGCATTCAAGATTTCATTATAAGAATTTACGATCCTAATTCAAAGTTGTTGCATTTAAAAATGTAAATGTATATTTATATAAAAGTATAAAGATATTTTGATTTTTTTATTGAAACAGAGGTCTAATTATTTAATAATCAGGATTCTTTTCGAAGTCTTAAAATGGTGGGATTTAGTTTTAATTGAATTAGCAAGGCTGACTGAACCAGTGTTTTATTGAGACATTATTCACATTCGTCCTTTTATCATTCATTTATTGATATAAAAAACTGATTTACTTTTACATTAAAATGTTTTTCAAACATATCGTTAACTTAGGATTTAGAATGTGACTGGCCACATTTGGAACCTTTGTTAATTTGGAGTTAGTATCAAAAATATTTCACAAAATTGAACGTAAAATTTCTCAAAGCATTTAACGGGGACGCTATTCTAATCTCTTATAGAGATAAGGACGGTGTCCGTAGAAACATTTTAATTGACGGGGGGCCATCGCAAACCTATTTACGCAAAGGCAAAAAAGGCAAGCCAGAATACGGTGAACTTCATTTATTGGTTCAGGAGCTGCGATGTCAAGATTTAAAAATCGACCTTTTGATATTGACTCACGTGGATGATGACCACATCGATGGAATTCTCTCCTGGATCCAAGACGATTCCCGTGCTCACGAAGTTATTGGTAAGGTCTGGTTCAACTCTGGCAAGATCATCGCGGCGCACTTGGCGATGGCGGAAAATCCTGAGCTTGAGATCTCGTTACACATCAAAGCGGATTATAAAACCAGTATTCCCCAGGGAGCAACCTTCAACAAATGGCTAGAGGAAAATAACCTGATCGATGGAATTGTAATTTTTGGAGGCAAGAGTATAGAATTAGGTGAGCTCAAATTTGAGTTTCTCTCACCTGACATAGATAAAATGACCAAATTGTTAACACTCTGGAAGAAAGAAGATCCCAATTACAATACCTCAGCCAAATATGCAGGCTACTCAGAGACTCTAAAAGAATGCCTTGCAAAAGACACTTTTGAAGAAGATGACCGTGTCGCCAATGGGAGCTCCATCGCATTTATTCTGACGTACAAAAATCAGGACAAATATCTCTTTTTAGGGGACAGTCATCCCGGTGTTGTGCTCAAACAGCTGAATGAACTGGGATACAACAAAAGTAATCCCCTACCGGTAAAATTTGTCAAGATCTCACATCACGGAAGTAAAGCGAACACGAGTTCAGAACTCCTCAGAGCAATTGCTACCGATAGGTACGTGATCAGTGCCCATGGCCTTAGCCACGGTCATCCGGACAAAGTGCTATTGGCGAGGATCATCGAGAATAACCCGGAATCCAGGATATATTTCAATTATCCTGAGCTGACCGGTCTAATTTTTAATCCACAGGACAGGATAGATTATAATAAATTCCAGTTTTTTGACGCAAACGACATCAATATATGAGTGATCAGCTTAGACCATATGTGGTGATCGTCAATAACGGCAGTGGGTGCATCTTTCAGCCAATGGATATCGGCTATAGCTATATCCTTACCGCAAAGCACAATCTGTTAGATGAGGGCGATCAGCTGAACATGCTCACCCGGTTTGAACAAAACGGTGCGAGCTGGACAGCAAGAGAAATACCTTTCCAGACTCTGGCGCTCGGTCAAAACTATTTTCCCCATCCCCAGCTGGATATCGCCATCATCACCGTACCTCGCATTCAAGGAGTCAGCTCAATTTACCGTAGCGACGAACTTAATGAACAAATGAACGCAGGTTATGCTTTATTAGGATACCCCGCCACCAGAAGACAAGCGAATTTAGCCAACAAAAGTCTTTGGTTCCGTTCAGATGCAATTACGCAGATCATGGGCCACAATGACAACGCCAGAGAATTTACGTTAGCAGGGAACGCCAATCAGGAGGAAGTGACTGGACAGTCCGGTGGTCCCGTACTTATTCTTCACCAAAATAACGTAATGATTGCAGGCATTGAAACCAATATGGCCAGGGCATTTGGAGAAAACATGGGCAGAGCAGAATTTTTCCCCCTAACATCCTTTGATGAAATCATTGATCAAAATCCTGATACACTTTGCCAGCTGTTACCAGCACACCTAAGCTGTTTCTCCTTCCTGATGGACGAGGCTTTCGATCTGGATGCCGGGTTTTCGCAAAACAATATCGCGGGCATAAAAGCTTTTCTGCTAGATAAGGCGAGATCAGTTACCCAAAGCGGGGCAGCGCCACACATAATCAAAAAACAATTTGCAAAACGGCTGCTGATAGCAGAGCAAAAAGAAGAAATCCTTCAGGGCAAGGAAATCTGGAAAATCTGGCTGGAATTCATAACAGTCATGCAAATCATTCAAGACAGGATAATAGCGGAGAAGGATCTGGAAGACTTGTTCAATACCGTCCGCCTGTTACACTCCGATTCGGATAAAGACTGGAGCAGCGAACTCTCCAATATCGCCTATTCCGACTATCTGGGGCTCGCAGATGAGGGAACGGTAGTAATTTCTACCCGTAAACCGCCAGCAAGAGATGATCAGTATATTATTGATGGTAACATTCCCCTGATCGCCAGCGCTAGAAAAACAAGAGAAAGACACAAACTAAAGATTAACGATGGAAAGATCTTTCCCTTCGATCACTACAAGTTCGTACACATGGATTATTTCAAAGGAAAATCCATCAGTAGAAAACATGACGAGTACAGTGCGCTGGAAACCGACCAGGAATACCTAGATAAATTAAAACTAGAATATGGAGCAGTATTTAATCCTTAGAAATAAAGCGATAGAGATATTAAAAGACCTTTTCCCAGGGGCAACAGTTGAATTCCACCGGATTGAATATGGTGGATGGGTAACAACGGTATTCGTCCGGTTTGAATTGGACGAACTGATCCAGCTGCTATGGGAAGAAATTTCCAATGCTGTCGCATTATATTACCAGACCAAAATCGAAACCGATTTTGAGCGCTGGAACCTTTATCTTTTTTACCTGAGCAAGCAAAAGATGGAGAAAGGATTAAAATACCGGATAGAAAATGATCCGATCTCCAGCAGGAAGATCGTGATAGAAGAATTTAATGAAGCGCTTGATCGCGGAAAAATGGAGGAAATTATTTCTAACCATATCACTAATTCCAGCCTCACCATCAATACCCCGCAGCCGGCGCCGAGTCCATTTGTACAGGATCAGGCAATCACTGCAGTGCTTAACAAGATTCTCGCTGACGTTGATGATAAAAAGAAAAAAGCGATTGATTATGATGACCTGCTAAAAAAAATAGAAAGGAGCTTTAAGGATGAAATTTAAAAAAGTCGAGATACAGGCCTTCCGTGCTTATGATAAAGCCGAAGACGGTACATTTGATTTTCAGCTGAATAACCAGCGCAATGCGGACTTCATTTCAATCTATGCTCCAAACGGATTCGGTAAGACCTCTTTTTACGACGCGGTAGAATGGGGATATACCAGCAATATCCACCGTTTCCTGAGAAAGCAGAAATTCAACCAGGAAAGCAGCAAGTCTCAAAAAAACATTAACAGCGAGGAAGGTAGCCCTGAGCACAAAAGCAAGTACCAGATTCTGCGCAACCACAATGCCGACGATGCCACCCAAGGATATGTAAAGCTCTTTACCACAAATTCTGATAAACCAACCGTCCGCAACATCCCCATACCCCGGAGTGGTATGGTCGATTATAAGTTCGACAGCAAGGAAACAGAAAACGATTTTTTCCAGAAAGTTATCCTTTCCCAGGAATGGATTGATGCATTTTTAAAAGAAGATGATGCAGCAGAACGTTACAAAACCTTTATTAGCTATTTTGGCAACCAGCAGCTCGATAAGTACTATACTTCGATAGTCAGCCTGATCAAAACCACAGATGCGAAGATCAAGCAGTTAACCACAGATCTTAAAGGTGTCCAAAAAGAAATCCAGTTCAACGGCGACCATGAAATCCTGAAAAAGGTCAACGATAAAATCACCGGCCTTAGAAGCATTTATAGTGAGCTAACGCTGATCGATTCTGACTTTAGCGATAAAGATTTTGTGCACTATGATAGCCAGTTGATCGAATTACAGCACGCCCTAGTCTTCCAGCTCAACAAAAATAACGGCGTCCTGAATGTGATAAAACTTGCTTTTCAAGGTAACGAAGAGGTATTAGGCCTGAACCAATACGAGGCCCAGCAGGCAAGAATGCCGGAAGTACGAAAACTATACGAAACCTACAAATCCCGCCTGAATAGTCTCGACGACTTGAGCAAATTGAATGACGAGCTGAACGTCCTGCTTGATCAGGTGGCAGAAATCCAGAAGAGCCAGGCAGAAGTAAAGGAAATCCAGCGCATTTTTCCTGGATACGTCCAGACCCAAAAAGAAATTGATGCAGAAAAAACCAATGCCCGAAATGCAGCGGATCAACGTGATAAGGCTGAGGCTTCGCTTGCTGAAGCGAATAATGCAATCCTAAAGGCTGCAGAAGCGGAAAACAATAAACTGAACCAGATTTCCGCGACTCTGAACCGAAAAAAAGATGCCCAGTCTATCGAGCAAAAAGTAAAACAGGATCAGTCAGAGGAAACTAAGCTGTTCAACCAAAAAAGCAATGAGCAGGACAAGTTAACGGAGATCGGTCAAAAAATCGTTACCACGCAGCAACACATTAAACGTGTCGAGGATAATTTAACCGGCCTTTCCATCGGAAAATACCCAAATACCGCGGATCAACAATACGCCAGTTTTGTAGAACGTATTGAAAAAGCCGAACAAGAGCAGAAACGAGACGATCAAATCCGCGCACAACTCATCAACCTGGACACGCAGATCCAAAGCAGGGAAGAATTCAACAGTGAAATTGAAAGACTGGTAGCCTTGGGATCACAGATCGTTAACAGAACCCAGACCAGCGAATGCCCGTTGTGCAACCATGATTTCAAAACTTATTCTGATCTAGCCAGCAACATTGCCGGAAATACACTGCTAGCTAAAGACCTCCAGATAATGCTGGAACAGCGTACCATTCTTCAGCAGCAGCAAAACCAGACGCTCGAAACGATCAATCAGCTGCGTCAAGAAATGGAAGCTGATTTCAGGAATGAATTGGACGGCTTTGACGATAAACTGAAAAAACAGCTTGCCGAAGAGTCTTCGATGAAAAGAGACTTGGAAACTATCGATAGAGCTCTTGCGGAGATCAACCAGACCAAGCTTGATTTTAAAGGACTTTTAAACAATAACACATACACTGACTACCTGTCCGAATTAGATCGCCAAATCGGACAACAGGAAAAAGAACTGACAACAGCCAAGGAAAATACGATTGAGGCTAAAGCCAAGGCAGACCTGGCCAGAGAAAAATTCGAAACCACAAAAAAACAGATCGAGCTCTTTGTAAGCCGCCAGGAAGAATTGGCCGAGCGGCAGGACTATCTCCGTGTACTGGAATATTCCTTAAAAAACCTAGAGCTAGGAACTCCAGACCCGGAAGAGTTAGAAGCCTTTTCAACAAAACTCGACCATGCAAAAGATGATCTGGAAAAACAGCGAGCAGAAAAAGCTCTAATGGTAGCAGAAACCTCTGCACCCATCATTGGCATGAACCGGGAAGACGTGGACGCACAGGTGCGACAGGCAAGAAAATCTTTAAACCAGGCAGAAGAAGCCATTAGTTCCTTCGAATCCTTCCTAATTAGGGAATTCAGTTACTTTCCAGATGAACCAAATACTGCAAAAGATTTTCTTCTGGAATTCGACAGACGCCTGAAAAGCGATATAGAAAAAGACCAAAGGACACAGCTAGATCTCCAGGTGCTAAAAGAGCAGCTCAAAGCAGTATTGCCATATTTGAAATATCAGATGTCCGTACGGGAAGAGCGGGATCTCAGGGAACAGCTCGGATTTCTGAAAGATACCGTCAGAAAAAGGCTAAACACCGAAAAGAATAAAGTAGCAACACACCTGGACAAAGAGATCAGTTCATTCTTCTACCAGGACCTGATCAACGACCTGTACGAAAAGATCGATCCGCATCCAACTTACCGCAAAATCCGCTTCCTGTGTGATTTTAAGGACGATAAGCCCAAGCTCAATGTTTGCGTAGTTGGAGATACCGGAGAAGAAATGCTCATCCCGAACCTCTATTTCAGTACCGCCCAGTTGAATATTCTCAGCCTGAGCATATTTTTAGCCAAAGCGCTAAACGTAACCGATAAGAGTGGCAAGTACGTGGACTGTATTTTTATCGATGATCCCATCCAGAGCATGGACAGCATTAATATTTTATCTACAATCGATTTGCTCCGAAGCCTGGTTCACAATAATAAAAAACAAATCATTCTGTCAACACACGATGAGAATTTCCATAATCTATTGCAGAAAAAAATACCGACAAATCTCTTTGATTCCAAATTCATAGAACTAGAAACCTTCGGTAAGGTGAAACGAGATGAAATTTATTAGAAAAATTTTAATAATGTCGATAGGTCTCAGTTCGCAGAAGACCTAGTGTGATTAAGCCTGTATTCATAGCAATTATGGAATCCGAAAAAAAACGGATTATGTCATTGGGCTGATCCTAGTTCGCTTCGCCAAGTTGACTTTCGTCAAATCTCGCAAAATACCATTCTTCAGTCTTCCCAATTTTTGAAATGTTTTTCCTTAAAGCTGTCAAAAGCTGCTCGCGCTCTTTTAAGTTGAGCTGTACTTGTTTCGAGATCATGGAGTGATTTCCATCCTTGAATAGTTGGGTTATTGCTTGAGGATAAGAGTTCAGATCTTTCGAATTCTTCAGAATCCATTCTTTTAATAAGGTCTCTTCTTCTTGTTTCAAATTCTCTTCCAATTTGTTCCTCAAACTCCCTTGTGCTTTTAATGATTCCATTTCTTCGTTCGTCAATTGACTCCTCTTCATTTTTAAACTGCTTGCTAATTGATTTAAAGTCGCAGAGTTCTCTTGCTTTATTTTGCTCAAACTCATTTGGAAGCTCTTCTCTTCTTTTAGTATAGTTTTTAATAAGGTTTCTTTCTCCGTCGATATCTTTTGATACTCGTTCTGTAGTTCTGTTATTTTCAGATCTTCTTCCTTCAATGCTAAGTCGACTTTGTTCTTCTGCTCCGAAAAGATTTCTTGATTCTTCATCAACTTTTCTTTGCTCGTCATCAATTTTGCCTCTTTTTGTATAATATCTTGTGACCAAGTCTTCAGATTTTTTTCTAAAGTCTCGTTCTTCTCTCTTAAATTTTGCCTCTTCAGTTTTAATTCTCTCCAGTTCGACGCTATTTCTTGATTCCCAATCTGCTCTACTGAAACTTCGATATTCTTCTTGTTCTGATTTAATTCGCTCTGTAGAACTCTCAACCCTTTGTATTTCCGATTCAAGGTGTTGTTTAACTGTTCTATATTGTTCTGATTCCAAGCAGACTCCAATTCTCCGTATAAGGTCTCTAATTTGCGCTGCTCTACACTTAAAAGATTCTTTGAAAAAGTAATCCGGGATTTCATCAGTAGATAATATTCCCGTTCCATTTGATGGGGGTAGTTGTATATACTCGCTTTTTTGCTCGACATGATTATAGACCCATTTAATGTATTTGATATGTTTATTGAAATTTCTAATGTCCTCTATAGATGCTTTTGGGATTACAACTTGAACCGTGTCGATTCCTAATCTCTGAAGTTTTAAAAATTTCTCTTCATCAATTTTATGGGTTGCGACGATTTCTATTAGTAAAGTAGGCTTTCCCTCTTTGTCAAAAAATGAAATGTCAGGTTTGATTAAAAGATTTTTTTCTTTAACATTTTCATTTTTGCCCCATCTTATCTCGCAATTTTCATCTTCGTAAAATGTCAGTTCTGTTTTTGCGATTTCTGCGGAAATTACATGAGATGCCTCAATCAGGTTTGGAGGAGAGTTTATTCCAATAGGAGGATGCTTTAGGATATCTGGAACTTTGATTTGTTTTTCAATTTGAAGTATGTCTTTGGCTAGCTTATGCCTGAAAGTTTCATCTTTGTAGGTGCATTTTGGTAGTCCTTTACTCGCGCTGGCATCATGCCTAAAATAGGGAAAAAATGTCCCTTTCTTAGATTTTACTGCTTGCATAACTCTATTGCAACCCATACAGAAATACCCATTTCGTCCACTTTCCGCGTCTGGAGCAAAAACAATATCTCCTTTTACATTGAATGCAAATACGTTTTCATTTTCCTTGAGCCAATTATTCATAGTTGAATATAAGTATTCCTCTATTTTGAGGTATTACAAAGAACTTGATTAATTGAGAAAGTGACACATAATGTCGGTAATGCAAGGAGGAGAGGTCGAAAAATTCTGTGCAATGCCGATTTTTGAAACCTCCTAATGATTTTTCCTAGGCGAAGAAAATGGGTCGAGGATTGAAGGAGTCAGATAAATAAGAGGATAGGAAAATCAATCCCTTACTTAGGTTCTATTGACAAACGATATCAATAATGGTGAGAAAAATGAGCTAGTGATTCGTACACCTCGTACGCTTCGTACCTCTCGTACCATACGAATTGTTCGAGGATTGAAATTCGAAATCATACAAATCTGTTAAAACCATAGTACCCAAAATTTGACTTACCGCGGAAAGAATCAAAAATGAATGTTCGATTTTGGCAAAAGGTTAGCAGAAGTCTTTAGGTTTCCAGTCCTTATCACCAAAACGAAAAAAACCGTCCAACTTTCTAGCCTTTAGAATGGCTTAGGGATCTTAGTTTTAGAAAGAATTCGATAGCATGATTGAAATAAGTTTAAATGAATTTGAAATTTTTTGACCAAAATGAACCTGTTCCCCTATTTGTCTCGCCTGAAATATAAGATTCAGTAAATCAACAATTTACAACAGTACTGCTCAAACTAATAAACAGGTGATCGTTCTGTGGTCAACTTTTTGGTTTTTTTAGGGATTTTGATCCAGCTTGTAATTTCAAATCGATTCCATTTGATTTAAATTGTCCCCAAATCTGTCCTACGATTTGTCCCGCTTTTTCCTTTTTTGGATCTCATAACTTTATATTTAAAATGATTTAGCGGTTGGGAATTAGAATTTCTATGGGTTACGATTTCGACTTGACTGCTTTTTTTAAGAATCCCATTTCATTTTCCAAGCAGTAAATTCGGAAGGTCTGATTCGGTAGCGGACAAAATTTCCTTCATGTAATCCCAAGAGTTCTGTTTCTACTACTTCGGAGAGCCTGGATTGGTCTGGTTCTGGTAATTTTTTGACTTCGGATTTTATTGCTTCGGATGCTGCTTCTTTATCCATTGCATTGCTTACAATTTGGCTGACGATCCCGCGTATTTCTTCTCGGTATTTTAAGCGAAAAGGATCCGGCTCGCCAAGAGATTGACGAATGGCTGCATACCTTAGGGCTGACCGCTCATAGGCCCACAAAAAAACATCCTTGAATAATTCGATGCGGTTTAATTCATAAATGCCTAGCATTCCTTTGATATAGCTTTCTTCCGGTACGTCTATAAATGAAA
>VFQO010002636.1_pt1 | contig 10509 bp, 8 predicted proteins | sample 3512331 | NCBI WGS metagenome assembly VFQO01 (sample SAMN10412371, study PRJNA504923) | tailings metagenome | isolation source: Replicate 3 from Balatoc abandoned mine | place: Philippines: Itogon, Benguet | collected 2017-08-28 | reverse complement strand
TCAGCACCAGCGTCACCAGCGCCAGCAGCGCCAGCAGCGAGGCCACCGCGAAGGCAGCCGCGAACTGGTATTCGTTGTAGACGATCTCGATGTGCAGCGGCATCGTGTTGGTCTGGCCGCGGATGTGGCCAGAGACCACGCTGACCGCGCCGAACTCGCCCATCGCCCGCGCGTTGCACAGGATCACCCCGTACAGCAGCGCCCACTTCACGTTGGGCAGCGTCACGCGCCAGAACATCTGCCAGCCGCTGGCGCCCAGCACGCGCGCAGCTTCCTCCTGCTCGATGCCCTGCGCCTGCATCAGCGGGATCAGCTCGCGCGCGATGAACGGGAAGGTCACGAACACGGTGGCCAGCACGATGCCCGGCACCGCGAAGATGACCTTCATGTCGTGCTCGATCAGCCAGGCGCCGAACCAGCCCTGCAGGCCGAACACCAGGACGAAGATCAGGCCGGCGATGACCGGGCTCACCGAGAACGGCAGGTCGATCAGTGTCAGCAGCAGGTTCTTGCCGCGGAACTCGAACTTCGCGATCGCCCAGGCCGCGGCCAGGCCGAACACCAGGTTCAGCGGCACGCTGATGGCAGCGGCCAGCAGCGTGAGCTGGATCGCCGACAGCGCGTCGGGCTCGACCACCGCCGCCAGGTAGACGTCCAGCCCCTTCTTCAGCGCCTCGTAGAACACGGTCGCCAGCGGCACGAAGAGGAACAGCGCCATGAAGCCCAGCGCCAGCCCGATCAGCAGCCGGCGCACCCACGGCGCCTCGGCCGTGGCCGCGTTCATGCAACACCTCCTTGGCGGCGGCGCGCCCAGCTCTGCAGCAGGTTGATGACGAGCAGCAGCGCGAACGCCGCGACCAGCATCACCACCGCGATGGCGGTGGCGCCGGCCACGTCGTACTGCTCCAGCCGGGTGACGATCAGCAGCGGCGTGATCTCGCTGACCATCGGCATGTTGCCGGCGATGAAGATGACGCTGCCGTACTCGCCCAGGGCGCGCGCGAACGCGAGCGCAAAGCCCGTCAGCAGCGCCGGCATCACGATGGGGAAGATGACGCGCCGGAAGGTCAGCCAGCGGCTGGCGCCCAGCGTGGCGGCGGCTTCTTCCAGCTCGCGGTTCACGTCTTCCAGCACCGGTTGCACCGTGCGCACCACGAAGGGCAGGCCGATGAACACCAGCGCCACCCACACGCCCACCGGCGTGAAGCTCACCTTGAAGGGCAGCCACTGGCCGATGCTGCCGTTCTGGGCATAGATGGCCGTCAGCGCGATGCCGGCCACCGCGGTGGGCAGCGCAAACGGCAGGTCGACCAGCGCATCGACCACGCGCTTGAACGGGAAGGTGTAGCGCACCAGCACCCAGGCCACGACGAGGCCGAACACCGCGTTCACCAGCGCTGCCAGCAGGCTGGCGCCGAAGGTCAGGCGGTAGGACGCCAGCACGCGCGGGGTGGTGGTGGCGTCCAGGAACTGCTGCCAGGTCAGCGTGAAGGTCTTCAGGAACGCGGCCGACAGCGGGATCAGCACGATCAGGCTCACGTACAGCAGCGCGAAGCCCAGCGCCAGGTCGAAGCCCGGCAGCACGCTGTGGCGCTTCAGCAGCGTCTTGCGCAGCAGCATGTCAGCGCCGCGTGTAGATCTTGTCGAAGCTGCCGCCGTCGGCGAAGTGGTCCTTCTGCGCCTGCGCCCAGCCGCCGAACACGGCGTCGATGGTGAACAGGTTCACCTTCGGGAACTGCGCCGCGTACTTGGCCGCCACCTTCGCGTCGGTGGGGCGGAAGTGGTGCTTGCCTGCGATGTCCTGGCCTTCCGGGCTGTACAGGTACTGCAGGTAGGCCTCGGCCACGGCGCGCGTGCCCCGCTTGTCGACCACCTTGTCCACCAGCGCCACCGGCGGCTCGGCCAGGATGCTGAGCGAGGGCACGACGATCTCGAACTTGTCAGGCCCCAGTTCCTTCTGCGCCAGGAAGGCTTCGTTCTCCCACGAGATGAAGACGTCGCCGATGCCGCGCTCGACGAAGGTGGTGGTGGAGCCGCGCGCGCCCGAATCGAGCACCGGCACGTTGGCGAAGATCTGGCGCACGAACTCCTGCGCGCGGGCCTGGTCGCCGCCGTGTTTCTTCAGTGCGTGGCCCCAGGCAGCCAGGTAGTTCCAGCGTGCGCCGCCCGAGGTCTTGGGGTTGGGCGTGATGACCGACACGCCGGGCTTGGCCAGGTCGTCCCAGTCCTGGATGCCCTTGGGGTTGCCCTTGCGCACCAGCAGCACGATGGTCGATGTGTACGGGCTGCTGTTCAGCGGCAGCCGCTTCTGCCACGTGGTGGGCAGCAGCTGGCCGCGCGCGGCGATCTCGTCGATGTCGTAGGCCAGCGCCAGCGTCACGATGTCGGCCTCCAGGCCGTCGATGACCGATCGACCCTGCCGGCCCGAGCCGCCGTGCGACTGCCGCACGGTCACGATCTCGCCCGTGCGCTGCTTCCAGTGTGCGGCGAAGGCCTTGTTGAAGTCCTGGTACAGCTCGCGCGTGGGGTCGTAGCTCACGTTCAGCAGCGTGACCCGCTTCTGCGCGAAGGCAGTCGGCGCGGCCAGCGTGGTGGCAGCGGCCGCCAGCAGCAGGCGGCGTGCCCGCGAGGGGCGTCGGGGAAGGGGCGAAGCAGGGGGCTGGAACATGGCGCTGCGGTGTCGCGTGGATGCAATGCAGCAGATGCTAGGCAGCGTCCCCGCGCAGGCCAACGAATGAAATCGCCTCAGCTCATGCGGGCCGTGCGTCGAAGGCTTCCAGCGGCGCCAGCTGCACCAGCGCACGCGCCTCGGCCGGCGTTCCGAACAGCCACGCATCCACGTCCTCGGGCGCGATCGGCACCACCGAGCGCTTGTCCTGCAGCTCGGGCGGGCGCTTCGGGTCGGGCCGGTGCATGCGGCACATCAGCGGGTGCTGGTCGGCGTTCAGCGTGAGCATCGTGTAGCTCTCCACCAGCTCACCGGTGGCGGGGTCGGCCCAGGTGTTCCACAGCCCTGCCAGCCCCCAGGGCAGGCCGTCGGCACGGCGGAAGATCCACGGCACGTGCTTGCCGCTTTCCCAGTTGGGTTCGAAGAAGGCCCAGGCCGGGATCACGCAGCGCTGCCCGCGCGCCCAGGGCTGCTTGTACGAGGCCTTGCCGGCCAGTTCTTCCGAGCGCGCATTGCAGGTGGGGAACTTGAGCTTGCGTTCCTTGGCAAACCAGGGAATCAGCGCCCACTGGCCGACCACCAGCTCGCGTGCCGCCTCGGTGGTGTCGCGCGCGGCGCGGATGAAGGCGCCTGGGTAGTTCGGGAAGACCTCGCCGCCGCGCCAGGGCGTGCGGCCGCCCAGATGCCAGTGGCGCTCGATGTCGCCGGCCTCGGGGCTGATGTAGCGGGTGCACATGCGGCGCGACTGTAGCGCTGCGCCAGCACCACCTGCGGGTGCTGTCAGTGCTGGTCGAGTGCGGGCTGGGCGGTGTCCTGGAAGACCTCGACGCGGCTGCGGCCGCGCCGCTTGGCTTCGTAGCAGGCCGAGTCCGCGGCGCGCAGCACGTCGGCCGCGCTCGCGAAGCCGTCGCCCACGGCCACCAGCCCGACGCTGGCGCCCACCGAGAAGCGCGCCCCTTCCCAGGCCAGCTCGTAGGCCTGCACCGCGGCGCACAGCTTGTCGGCGATGCCGTGGGCTCGCGCCGCGGGGCAGTCGGGCAGCAGCACGGCGAACTCGTCGCCGCCCAGCCGGGCGACGACGTCGCTGCGGCGCACGTGCAGCTGCAGCACCCGCGCCACGTCGCGCAGCAGCGCGTCGCCGGCAGCATGGCCGCCGGTGTCGTTCACGGCCTTGAAGCGGTCGAGGTCGATGAACAGCGCGCAGAAGGGCGCGCTGGCGGCCGTGGCCGTGGCGCTGTCGAGCAGGCGCTCGAAGGCGGCGCGGTTGCACAGGCCGGTCAGCGCGTCGTGGCTGGCAGAGTAGGCCATCTGCTCGCGCTGTTCGCGCGCCGCGGTCACGTCCTCGATGGTCCAGATCGTGCCTTGCGCCACGTCGCCCGCCACCACCGCGCGGCCGCGCATGCGGCCCCAGAACACCTGGCCCGAGCGGCGCACCAGTTCCAGTTCGGCGTCGAACACGCCTTGCGCAGACAAGGCCGGCCGCGCCTGTGCGACCAGCGCCGCGAAGGCATCGTCGCTGGGATAGATCATGCGGGTGGACTGGCCCACCGCATCGGGCTTGTCGCAGCGGAAGATGTGGCAGAAGTGCCGGCTGACGAGCTCGAAGCGGCCGTCGCGCGTGAGCGCTATGCCGACCTCGGCGTGGTCGAGCACCGCCTCCAGTTGCTGCAGCAGCGCCTGCACCTCAGTCTGCTGCCGCTCGCGCTGCTCCACCACGTGGCGGAAGGCACTTCCGAGTTCACCCACCTCGCCGGCATCGGAAGGCCACTGCGCTTCGCCCGCGCTGCCGTCGAGCAGCCGTTCTGCGCGTGCGCGCAGCCGCGAGATGGGCAGGGTCATGGCGTAGCCCAGGGCACCGGCCAGCAGGCCAGCCAGCAGGCCGGCGCCCGCAGCGGCGGGCCAGGCGGCTGCACGCGCCTCGGCCACCGGCGCGAAAGCCAACTCGGCAGGCGTCAGCCGCACGCTGACCCAGTCGGTGAGCGGGATGCCCGCCATCGACACCAACCAGTCGCCATGCACGGTGGCCACGCCGCGGGTGTCGATCGGGCCGCCTGCGGCCTGCCAGTCTTCCAGCGCCTGGCGCAGCCCGGGTTCGTCGCTGGCGGACTGCATCAGGCGCACTGGATTGCTGTGCGCCAGCACGCGCCCGGCGCGGTCGACCACGACATCGTTCGCGCCCAGGCCGCGCGCTGCGGCCTGCGTTTCCTGGAAGAGCGCTGCCGAGCGCAGCGCAATCGACCCGCCCACCACCCCCAGGTGGCGCCCGTCGGCGGACAGCACTGGCACTGTGAAGATCACGAGAGGCGCCTTCAGGACCCTGCCTTGCAGTGCCTCGGAGATCACCGGCTGGTCCGACGCCATCGCCTGGCGGAAGTAGGAGCGATCGCTGATGTCCGGCAGCGCGTCGGACAACGTGCCGCCTTCCACGCGCGCGAGCATCCGCCCGTCGGTCCGGGCGCCGAACACTGAGTCGAACATCGTGGCCAGCGCGGGCTTGTCGAGCAGGTAGCGGCCCATCGCGACAGGGTCGTTCCAGGCCGCAGGGGGCGTCTGCCGCGCCACGGCGGCGAGCGCCTCGCGCAGCGTCGAGACTTTGCTGCCCAGCAGGCTGGCGCTGCGTTCGCGATCTTCCGCCACAGCTGACAACACCACGGTCTCGATGCTGGACTGCGTGCGTGCGACCACCAGCGCTGCTGTGCCCACGGCCGCCAACACGCTGGTCAACACCGCGAGCGCCACGATCTTGAACTTCAGGGTGGACAGCCACCGGCGGGGCGCTACGAGCAGGGTGATCATCGGCTGGCGTGCTGACCTGATCGATCAGGGGTGGTCGTTCGGTGATCAATTTTCGCGCGGGCCGGCAGATCACCGTGCAAGGAAGTAGGCCCCGGTCGCGGCGCAGTTCGATCGATCGGAGCACCGCGATGCGGCACTCGTGGGGGGTGCGCTGCACTGCGGTAGGGATGGCGGGTGCGCGGACCGTTGCCGATAGTGGTCTGCAGGCATCCCACCTTTCGCGGAGCGAGACACCATGGCCGAGACCGTCAACCAATCGCTGTCGGTGACCCCCGCAGCATCCGAGACGCCAAGCATCGTGCTCGACGGTGACCTGGCCCAGCTTGCCGCTGGCGCCGGCGGCCTGCACGGCGCGCTGGAGCTCGCCAGCGCCGACGGCAGCGTGCGCGTGCGGCTGAGCGCCAGCGACGGCCGCCTGACCCTGCGCAGCGCAGCAGGCGACACGGGCGTGGAAGCCAGCGCCATCGGCAACCTCACGCTTGGCGGCCCGGCCGGCGACGGCGACCTGTACGTGAAGGACACGGCCGGCGTCACGCGCATCGAGCTCGACGGCCAGAACCAGCTGCTGCGCATCCGCAACGCCAGCGGCGAGCAGGTGGGCCTGATCGGCAGCAACAGCGACGTCATCCTGGGCGGCCATGGCGAGAACGCGAACCTGGTGCTGAAGGACGCCAACGGCGTCAACCGCGTCGCGATGGTGGCCGACGGGCAACGGTTGCGCCTGCTGGCGACCGACGGTGGCGTCGTGGCCGAGATGGGCCCCAACGGCAACCTCACGCTGGGCGGCGCGGGCGGCGCCGATGGCGACGTGTACCTGCGCGACGCAGCGGGCGTGACCCGGCTCGAGCTGGATGCGCAGAACCACCTGCTGCGCATCCGCAATGCCAGCAACCAGGAAGTGGGCCGGCTGGGTGACAACGCCAACCTGCGCCTGGGCGGCAACGGCTCGGACGGCGACATCGTGCTCAGCGACTCCAGCGGCACCACGCGGCTGGAACTCGACGCCGACAACCAGCTGCTGCGCATCCGCAACCGCAGCGGCCTGGAGGTGGGCAGCCTGGGGCCGAACGCCAACCTGGTGCTCGGCGGCAACGGCTCCGACGGCGACATCGACCTCTACGACGGCAGCGGCCGCCGCCGCATCCTGCTGAACGCCGAAGGCCAGAGCCTGTCCACCTACGACGCCGCGGGCAACCAGGTGTTCAACCTGAGCAGCAGTTCCAACCTGCGCCTGGGCGGCCACGGCACCGACGGCGACGTGCTGCTGTACCCCAGCGGTGCCAGCGACATCTTCTCGGACGCCGACGCCACCATCCACCTCAACGCCGATGCCGGCGACATCACGCTGCGCAACGCCGACTGCGCCGAGGAATTCGAGGTGCTGCCCAGCGTGAACGCCGAACCCGGCACCGTGATGGCGCTGTCCGACGACGGCCGGCTGCAGCCTTCGGCGCAGGCGCACCAGCGCTCGGTGGTCGGGGTGGTGTCGGGCGCGGGCAGCTACGCACCGGCCATCGTGCTGGACAAGCAGCGCGGGCGTGGCCACCGGCGGCCGATCGCGCTGATGGGCAAGACCTACGTGAAGGTCACCGACGAGGCCGGGCCGATCGCCATCGGCGACCTGCTCACCACCTCCAGCACCGAAGGCCACGCGATGCGCGCGGCCGACCCGATGCTGGCCTTCGGTGTCGTCATCGGCAAGGCCATTGCGCCGCACCGGGGTGGCACGGGGCTGATCCCGATGGTCATCGCACTGCAGTGAAGGCGCCGCCATGGCCACCGTCCGCATCCGAGACACTTGCGCCGACTGCCTGGACAAGACCGGCACGCTGCGCGTGCGCCGCGACCTCTTCGGCTACCCCTGGGGCCCGATCGACCGCGACCTGCGCGTGCGCCGCCACATCGAGCGCATCCGCGACACGTCGATCAACCTGTGTGTCTTCTTCGTCGGCCACCAGCCCGGCTTCGGCGGCAGCTTCACCGAGGCGCAGGCCATCAGCACGCAGCACGCCATCGACCTGATGCGCGAGATCTACACCCAGGCCGACATCGGCGTGCGGCGCATCTTCTGGCGCTACATCGACGAAGACGACGTCGGCACCTACCTGTCGGTGAACGCCGCGCAGGCCACCGACCTGACCAACGACTACTCGGGCCCGAACGACGGCATCGACCTGTTCATGGTGCAGAACGTGTCGGACGCCGGCGGCTGGAGCAATTCCGACGGCCCGTGCGACAAGGACGCCAGCGGGCGCACGGGCGCCGTCTGCGAGGTCAACACCGGTTCCGACGACTTCCTGGGCGTGCTGGTGGCGCACGAGGTCGGCCACTACCTCGGGCTGGTGCACACCAATGCCGCCACCAACCTGATGGGCGTGGATTCGAACAACGACGGCATCGGCGAGATCTCGGTCAACAGCCGCGACCTCACTGCGGGCCAGCGCACGACGATGCGGTCGAGCTGCTGGATCCGCCTGCCCTGCTGAGACGCAACAAAGGGGCGCCGCCATGGCCACCGAACGCAAGCCGCCGCCGCCGCTGACCACTCGCCTGCAGCGCCTGCTGGCGCTGGACGGGCCGTTCTTCGGCCGCCCGCGACCAACCGCCGCCGAGATGGAGTCGCTGCTGGCCGTGCTGGCCGAAGGCAGCCGCGCCGCCGATCGCGTGCATGTGGGCCGCGCGATGCAGATCGCCGCCGACAATGCGCCCGACGAGCGCACGGCCAACCTGATCGCCCGTGTGCTGCACGACGCCGCTGCGCCACCCGCGCTGCGGCTGCAGGCCGCGGCCTCGCTGGGCGAGATCCCGCTGCGCACGGCCGGCAAGGCGCTGGCCGAGGCGCTGTCGCGGTCGGACGCCGGGCTCGAAGCGACGCTGCTGCAATCGCTGGCCAAGGTGGGCGACCTCGACGCCGAACCGCTCATCCTGCAGCGGCCGGCCGCCACGCCGCGCCTGGCGCAGCTGCGCGCCTTCGCGCGCGCGGCGATCCTGCTGCGCGCCGGCAGGCCGCTGGACGCGGCGGCGTCGGACGCCGTGCTGCCCGTAGGCGTCGCCATCGAGGTCGGCGCCGAGCCGCCGCAGGCGGTGGCGGCCGTGCTGGCACGTTGGCGTGGCGCGCGCTACGGCGTGCAGCTCGCGCCTGAGCTGGGTTGGAGGCTGCGCGCCCCCTGCGGCGACCAGCTTTTACTGCTGGCGGCGCAGATGGCGGCCGGCCGGCGCCTGGCCTGGCTGGCCGGCGGTGAGCGCATTGCCGGCGTGGTTGCCGTGCGCGAGACCGGCGACGAAGGCGACTACGCCGCGCAGCGACTGGTGCTGACGCAGCCCACCGCTGCGGGCCTGCGCGTCTCGGTCGTGCGGCTCGACGGCGAGGTGGATCTGCTGGGGCACCTGGGCGCGGCCCGCGAGGGCTACGCACTGACGCTGCGCAGCACCGGGCGCGCCGGGCTGCCGCTGGCGGTGGACGGCATGGTCAGCGACGACGCGCTGCGCCTGCGCGTGCACGCCTTTCCCGCTCAGCGCGCGCGCAAGCGCAGCGGCGCGGTGGAACCGGTAGTGCTGTAGCCGGTCCAGCGCATCAGCATCCGCGGGCATTGCAGCAACGCCGGCGGCAGCCTCGGCGCCGCCGCGCCAGGCGTGATCGGAGGCGCGCTGCCGAAGGGCCGAGCCGTGCGCAGCTATCGCTGCGGGTGACCTGGCAAGAGGAACAGCGGGTGCAGCGGCTCGTTCAGCCGGCCCAGGCCAGCACGCCGGCCACGGCCACGATGACCACGGCGGCTGCCACCGCCAGCAGCGCCAGGCCGCGTTCGCCGCGCTCGCCGCAGGTCGACGGCTGCTGCGCGTGCAGCGCGGCGTCGCGCAGTGCCGAAGGCGGCAGGCTCAGCAGAGACATCGGACTCATGGCGGCTCCAGGCGGAGCGTGGTGGCTCCGTATGGATAGTGTCGGCCGGCCCTGTCCTGGCTGAAGACCCGAAGAGCGCGGTGTTCGCCGCCTTTGTGACAAAACGCTGCGCCGGCCTGTGCAGCACCCCAGCCTGCCATTGCGCGCCACGCGCTCGAAGATCCAGAACGGCGCCATGCCGCCGGTCTTGCTGCAGCCGAGGCGGTTGGGGGCAGTGCCGGATCCCCACACCACCGGCTGGCCGGCCGGCCCACGCTGTCGATGCCGATCTGCCGGGCCGGGCCGGCTTCGTCCTGATGGACGATGTGCCCGGCCGCTACCCTGTTGCGGTGATGCGTGCACTTCGAGCGCCGCGCCGCGACCGCCAACAACGCGTTGGATTGCCTGAGCCACACCGCGCGGCCGCAAGTTCGCGACTGGCTACTGGTGGCCGTGGCGCTTCTGTTCGGCGAGCGCCTGGGCTGGTCGCCGCAGGAGCTGTGGGGCAGCGTGCTTGATGCTGGAGGAGAGGGCGGGCCAGAACAGCCGCGCCAACAGCTTCGCTTCGGACGTGGTCGGCCCGACGCCAACATTCGCGGATGCGCGCATCGCGGTCATGAAGTTGCCTGGCGGCGTGGAGCAGGGGCCCTACAGCGCAGACGAGCGGGTTGGTGCAGCGCAGCGTTGGCACGCGGCCCCCGTCACCGCGAGACCGGCTGCTGCAGTCGGTGGTGCAGTTCGAGGTCGCGCCGCACAGGGTGTCGCAGGCGCTGGTCGACGCACGCCTTGCGGCTGCGTGTCTGATCGACCAGACGACGGCAGCGTGCGGCGACGGCTGGCCACTAACGAGCGGCGAGCTTTATTTGATGAGCGCAAGGACCAGGGAGGCAGGTGGCAGAGATCGCGGCTTGAGTCCTCTGGCAAAAGCCGTGTACACTGGCGGGCTCGGCTTGTTGCTGCCAACGCAGTCCCGCAAACGAAGTGGTGCGAAAGAACTTCGCGCTGAATCGAAAAAGGGTGTTGACAGCGCGATCCGAAGCTGACATAGTTGAGGGCTTCGCTGATGACAAATCAACGAAGCGCAGCGAAAGCAGCAAAGCTCTTTAACAACATACAGCCGATAAGCGTGGGCGTTTGAAGGCGAGTGCCAAGGTTGAAGGCGGGATCA
>VFQO010002635.1_pt1 | contig 10509 bp, 8 predicted proteins | sample 3512331 | NCBI WGS metagenome assembly VFQO01 (sample SAMN10412371, study PRJNA504923) | tailings metagenome | isolation source: Replicate 3 from Balatoc abandoned mine | place: Philippines: Itogon, Benguet | collected 2017-08-28 | reverse complement strand
TCCTCTCCGCTGATCGTGACCAGCAACTGGATCACCTCGGCGCACTCTTCCTGAATGCGCTGGATCGGGTAGATCTCGCTGGCGTCGGCGCCGGGTCGCACGTGTTCGCGCAGCGTCTCGGCCTGCGAGAGGATGGCCGACATGCGCTCGAACAGCTCCGAGGTGACCGCGTGAACGTCGATCGGCGCAGCCTGCGGCGCCTCGGGGGCGGGCGTCGGCGCGGGTGCGCTCGCGCGGGCCATCGGCATGTCGGCGGCCGCGGCGCGCTGCACCGGCAGCGGGCGCTCGTCGAGCTCGATCAGCTCCATCGTCTCGCCATTGAGGATCTGCTGCACGCGCAGGCGGATGAGCTCGCGATCGATCGGTTTGGTGAAGAAATCGAGCACGCCCGCCGCAAAGGCGCGCTGGCGGTGGCTGGCGTCGTCGTGCGAGGTCACCATCACCACCGCCGTGTGCGCCAGTTGCGGGTTCTCGCGCAGACGGGCGATCACGCTGTAGCCGTCCAGGTCGGGCAACTCGGCGTCGATCACCAGCAGGTCGGGCTTGTGTTGCGCCAGTTTGGCCAGCGCGTCGTCGCCGCGCACCGCGAAGTGCAGTTGCGCCATATCGAGCAGGGTGCGCGCAAGCAGGTGCACCATGCCCGGATCGTCGTCGACGATCAGCACCTTGTGGCGTTGGGGCGCCGGGGTTGTGGTCATGATGGGTTCCTGTGGCGATGGGACCGGCACCGTTGCACGCGGTCCTTGCTGACTGGATCGGCGCTGGCCGGGAAATCTTTAGTACCAATGGCGAGCCGTTGCCGGCGTGGCGGTGCGCCGCTGGTCGTCTTGTCCCGGGGATGGTAGGGGAACCGGAAGGCGTCGTGGCGCTTTCCGGCAACCGAAGTGCGATTCCCGGCCCCGCTGATCCAGCATTCCCCGCGTCGCGAGAAGCTTCGCCGAAAGACCCCTTCATGCCCTTGCAGTCAGGCCGTTGCGGCCAGCCGCCGCCGCGCTGTGCTTGCAGGTCGCAGGCCACAATCGCGCCATGCCCTGGGACCTTGCCACCACCTATGCCGCCTTGCGCGGCCTCCATATGACACTGGCCGCGGCCAGTGTCGGCTTGTTTGCCTTGCGCTGGCTCGCGGTGCTGGCCGCGCAGGCCTGGCCCATGCGCGCTGGCGTGCGCCGTTCCAGCATGGTTGTTGACACCTTGCTCCTGCTCGCCGGCGTTGGCCTTTGGGTGTTGATGCAGCACGACCCGTTGCGCGAGCCCTGGTTGCTGGCGAAGCTGGTGTTGCTGCCGCTCTATGTGGTGCTGGGCGTGCTGGCCTTGCGCCGCGCGCGCACGCGCGCCGGCAGGTGGTGGTGCGGTGTGGCCGCGCTGCTGGTGGTGGGTTTGATGGCGCTGAGCGCCGTCACGCGTCTGCCGCTGGGGCTGGCGGGCTTCTCAGCCTGAACCCAGCACGCTGAACAGGTCGCCCGGCTGCGGCCGCGCGGGCGCGGCGCGCCAATCGCGCACGTGGCCGACGTTGACGAAACACAGCGCGTCCTCGTCGGCCTGGAGCGCAAAGCCTTCGCGCAGCGCGCGCGAGCCCATTGCCTTGCCGCTGGTGAGTGCGCTGCCCAGGCCCATGGCGGTGGCCATGAGCAACAGGTTCTGCACCGCGCAACCGGCCGACAGCAACCGTTCTGCGGTCGGCACCTCGGGGTCGTCGCCGCGCACGCGGCACACCAGCAGCAACAGCCACGGCGCGCGGTGCGCTTTCTCGCGCGCCTGCGCCTGCTCGGCGCCGTTGGCGTGCGGGTCGCGCTCCAGCAAGGCCTGGGCAAACCAGTCGCCCAGCAGCGCGCGCCGATCGGCCGCGATCTCGATGAAGCGCCAGGGCCGGCGCTGACCGTGGTCGGGTGCGGCGCAGGCGGCGCGGCGCAGGGCCGCCTTCTGTGCTTCACCCGGCCCTGGGCCGCACAGGCGTTTGGGCAGGGTGGTGCGGCGCGCGTCGATCCAGTGCGTGGCCCAGGCCGTGGCGTCGTCGTCGAGGTCGGGCTGGCGGGTGTCGTTGTTCATGGCGTTGGCGGGGGAGCGGGTGTCAGCCCGGGCGGCCGTCCGGCCGGGGTTGGCCGTACCAGCGAAGCAATCGCAATGCCCACGGCGCCACCACCGCCAGCCACAGCGCGGCCACCGCCAGGGTGAGTGCGCCCATCCAGGCCGGGGGCGCCAGGGCCGCCGCGATGCGCAGCACCGTGGCCGCCTGCAGCAGCAGGAAGGCCGACCACGCCAGGCGATCGGCCACCAGGCTGCGCCCGCCGTGGCCGCAGGACACACGCGTGACCATCGCCACCATCAGCGAGCCCAGGAAGCCCATGGTGGTGGCGTGCAGCGCGGCCAGCGGGCTCAGGGGCGCGCCGCTGATCCAGCCCCACACCAGGCCGGTGCCGTCGATCACCAGGCCCAGGCCGAGCCAGACGAAGCCCAGGTGCAGCATCGCCAGCAGGCGGATCTTCAGGCTCTGCGCCAGGCCCCACATGAACGCCAGCCACAGCACCACGAAGCCCGCCACCAGCAGGGCAAAACCTTCGAACGCGCTCCAGAAGCTGGTGCTCAACCCGGCCAGCGTGAGCCACGGACCCAGCACCTTGAGCACCACCGTGGCCACCAGCGCATGCAGCACCCACATCGGCCGCCACAACTGCACCAGCGGCAGCGCGCTGGAGGTGAAGAAGGGAATCATGCGGTGCACGACCGTCACGTAGACCACGGCCACGAAGCCCCACAGGGCGGTGTGCAGCCAGCGCCGCGCGGCGTCCAGGTCGTCTTGCCAGAGGGCCAGCGCCAGGCCCGCCAGCGTGAGCGTTCCGACGGCCCAGCCAATGGCGATCACGCGCGCGTGCACCGTGTCCTCGGCGGCGCTGGCGCGCAGCAGGCGCACAAACCGCAGCGTGGCCAGCGCCTGGCCGGTGGCGGCCAGCAGCAGCGCGGCGATGGCGAGCCCGCCCGAGAGGTGAATGCCCGCCAGCCACAGCGGCCACGCCAGCGCCTGCAGCGCCACCGCGGGCAACACCGCTTGCGCGTCGGGCCCGGGTACACCCAGCCACTTGGGCCCGGCGGTGAACAGGAAGCCGGTGAAGAACAAAGGCATGAAGCCGTGCACCATGACCACGCCATGGCCCAGGCTCGGCGAGACCGCCAGCGGCCCCGCGGGCAGCCAGCCCAGGCGCGACGCCTGCACCCACAGCCACCACAGCGCGCTCAGCAGCAGCACCGCGCAGGCGCCGGCAAAGGCCAGCCGGTGCGGTGACAGCAGCAGGGTGGCCCAGCGCCAGCGCATCACGGGTGCCGGCGGCGGCGGACGACCGCCGCTCGGGCGGGTGGGCTGGATCGGGATGCTGCGGTTCACGGTCGAATGGGGTGCGGTCGGTCGGGCCTTGCCGATGGGTACGGCTTGCAGCCGACTGTGCCGCGCGCGGTGTGCTTGCGCCATCCTTCCGTGGCACACGCAAACCTTGCGCCATGTCAACCAGCCATCGTTCCAAAGAACGATGGGGCCCGGCGCATGGACAGTGCGTCCGCCGCTGGCCGACAATGCCCCCGCCGCCTTCTGTGCCACCCCCATGCCCACCCCAGCCCACGCCTGGCCGCGCCAGCTGTCCACCAAGTTCGTGCTCATCGCACTGTCGATGTTGCTGCTGGCGCTGTTGTCCATCGGTCTGACGATGTGGGTGACGCGCCAGCTTGACGGGGGCGCCGCCGCGGTGAACGAGGCCGGGCGGCTGCGCATGCAGGCCTGGCGTCTGGTGAGCACCTGGCAGGGGGGACGCGAGCCGGTGCAAGTGCAGCAACTGGTGGACGAGGTCGATCGCACGCTGCGGCTCATCGAGCGCGGCGACCCGCAACGCCCGTTGTCCGTGCCGTGGAGCCAGCCCGGCCGGGAACGCTTTGCAGCGATCGATGCGGCCTGGCAGCGTCTGCGGCCCACCTGGTCGGCCCCGGCCGCGGCGGCGGACGATCTGTCCCGGGTCAGCGCCGAGGTCGATGCCATGGTGGGGCAGACCGATGCGTTCGTGCGCGCCATCGAATCCACCATGGCCCGTTTGACGGCGCTGCTCAACCTGTTCCAGTTCCTCATGATGGCAATGGCGGTGGCCGCGGCCATCATCTCCCTCTATGTGGGCCAGCTCTTCGTGATCCACCCGCTCAAGCGCCTGCGCGGCGCGCTGCGCGAGGTGGAGGCGGGCAACTTCTCGGCGCGCGTGGAGGTCGACTCCCACCAGGAGTTCGCCGAACTCGCCGCCGGTTTCAACCACATGGCGCAGACGCTGCAGGGCCTGTACCACGGGCTGGAGCAGCAGGTGCAGGCCAAGACGCGCGACCTCGAGGCCAAGCGCGCGCGGCTGGCGGCGCTGTACGCGGTGAGCTCGCTCATCGTCGAGGCGCGCACGCTGGACGAACTGGCGCGCGGCTTCGCGCGCAAGCTGCGCGAGGTGAGTGGCGCCGACGCGGTGGCGATCCGCTGGTCCGACGCGGGCACGCGGCGCTACCTCATGCTCGCCAGCGATTGCCTGCCGGAGCAGTTGATCGAGGACGAACATTGCCTGGAAGCCGGCCTGTGCGCCTGCGGGCAACCGCCGGCCACGGCCCGCACGCGTGTCATACCCATTGCCGCGGCCGAGGAACGCAGCCTGGGCGGATGCGCGCAGGCCGGCTACGTCACCCTGGTGGGCGTGCCCATCCGGCAGCAGCAGCAACTGCTGGGCGAGATCAACCTCTTCTACCGCCACGAGCTGCTGCTGGGCGAGGACGACCGCGGCCTGTACGACGCACTGGCCGGCCACCTGGCCAACGCTGCGGAGAACCTGCGTGCCCAGGCGCTGCTGCGCGAGGCCGCGGTGAGCGAGGAGCGCAGCTTGCTTGCGCGCGAGTTGCACGACTCGATCGCGCAAGCCCTGTCGTTCCTCAAGATCCAGGTCGGCCTGCTGCGCACGGCGGTGCAGCGCAACGACAGCGCCGCGGTGCCGGCCATCATCGACGAGATCGAGACCGGCGTGCGCGAGAGCACGAACGACGTGCGCGAACTGCTGGTGCACTTTCGGACGCGCACCGATGGCGACGACATCGAAGACGCGTTGCGCACCACGCTGCGCAAGTTCGAGCTGCAAAGCGGCCTGAGCGCCCACCTGGACATGCAGGGCCACGGCGTGCCGCTGCCTTCCGACACGCAGTTGCAGGTGCTGCACGTGCTGCAGGAGGCCTTGTCCAACGTGCGCAAGCACGCACAGGCCAGCGAGGTGTTCGTGGACGTGCACCGCGGGCCGCACTGGCGCTTTCGCGTGCGTGACAACGGCCGCGGATTTGCCACCGACGCTCCGCGCGATCAGGACACCCACGTCGGCCTGCACATCATGCGCGAGCGCGCCCAGCGCATCGGCGCCAAGGTGGCCGTGCATTCGCACCCCGGTGGCGGCACCGAGGTCTCGATCGACGTGCCGGTGCAGACCGAGGCCCCGACCCCCACCCCATGACCGACACCCCCATCCGCCTGCTCGTCGTTGACGACCACAACCTGTTCCGCCGTGGCCTCATCGCGTTGTTGTCCCAGGACCCGCGCTTCCAGGTGGCCGGTGAAGCCGCCGACGCCAATGACGCCATCGGGCTGGCGCAGCGCGTTCAGCCCGATCTCGTGTTGCTCGACAACCACCTGCCCGGTGTATCGGGCATCGACGCGATCGGTGCACTCAAGGCCGCTGCGCCGAAGGCCCGCGTGCTCATGCTCACGGTGAGCGAGCACGAGGCCGATCTCGCGCGCGGCCTGCGCGCCGGCGCCGATGGCTACCTGCTCAAGACCATCGACACCACCGACCTGGCGGACTCGATCCAGCGCGTGTGCGACGGCGACTCCGTGATCAGCCCGGAGATGACGGGCAAGCTGGTGGCGCTGTTGCGCCAGTCGCCCGCCGCGGGCGCCCCTGCAGCGGCGCCGCCGGTGTCGGACAGCGCGCCTGCGCCGCTGGCGGCGGCCAGCCCCGAGCCGCCGCCGTCCGACCCGATCCACTCGCTGTCGCCACGCGAGCGCGAGATCCTGTGCCTGATTGCGCGTGGCGACAGCAACAAGCACATCGCGCGCGCGCTCGACATCGCCGAGACCACGGTGAAGATCCACGTGCAGCACATCCTGCGCAAGCTCGCCCTGAGCACGCGGGTGCACGCAGCGGTGTACGCGGCCGAACGCGGCCTGCTGGGCTAAGGAGGGCGCTCGGGGCGCTCAGGGCGCTGAGCGGTCTCAGGGCGCGGCAATGCCCCGGCGCTCGCGCATCGCAGCGCCCACACGCCCGAGCGCGGTCGCGTCCAGCAGGCGCGCAGCCAGTGGCAGCAGCTCGGTTTCCTCGCGCTCGATGTGTTGTGTGTAGGCGGCCACGAACCCCTCCACCGTGCCCCGCGCCAGTGCGGCCGCATCGCCCGCACGCACCCGCTCCAGTTCGCCTTCGAGCCGTCGCCACAGGTCCTCGAGCGCGCGGTGGTCCTGCACCAGGGTGCGCGTGAGCCGGCGCACGTCGGCGTGCTCTGCACCGCTGGTCGCGTCCAGCAGCGCGGGGAACAGGTCGGCCTCCTCGTCGGCGTGGTGGTGCGGTGCTGCCTGGCGGAAGTAGCGCAACACCGCTTCGGCCGCCTGCACCGCGGCGCTGTCGGCGCCGTGTTGCGGCAGGTGGTCGCACAGGCGCTGCAAGGTTTCGCACTGCGTCTGCACGCGGCCGTGGCAGGCCGAGAGCATCTCCAGCGGGACTTCGGGGGTGGCCGCGGCCGTGGCCTGGCCGGGCAGGGCGATTCGCATGACCATGGGCCGCATCCTAGACCCGTGACACGGGTGTGACCAGGGCATACGCCTTTCGGAGGATGCCCGGGGTCGTTCCTTCGCGTCGTGCCGATCGCCCTTGCGAAGGATGGTCGCCACGCCGGCAAAAAAGCACAGTCGCCGGCATGGTCAATGGAGCGCATCCCATGAGCGACGACACCGCAAGAACCCGCAAGGCCTGGTCCGTTCTGATCGTGAGCACCTGGTCTTTCACCGTGTGCTTCATGGTCTGGATGATGTTCGGTGTCATCGGCATCCCGATCCGCCAGATGCTCGACCTCAACGCCACGCAGTTCGGCCTGCTGATGGCCACGCCCGTGCTCACGGGCTCGCTGGTGCGTGTGCCGCTGGGCATCTGGACCGACCGCTACGGCGGCCGCATCGTGATGGCGGTGTTGATGGCCGCCACCGTGCCCGCGATCTGGCTCATGGCTTACGCCACGCAGTTCTGGCATTTCCTGGCGATCGGCCTTTTCGTGGGTCTGGCGGGTGGCTCGTTCTCGGTCGGCACGCCCTACGTGGCGCGCTGGTTCCCCAAGCGCCAGCAGGGCATGGCCATGGGCGTGTACGGCGCCGGCAACAGCGGCTCGGCGGTCAACAAGTTCGTGGCGCCGGTGATCCTGGTGGCCTTCGGCTGGGCCATGGTGCCGCAGGTGTACGCGGTGATCATGGCCGCCACCGTGGTGCTGTTCTGGCTCTTCAGCCACAGCGACCCGGCGCACCTGGTGCCCAGTCAGGTCAGCTTCACGCAGCAGCTCAAGGCGCTGAAGGACCCGAAGGTGCTCAAGTACTGCCAGTACTACAGCATCGTGTTTGGCGGCTACGTGGCGCTGGCGCTGTGGATGGTGCAGTACTACATCGGCGAATACGGCCTGGACATCCGCGTGGCCGCGCTGCTGGCGGCCTGCTTCTCGCTGCCCGGTGGCGTGCTGCGCGCGGTGGGCGGCGTGCTCAGCGACAAGTACGGCGCGCACAAGGTCACCTGGTGGGTCATGTGGGTGAGCTGGATCTGCCTGTTCCTGCTGAGCTACCCGCAGACGCAGTTCACCATCACCACCGTCAACGGCCCGCAAACCTTCCACATCGGGCTCAACGTCTACACCTTCACCGCGCTGATGTTCGTGCTCGGCATTGCCTGGGCCTTCGGCAAGGCGAGTGTCTTCAAGTACATCGCCGACGACTACCCCGGCAACATCGGCGCCATCAGCGGCATCGTCGGCCTGGCCGGTGGCCTGGGCGGCTTCGTGCTGCCCATCCTGTTCGGCGCGCTGCTCGACATCACCGGCATCCGCTCCAGCGCCTTCATGCTGCTCTACGGCGTGGTCTGGGTCTCCCTGATCTGGATGTACTGGACCGAGGTGCGCCAGACCGAGGTGCTGGGCAGCCACGCCAAGCCCTTCTCACTTCAAGGCTGACCCTCCATGAACACCCCGAACACACCCGGCACACCGGGCACATCGTTCGAGCAGCGACTCGCCTCGCGCACCGACATCCACGACTGGCGTCCCGAGGACGAGCAGTTCTGGGAGAGCACCGGCAAGCGCATCGCCTACCGCAACCTCTGGATCTCGATTCCCGCGCTGTTGTGCGGCTTCGCGGTCTGGGGCATGTGGGGAATCATCACGGTGCAGATGCTCAACCTGGGCTTCCCGTTCACGCAGGCCGAGCTGTTCACGCTCACCGCCATCGCGGGCATCTCGGGCGCCACCATGCGCATCCCGGCCTCGTTCTTCGTGCGCCTGGCCGGCGGGCGCAACACCATCTTCCTCACCACCTCCATGCTGCTGGCGCCGGCCATCGGCACCGGCATCGCCCTGCAGCACCCCGAGTGGCCGCTGTGGGTGTTCCAGCTCATGGCGCTGTGGTCGGGCGTGGGCGGCGGCAACTTCGCCTCCAGCATGTCCAACATCAGCACCTTCTTCCCGAAGCGGCTGCAGGGCACGGCGCTGGGCCTCAACGCGGGCCTGGGCAACTTCGGCGTCACCACCATGCAGATCGTCATTCCGCTGGTGATGACGGTGGGCATCTTCGGCAGCTTCGGCGGCGAGCCCATGCTGCTGCAAAAGGACAGCGGCTGGATCTTCGGCAAGATCGCCGCCGGCACGCCGACCTGGATCCAGAACGCCGGCTTCGCCTGGCTGCTGTCGTTGGTGCCGCTGAGCGCGGTCTGCTGGTTCGGCATGAACAACCTGCGCACGGTGTCGCCCGATGCCGGCCATCCCTTGATGGCCTACGCCAGGATCACCTACCTCTACACGCTGGCCTTCGTTCCGGCGATCACCATCCTCTACCTCTACCTGCCGGCACCCACCGGGCTGGGCCTGCTCAACATCTGGGTGGCGGTGCTGCTGGACATCGTGGCCGCCCTGCTGGTGGTGCGCCTGGCCGCCTTCGGCCCCATGAAGGAGGGCGTGGCCAAACAGTTTGCGATCTTTCGCAACAAGCACACCTGGTCGCTCACCGCGCTCTACATCGTCACCTTCGGCTCCTTCATCGGCTTCTCGATGGTGCTGCCGCTGGCCATCACGGTGATCTTCGGCTTCCAGCACATCCCCGACGCCCAGGGCGTGATGCAGCACACCCTGAAGAACCCGAACGCACCCTCGGCGCTCACCTACGCCTGGATCGGCCCATTCGTGGGCGCGGCGGTGCGGCCGGTGGGTGGCTGGATCTCCGACAAGGTCGGGGGCTCCATCGTCACGCAGGTCATCTCGGCGGTGATGGTGGCGGCCTCGGTGGCGGTGGGCTACGTGATGATGCAGGCCTACGCCTCGCCCACGCCCGAGGAGCACTTCCTGGCCTTCCTCGGCCTGTTCGTGGTGATCTTCATCGCCAGCGGCATCGGCAACGGCTCCACCTTCCGCACCATCGGCGTCATCTTCGACCGCCAGCAGGCCGGCCCCGTGCTGGGCTGGACCTCGGCCGTGGCGGCCTACGGCGCCTTCGTCGCGCCGGTGGTCATCGGCGCGCAGATCAAGGCCGGCACGCCGCAACTGGCCATGTACGGATTCGCCGCCTTCTACGCCGCCTGCCTGCTGCTGAACTGGTGGTTCTACCTGCGCCGCGGTGCCGAGATCCGCAACCCCTGAACACGCACCCCGCACCCTTCGTCACGGAGACACCCCATGAGCCATTTCCTCGACCGCCTGATGCACTTCAAGCTGCCGCGCGAGTCCTTCGCTGGCGGGCACGGCCAGATCACCAATGAAGACCGCACCTGGGAAGACGCCTACCGCAACCGCTGGGCGCACGACAAGATCGTGCGCAGCACGCACGGCGTGAACTGCACGGGCAGCTGCTCCTGGAAGATCTACGTCAAGGGCGGCATCGTCACCTGGGAAACGCAGCAGACCGACTACCCGCGCACGCGCTGGGACATGCCCAACCACGAGCCCCGCGGCTGCGCACGCGGTGCTTCGTATTCCTGGTACCTGTACAGCGCCAACCGCGTGAAGTACCCCATGGTGCGCGGGCGGCTGCTGCAACGCTGGCGCGCCGCGCTGGCGGTGGCCAAGGACCCGGTGGCCGCCTGGGCCAGCATCGTGGAGAACGCCGACGCGCGGCGCGACTACCAGCAGGTGCGCGGCATGGGTGGCTTCGTGCGCAGCAACTGGGACGAGGTGAACCAGCTCATCGCCGCGGCCAACGTCTACACCATCAAGCAGCACGGGCCCGACCGCATC
>VFQO010002631.1_pt1 | contig 10525 bp, 8 predicted proteins | sample 3512331 | NCBI WGS metagenome assembly VFQO01 (sample SAMN10412371, study PRJNA504923) | tailings metagenome | isolation source: Replicate 3 from Balatoc abandoned mine | place: Philippines: Itogon, Benguet | collected 2017-08-28 | reverse complement strand
GCAACCAGTGATTGGGGTGAGGCGACGCTTGAGTTACCGATTGCGGGTGCGCATCAAGCCAATAACTGTGCAGCGGTGGTGGCTGTTTTGTTGGCATCTGGGTTAAGTTGGCAAAGCATTCAAACTGGGCTGAGTGAAGCTAAGCTACCGGGCGGGCGTTTAAGATTGTTAACGCCTTTACCTGACTTACTGATTATTGATGATACTTATAATGCCAATGCAAGTTCCATGAAAGCGGCGATTGGTGTGTTCATGGAACAATCGGCGAAAACTCATGCCTTTGTTATGGGGCCGATGGGTGAATTGGGTGATGAATCACAAGCCTTGCATGAGCAAGTAGTTGATTTTGCTTGTGAGGCTGGAGTGAATGCATTCTTGGCTTCGGGGTCGTTGAGTAGATCTTTAGTGCAACGATTTGATGTTCAACGGCCTTTAGCCGATCTGGCTGTGGCTAGTGAAGATGCGCAGCGATTGGCTGAAGCCTTGTGGCAAGTGTATCAACAAAAAGGTTCGATGGCTGTTTTGGTGAAAGGTTCCCGCTCTGCACGTATGGAGCGGGTTGTTGAGGCATTAGTCAAACTGGCCAGTCAGTCGGCCAATTAATTTAATGGGTTAGTAATGATTTTAGAACTAATGGCTTGGTTGCAGCAGTGGTTTGGTAGTTTTAATCTATTTAACTATGTTACGTTTCGCGGGCTAATGGCGGCCTTAACCGCTTTGGTGATTTCTTTGTGGGCAGGTCCGGCTGTTATCCGTTGGTTAACGCGCTTAAAAGTGGGTCAGGCGGTACGTACCGACGGGCCGCAAACCCACTTGGTGAAAAGCGGTACGCCGACGATGGGTGGTGTGCTCATCTTGTTGTCTGTGATTGTCAGCGCCCTTCTGTGGAGTGATTGGGATAGCCGCTACGCTTGGCTGTTGATTGTGATGACGCTGGGATTTGGTGCTATTGGTTTTGTCGATGACTATAAGAAAGTGGTGTATAAAGATCCCAAGGGGCTGGCGTCGCGCTGGAAATACTTTTGGCAATCGGTATTGGGTTTGTTGGCCGCTTATTTGATGTTCCAATGGGCATATTTACCGGCACATACGGAACTGCTGATTCCGTTCGCTAAAAATCTGGTATTTGAGTTGGGTCCTTGGTTCATGCTGATGGCTTACTTCGTTATTGTCGGTACCTCTAATGCGGTCAATTTGACCGATGGCTTGGATGGCTTAGCGATTATGCCAGCGGTATTGGTGTCAGCGGCTTTGTCTGTTTTTGCTTATTTATCGGGACATGCTGTGTTTGCAGATTACCTGAATATTCCTTTTATTCCCGGTGCAGGAGAAGTGGCTATTTTTGGCGCGGCATTGGTCGGTGCTGGGCTGGGTTTCTTGTGGTTCAACACCTATCCAGCACAAGTGTTTATGGGCGATGTGGGTGCCTTAGCCATTGGGGCTGCCTTGGGATTGATGGCGATTATGGTGCGACAGGAACTGGTGTTGGTCATTATGGGCGGTATTTTTGTTATGGAAACCTTGTCGGTGATGATTCAGGTCGCCTCGTTTAAATTGACAGGGAAACGCGTGTTCCGCATGGCCCCCTTGCATCATCACTTTGAGTTAAAGGGTTGGCCCGAACCGAAAGTGATTGTGCGTTTTTGGATCATTACGCTGATTTTAGTGTTGGTTGGCCTAGCTAGTTTGAAGGTGCGTTAACTTATGTCGGTATTAGTGGCAGGATTAGGTTTGTCAGGGCAAGCGGCATTGCGCTTTTTAGTAGCGCAGGGCGATGCCTGTATCTTTGCTTATGATACGCGTGCCGACTTGGATATTCAGTCCTTGCAGAGTGCTTTCCCTCAAGTTACCTTTGCCTGTGGTGAGTTGCCAGCGAGCTGGGCAAGACAAGTGAAGATGCTGGTACTCAGTCCAGGCATTGATCCTAAAGTATCTTGGGTTCAGTCATTGGTGAATGCGGGCGTGAGTTTGGTCGGTGAAATCGAACTTTTTTGTCGTTCCTTGCCAGCGGACAAACCTGTCGTTGCCATTACCGGCAGTAATGGCAAAAGCACGGTCACCACTCTGGTGGGCGAATTATTGAAAGCGCAGGGCTATCAGGTCGCAGTCGGTGGTAATTTGGGTACACCCGCCTTGGATTTACTCATGCAGTCTGCTGACGCTGATGTGTTTGTGCTGGAATTGTCCAGTTTTCAATTAGAAACGACGCAGAGTTTGTTAGCAACGACGGCTACAGTCTTGAACATCAGCCCTGACCATCTTGATCGTTATGGCGATATGGCGACTTATATCGCGGCAAAAGCGCCGATTTATCATATGACCCGTTTGGCGGTGGTAAATCGTGATGATGACGTGGCAGCCGGTTTAGCTGATACTCGAGTGCCTCAGTTGCGTTTTGGGCTACAAGCGCCAGAGCAAGCGGGAGATTATGGCTTAACGCGGGTGGATGACGCGGAATGGTTGAGTCAGTGGTTGCTTGATGAACCAACACCACGTTTGCTGATGAAAAGCGCACAAGTAGCACTGATGGGGCGGCACAATCTGAGTAATTGCTTGGCCGCTTTGGCTTTGTGTCAGCCGTTTCACTTGCATACTGAAGTGATCACACAGGTTTTGTCGCGTTTTGGCGGTTTAGCCCATCGTGCCCAGCTGGTTCGTACGCTCAATGGTGTGCATTGGATCAATGATTCTAAAGGAACGAATGTCGGCTCTACGGTAACGGCGTTACAGAGTTTAGGCGCGCAGGCGCGCATTGTTTTAATAGCCGGTGGTCAGGGCAAAGGACAGGATTTTTCTGAATTGTCGCAACCTCTGGCAGAGTTCGCGCGTGCGCTGATTGTCTTTGGTGAGGATGGTGAGCAAATCGCTCGTTGTGCGCCTGATCGCTGTCCGGTTTATGCTGTTTCAGACATGCTGGCGGCTGTCACCTTGGCAAATCGTCTGGCGCAAGCGGGTGATGTGGTTTTGTTGTCGCCAGCATGTGCCAGTTTTGATCAATTCCGTAGCTACGTGCATCGTGGCGAAGTCTTCACGCAAGCGGTGATGCAACTGCCATGATGAAGTTGATGAAACGCGGATTTCAAATTCGACCTTGGCGACTTGAGGATAATGCCCCCGTCGATTGGACCTTGGTCGGTGTGATGCTCATGCTTTCTTGTCTTGGTGTGGTGATGGTGGCTTCGGCTTCTGTGGCCATTGCGGAAAGACGCTTTGGTATGGAATTGCGTTATGTATTGCAACAGCTGGTGTTCCTGTTGGGATCCTTGCTCATCGCCGTATGGGTAATTCAAAAAACAACGCTCAGTTGGTGGAAAGAAAATCGAGGATTGTTGTTACTCATCGCTATGGTGTTGGTGATGATGACTTTGGTATTGGGGCGAGAAATCAATGGCGCTAAACGTTGGTTGAGTTTGGGCTTTTTTAACTTGCAACCATCCGAGTTTTTGAAACTTATTGTCATTGTTTTTATGGCGGCTTACATCGAAAAGAACTTCCAGCAACAGCAAGATGCGCAGGGTAATCGCGATTGGAAATTAGAAAAAAAACGGCAAATGCAAGCCATTAAGTTGCTGATGTTGCCCTTGATCCCCATTTTCTTGCTACTGTTGTTACAACCCGATTTCGGTAGTCTGATGGTGGTATTGCTACTGGTTTTTGCCATGTTATTGATTGCGGGCGCGCCCTTGCGGCTATTGCTGTCAGTGGTTCCGTTAGGTTTGGCGCTGGTTGTGGTGATTATTATCGAGCCTTACCGACTGGCTCGCGTGGTGAGCTTTTTAGATCCGTGGAAAGATGCACAAAATACAGGCTATCAGTTGACTCATTCGCTGATGGCGTTGGGACGTGGTGATTGGTTTGGTGTTGGGTTGGGTAATAGTGTCGAAAAACTCTTTTACCTTCCTGATGCGCATACGGATTTTCTGTTTGCCATTTATGGTGAGGAATTTGGTTTCATCGGTGTTGTCGCCTTAGTGTTGCTTTATTTAGTGATGATTTGGCGTATTTTCCGCATTGGTCGCGTGGCCGCCGAGCGCGAACAAACCTTTGCCGCACTGATTTGTTATGGTGTGGGCGCTTGGGTCGCGGTGCAGGCATTGATTAATATGGGCGCTAATTTGGGGCTGCTGCCGACTAAGGGCTTAACCTTACCCTTGGTCAGCTATGGCGGTTCCAGCTTATTAATGTCAATGCTGGCACTGGGTTTGGTGTTACGCATTGATTGGGAAAATCGCCATGCCCATTTGGTGGTGGTCATGCCGCCTGCAGCTCCTGTGTCGAGCGATCTGGTGGATACCGAAGGTCTCGGAACGAAAACTCATGCTACGGAGAAGTCGGCATGAAGGTGATGATTGCCGCAGCAGGAACGGGTGGGCATGTGTTTCCCGGTTTGGCGGTAGCCGAGGTGTTGAAACAACAAGGTCATGCCGTGGTGTGGTTGGGGACAGAAAAAGGAAAAGTGGTACAGTGGGTTGAGCAGGCCAGTGTGCCCTTGTGTGCCATTGCTATGCAGGGTGTACGCGGTAAAGGTTGGCGCGGCTGGTTGGCAGCGCCCGTTCAGTTGTGGCAAGCCTGGCGGCAAGCTGTGCAACATCTGCGTCAGCAAGGGCCAGATGTGCTCTTGGTCATGGGTGGTTATGTTTCGGTTCCAGCTGGTTTAGCGGCACGTTGGTTACGCATTCCGCTGGTGGTACACGAACAAAACTCCGTTGCCGGTTTGAGTAATCGTTTGTTGGCGCCGCTGAGCCAGTCATTGCTATTGGGCTTGCCTCTGCAGTCAGTGCCAATGGGATGGGCTCAAGCGCGCTGGGTAGGCAATCCGTTACGCGCTATGTTGCAACGTCAGGTCAAGACAGTGCCAGCTCGACCCTTACGCGTTTTGGTCATCGGTGGTAGCCAAGGAGCACAGTTCCTTAATGAACGCTTGCCAGAGGTGATGCGTGATTGGTCAGCGCGTCAGGAGCTGAGCGTCTGGCATCAAACCGGCACGTCAATGCGTGCTCAGGTCGAGGCAGCTTATCAGCAAGTGGGCGTTGATGCGCGCGTGGATGAATTCATTCACCAGATGGGTGAAGCCTATGCTTGGGCAGATGTGGTGATTGCGCGGGCTGGTGCCTTAACTGTCACTGAATTGTGGCAAGCAGCTCGACCCGCGTTATTCATTCCTTTTCCCTATGCGGTCGATGACCATCAGTACACCAATAGTCTTGCGCTGGTTCAGATCGGAGTGGCCGATGTGCTGCGTCAATCAGAAGCGAGTGTTGAGGCATTACGTGAGCGACTGAGCGATTACATTTACAATCCGCATTGCTTGAGCCATCGTTATGCCCTACTGAATGAGCAATCGGAAAACAAAGCAGCGGAAAGGGTCGTGCAAATCTTGATGGACGTGGTGATGTCATCGCATACCGAAGGTCTCGGAACGAAAACAACAACAGAAAAAGAACAACAGGAAATTACGTTATGAGTATGTCACAAAGGGTGCGTCGCATTCATTTGGTTGGGATTGGTGGTTCGGGTATGTCGGGCATTGCTGAAGTGTTACTGACGCAAGGTTTTGTCGTTAGTGGTTCGGATGCGAAAGCTTCGGCGGTTACCGCTCATTTGAGTGCCTTGGGCGCACAGGTCAGCATTGGTCATGACGCTAGCCTCGTTCAAGATGCCGATGTGGTGGTGGCTTCTACTGCCATTGCTAAAGATAACCCTGAACTGGTGGCGGCACGAGCGGCACGCGTGCCTGTTATTCCCCGCGCAGAAATGTTGGCCGAAATGATGCGCGGTAAGTTTGGTATTGCTGTCGCCGGAACACATGGCAAAACCACCACCACCAGCTTGGTCGCCAGCGTGTTGGCAGAAGCCGGCTTAGACCCGACTTATGTAATTGGTGGTCGTTTGAATAAAACCGGCACTCATGCCTGCTTGGGGGCGAGTGATTATTTGGTTGCTGAAGCAGATGAATCGGATGCTTCCTTCCTCTACTTAAAGCCGATGATGAGTATTGTCACCAATATTGATGCTGACCACATGGAAACTTATGGTGGCAGCTTTGAAGTCTTGACCGATACCTTTTCACAATTTTTGCACCATTTGCCCTTTTATGGCTTGGCGATTGTGTGTATTGACGACGCTGGCGTGCAAGGCTTGTTGCCACGTATTACCCGTCCGATTGTGCGTTATGGTCTGAGTGAAGGTGCGGATATTCGTGCCACCAATATTCAGCACCATGGGTTGCGCTCCACCTTCGCCGTACAGGCATATCAGCAGGCTCCTTTTGATGTTACCTTGAATATTCCCGGTGAGCATAATGTGCGTAATGCCTTGGCGACCATCGCTGTTGCCTTAGAATTGGGAGTGACCATTGATGCCATTCAACGCGCCTTAGTACAATTTCACGGTGTAGGTCGTCGCTTTGATGTCTATGCCAATCGTTCTTTGTTCGATAAACAGGTAACGCTGGTGGATGATTATGGTCATCACCCGACCGAATTAGCGGCTGTGTTAAGAACAGCGAGAACCGCTTTTGCCCAGCAGCGTCTGGTCTCTGTTTTCCAACCGCATCGTTACACACGCACACGCGATCTGCTCGATGACTTTGCCGCCGCCTTGATGTTAGCCGATGTGGTGGTGTTACTGCCCGTTTATTCGGCGGGAGAGTCCCCGATTGCTGGCGCAGACAGTAAAGCCATTGCTCAAGCCATGCGCTTGCGTGGCTTCCAAAGTGTGGTGGTTGCGGATAGTATGGCGCAACTCAATTCCGTTGCGAAAGGGCTGCTCTTAGCCGGTGACGTGGTGTTGACCATGGGGGCGGGTGATATTGGACAACTCAGTAAACAATGGCGGGAGGAAGCCTGATGCAGAACAAACCAATCATTGCCGTATTGCGTGGTGGCAGTGCTAATGAACGTGAGATTTCATTACGTTCCGGCGCGGCGGTTGTTGAGGGCTTGCAACAAGCAGGTTATGAGGTGCTTGACTGGTCTGTTGATGGGTTGACTGATGTGATAGCCTTAGTGCAACAAGCGCCTCGTCCTTTACTGGTGTTTAATGTGTTGCACGGTCGCGGTGGTGAAGATGGTCAGTTGCAAGCCCTGTTAGATGTGCTGAAGGTGCCTTACACGGGAAGCGGCTTGTTGGCGAGCGCCTTATCGATGGATAAAGTAGTCACCAAACGCATTTGGCAAGCGATGGGCTTGCCAACGGCAGATTATTACGAAGTAACTCAGGCATCTCTAACAACTTTTGACGTGGACGCCGTGCGTTATCCTGTGATGGTGAAACCCGCACGAGAGGGGTCTAGTATTGGTATGTTCAAAGTGGACTCTGCCGATAGGATGCAAGCCGCTTTGACGCAGGCGCTCACTTTTGACGATCACGTGTTAGTCGAATCATGGATTGATGGTGCCGAATATACGGTAGCGATCTTAGGCGATCAGGCTTTGCCGATGATCCGCCTGAAAACGCCTAATGTGTTTTATGATTATGAAGCCAAGTATCAAGCCAATACCACTGAATATCTATGCCCTTGTGGGTTGTCTGCGGAAGTAGAAGAAGCTATTCAAGCCTTGGCATTGAAAGCTTTCCATGCTTTGGGTGCTAAGACGTGGGGACGTATTGATGTCATGATTGATCAGCAAGGACAACCTTGGTTGCTGGAATTGAACACCGTACCCGGCATGACCGATCATAGCTTGGTTCCCATGGCAGCAAAACAAGCAGGACTCAGTTTCGACCAGCTGGTTGATCGTTTGGTGCAGTTGTCGATATGAATTGGCTTTCACGAGCATGGCAGAAACTAGCCCGTTGGTTCTTGTGGTTTGGCAAGGCAGTGTTGCTGACCCTGTTCGCAGGCATACTGACTTGGGCAGGATTGCAAGCTTGGCAGCTGTGGAATGGTCACCAGCAGGGTGAACTGATTCAGGTCAAACTGGTGAATGAAGATGCTAAAGTAACGGAAGCCGAATTGACGGAGCTGTTGAGACCGCAATTGGGTATTGGTTTTTGGCAGTTAGATTTGCCCAGTATTCGTAAGTTGGTTGAAAGTCACCCTTGGGTAGCCCATGCCGAAGTCTCTCGTTTTTGGCCTAGCACCCTGCGTGTAGAAATTGTTGAGCAGATTCCAGTGGCCCGTTGGGGGGATACGGGGTTTGTCAATCAATTGGGTGAGATTTTTTATCCCAGTCAGGGAGTTGAACTGCCGGATTTGATTCGTTTATCGGCGGTGAATTCAGATCCTTTGGCGGTATTGGCTATGCTCAAACAGGTATTAGAATTGATTAATCCCTATGGTTTGCATGTTGCAGCCATGCACCGATTAGCCGATGAAAGTTGGCATCTGTGGTTAGTCAATGGTGATGAATGGCTACTTCCCAAGCAGGATGCGATACTTGATTTAAAACAATTGTTGGTGCTTTACGGCAGTATTCCGAAACAAGAAGGGACAAAGATGCGTATTGACCTTCGTTATCGTGATGGTTTTGCGGTAAAATGGCAACCAATAGAAAATTCCACACCGTCAGAAAGTCAACCTTAGGAAATATTATGGCTCGCAGTAAAAAACAAGCACCCAATGTTGTCGTTGTGTTAGATATTGGCACTTCAAAAATTGTTGCCCTAGTTGCCAAAGTGAGTCATCACGGCCGCATGGAGTTGATTGGCATGGGTCGTCACCCATCGCGCGGTTTGCGTCGTGGTGTGGTGGTGGATATTGATGCGACTGTGGATGCCATTCAACACGCAGTGGATGCGGCTGAGCAAATGGCTGGCGTGACCATCGAGCATGCTTACGTTGGTATCGCCGGTAGTCATGTGAAGAGTTATAACCAGCACAGCATGGTGACCGTTTCAGGTGATGAAATCGGCACCAATGACGTAGAACGGGTGGTTGATGATGCAGTAAAGCGTATTTCCATTCCAGGGGATCAAAAGCCACTGCATATTCTGACGCAGGAATTCATTGTTGATAATCAACCCGGCATTCGTCAGCCAGTGGGTATGGCAGGCGTTTCTTTAGAAGCGCGTGTACACATGATTACGGGTGCGGTTTCAGCGGTACGTAACCTGACGCGTTGTGTTGAAAATTGCGGTTTGAAAGTGGATGATGTGGTGTTAGAGCAACTTGCCTCCGCCGAGGCAGTGTTATTGCAAGATGAGAAAGATTTGGGTGTCTGCCTCATTGATATCGGTGCTGGTACGACTGATGTCGCTGTTATTTTGCAAGGGGCGATGCACTACACTGCCGTGATCCCCGTCGGTGGTGATCAGGTCACCAATGATATCGCTGCCGTATTGCGCACGCCAATTCATGCCGCTGAAGACATCAAGCGCAATTATGGTTGTGCCTTGCCACAATTAGTTAGTCCAGATGAAGAAATCGAAGTCGCCAGTGTCGGAGATCGACCTGCACGCATGATTAAGCGTCACACCTTGGTCGATGTGGTTGAAGCGCGTTTTGCCGAGATTTTCCAACTGGTGCAACAAGAGTTGCACGTGAGTGGCTACGATCAGGCCATTCGCGCAGGCGGTATCGTCTTAACAGGTGGTTCTTCGCAAATAGAAGGTTGTGTTGAGTTGGCCGAAGAAATTTTTGGTATGCCCGTTCGTTTGGGTCTGCCAGAAACCAAAGGCGGGTTAAGCACGCAATTACGTGATGCTTCCTATGCTACTGGGGTGGGCTTGTTGAAATATGCAAGTGAGCATTTAGATGGTATCACCTTGGTGGAAGATGACGATGATGTTACCGAAACCGTTATTCATGCACGTCCGAACGCGCGTGAAGAAGCGGGTGTGGTCGATAAAATGAAGTCTTGGTTCGCACGTCATTTTTAATGTCCGTGAATTGATACAATAAGTGCAATGGGTTAAATCTAGCTTGGTCAGTTTAAGTCATTGCTTATGCTATAATATGCTAATTTTTCATGGAAAGTGAACCGATGCTAAAGCAACGGACCATTAAAAACCCAATTCGAGCGCGCGGCGTGGGTTTGCATACCGGTCACCACGGGTTAATGACCATGCGTCCCGCGCCTGTGAACACAGGCATTATTTTTCGTCGTGTCGACTTAGATCCTGTCGTTGAAATTCCCGTTAATCCTAATGCGGTTACCGAAACCGTGTTGTGTACTACGCTAAGCGAAGGCGAAGCCAAAATATCAACCGTTGAGCATCTCATGTCGGCATTAGCCGGTTTTGGTATTGATAATCTTTACATTGATTTAGATACCGATGAAGTGCCCATTATGGATGGTAGTGCCTCCCATTTCATTTTTCTGTTGCAGTCAGCCGGTATTGCAGAGCAGGAAGCCGATAAGCGATTTATTCGTATTAAAAAAACCATTCGTATTGAAACGGACAAGGGAGATTGGGCGCAGTTTGAACCTTATGAAGGATTTAAACTGAGCTTCAGTATTGACTTTGATCATCCTGCTTTCGATGAAACGGCCAACCATATTGTCATCGAGTTTTCCTCTACCAGCTACTTAAAAGAAATCAGTCGTGCGCGTACCTTCGGTTTTATGAAGGATGTTGAAGC
>VFQO010002628.1_pt1 | contig 10533 bp, 8 predicted proteins | sample 3512331 | NCBI WGS metagenome assembly VFQO01 (sample SAMN10412371, study PRJNA504923) | tailings metagenome | isolation source: Replicate 3 from Balatoc abandoned mine | place: Philippines: Itogon, Benguet | collected 2017-08-28 | reverse complement strand
CCCTCTTTGTGCCTTTGCGCCTTTGCGTGAGACAAAAATAACCAGACCCATCGCACTGCGCCGGCGCAACGGCAGCAACCGACCGATTGCGGGCCTAAAGATCCTCCCCACGCGAAGCGATGGGGAGGTGGCAGCCCGCAGGGCTGACGGAGGGGTGGACGCCGCAGGCGTCGGTGCAAGGCCAGACCCCTCCACCACCGCTTCGCGGAGGTCCCCCTCCCCAACGCTGCGCGATGGGGAGGATCTGTATGTCCGCTTTCCACCCCAAGGCTGTCTCAATCAGCCTACGCGTCCATCACCGCTTCATGCACTGCCGCGCATCGTCGCGCTTATATTCGGTGCAATTCCACAGCGCCTTTTCGAACCCCGCCTTGTCGTCGCGCAGGTAGGAGAAGGTCATCGCCGCGCGCTGCATGTCGTTCATCGCTTCGCTATCGGGCTTGAGCGTCGGATTCGTCCAGCCCATGAACTTGCAATATTCGCGCGTGCCGCAGAGGCGCAGCGCGAGGGTGACGAAGCTTTCGGGCGTTGCCTTGCGGTCGAGGGTGATCGTGATCGTCTCGCGCCCGCCGGAGGTCACCTGGCCGGGGACCGCGCCGCCGGTGATGCGGGGATCGCCGACCGCCGCCTCGGTTTCGGCAGCAAGGTCGGTCGCAGCGCCGCCGGCATGGAGCGGTGACAGGCCCGCCATCTTGGCAACCGGCGCCTCGACCCCCGCGACATTGCCGCGGAAGGCGCCGGGGGTGCCCCAATAGCCCGGCCAGCGGAAGAAGAGGTGGGTGTCGACGATCGCGATCTTTTCGAGGCTGTCGCTCCAATAGGGGCGCACCCAGTCGGTGTGGTAATGCGTTGCGAGCCCGACGCGCGGGTCGACCCCGCCTGCGAGCACGATCTCTGCATTCACCTGCGCGCGTGTCCAGGCCGCGTCCGAATAGCGGCGCGCGAGCGCGCCGTCGCAGGTGAAGGTGAACTGACAGCCAGTGGTGCGTTCGGAGCCCTGAAACACGACCGCGCAGATCGATTTGGGGAAGGCGGGGTGGCGGGCGCGGTTGACGATGACCTGGCCCACCGCGCGCTGGCCGCCGCTGTCGTCGCCGGCCTCGTAGAGCATCGCGGCGGCGAGGCAGTCGCGCGCGCGACCGCGATTGTCGGCGTCGCCGGCATAGACGAAGGGCCGCGCCGCGACGAAGCCCTTGGTGACGAGCGGAATCTTTGCATTGGCCGCGCGGGCATCGTCGACGGTGACCGGGGCGAGTTCCATCGGCAGCACTTGCGGCACCGTGCTCGCGGGCGGCGCGACCGGCGGCAGGCGCACGCTGACGCTTGCGGGGCCGCCGACGCTGCTCGCATAGAGCACGCCGACGATCGCCGCGACCGCGAGCAGCGCGAACAGCCATGCCGACCGGTCGCGCCACAGCGGCGTCGTCGATTGGGGCGTCTGTGACGCCATGGCGGGGACTCAGATTTCCGGGAGGAAGTCGGGGACCGACAGGTAGCGCTCGCCGGTGTCGTAGTTGAAGCCGAGGACGCGGCTGCCCGCCGGGAGTTCGGCGAGCTTCTGCGCGATCGCGGCGAGGGTGGCGCCCGACGAGATGCCGACGAGCATGCCTTCCTCGGTCGCGGCGCGGCGCGCGAAATCCTTCGCATCGGCGGCGTCGACCTTGATCACCCCGTCGAGCAGGTCGGTGTGCAGGTTGCGCGGGATGAAGCCGGCGCCGATGCCCTGGATCGGGTGCGGCGCGGGCTGGCCGCCCGAAATGACGGGCGAGGCGAGCGGTTCGACCGCGAAGACCTTGAGGTTCGGCCAATGGCCTTTCAGGAACTGCGCGGTGCCGGTGATATGGCCGCCGGTGCCGACGCCGGTGATGATCGCGTCGATCGGGGTGTCGGCGAAATCGGCGAGGATTTCGGGGCCGGTGGTGCGAACATGGACGTCGATATTGGCTTCATTTTCGAACTGTTGCGGCATCCAGGCGCCGGGCGTGGTCTCGACCAGTTCGATCGCGCGCTCGATCGCGCCCTTCATGCCCTTTTCGCGCGGGGTCAGATCGAAGGTCGCGCCATAGGCGAGCATCAGCCGGCGGCGTTCGAGCGACATGCTTTCGGGCATGACGAGGACGAGCTTGTAGCCCTTGACCGCCGCCGCCATCGCGAGGCCGATGCCGGTGTTGCCCGACGTCGGCTCGACGATGGTGCCGCCTTCCCTGAGGCTGCCGTCGCGTTCGGCCGCCTCGATCATCGCGAGGCCGATGCGATCCTTGATCGACCCGCCCGGGTTGCTGCGTTCCGACTTCACCCAGACTTCGGCGTCGGGGAACAGTTTGGCGACCCGGATATGCGGGGTGTTGCCGATGGTATCGAGGATCGAATTGGCTTTCATGGTCGGTAAGCACTTTCCTTGAAGTCGAAGCGCGGGTCGCGGCGGACCCGGTTGGGCCAGTCGCCCGCCCGGACCCAGAGTTTTTCATCGGCCAGGTCGGGCACGGGCGCGGGTTGTAACGAGGCCAGCAGATATAGTCCATAAGGCCAATCGGCGACTCCCGAATCGGCGTTGATATGGCCGAAGGGGCCGGCGTTGACGAAGCGTGCGTCCCATTGCCGCGACAGGCGCCAGACGTGCGAGGTCTTGGCATAGCTGTCGTTGTCGCTGGCGACGACGATGATCGGCGTCCGCGAGGTGAAGGCGGGGGCGTCGGTGAAGCCGGCGACGCGGCTGTCGCGGCGCAGGTCGCCGAGGTCGGGCGGCGCGACGAGCAGCGCACCGGCGACGCGGGCGCGGGAAACCCCGCCGGCATGCGCGAACCAATGGGCAAAGGCGTGGCAGCCGAGGCTGTGCGCGGCGATGAGCACGGGCTCGTCCTCGGCGGCGATCGCGTCGGCGATCCGGTCGACCCACTCGTCCTTGTCGGGGTTCGACCAGTTGCCGAGGTCGATTCGCTCGCAGTCGGCGAATTTATGCTCCCACAGGCTCTGCCAGTGGCGCGGGCCGCTGTTGTCGAGGCCAGGAATCGTCAGGATCTTGTGGCGGATCAGGCTGTTCTGCATGTCGGGATCTCCATCGGGGGAAGGAAGGAAACCGCGGTGACGGGTGCAGTCGAGATAATTCAACTAAATAAATTGACAATCACTTTGTGGCGAAAGGAAGGCAGATTGCGACGAGTTGATTTGGGCTTTTCGGAAGCGCGCGGAAATGCGTCAGCCGGGCGTCTTGAACTGCGGTTCAAAGGTGCGCGCGCGGCGCAGCTCGGGGAAGAGCCACGCCCATAAAGCGGTGACGCCGATCGCCGCGGCGCCGCCGAAGACGACCGCGGTGATCGGGCCGAAGGCGGCGGCCATCGACCCCGCGCGCATCTCGCCGAGCTCGTTCGAGGCGGAGATGGCGAGGCCCGACACGGCGCTGACGCGGCCGCGCATATGGTCGGGGGTGTTGAGCTGGATCAGCGTGCCGCGCACGAAGACCGAGAACATGTCGGCGGCGCCGAGCAGCGCCAGCATCGCGAGCGAGAGGAAGAGGTTGGTCGACAGGCCGAAGGCCATGGTCGCGGCGCCGAAGACGACGACCGCCCACAGCATCTTGACCCCGACGTTGCGCTCGATCGGGCGCCAGGCGAGGCCGAGCGCGACGACCGCGGCGCCGAGCGCGGGCGCGGCGCGGAGCAGGCCGAGCATGGTGGCATTTTCCATGAGGTCGCTGTGAAGGATGTCGCGCGCGAAGACGGGGAGCAGCGCGGTCGCGCCCGACAGGATCACCGCGAAGAGGTCGAGCGTGATCGTGCCGAGGAGGAAACGCTCGCGCCAGGTGAATTGCAGCCCGTCGAGCATCTCGCGCAAGGGATGGCGGCGTACCTCGGCGGGGGGCGGCAGCACCGGACGGACGCGGCTGATCATGAAGGCCGAGACGGCGAGCAGCGTGGCGGAGAAGATATAGACCGAGGCCGGATGCGCGGCGTAGATCAGCCCGCCCGCAGCGGGGCCGATGACCGAGGCCGATTGCCAGGCGATGCTGCTCATCGCGATCGCGCGCGGCAGCACGGCGGGGGGAACGATGTTCGGCGCGATCGCGCTCATCGCCGGGCCCGAGAACACGCGCGCGACGCCGTGCAGCGCGCCGAGGCCGAAGAGCAGCGGCAGGGTGAGGCCATCGGTCCAGGTAAACCAGGCGAGCGCTGCCGCGATGGCGAGGTCGATGAGGTTCGAGAAGATCGCGACGCTGCGCCGTTCGAAGCGGTCGGCGACCCAGCCGGCGACGGGGGTCAGCACCGCGAGCGGCACGAACTGGAACAGCCCTAGCAGCCCGAGCTGGAACGACGCCTCCTTGATCGACATGCCGTAATCGGTGCGCGCGGTGTCGTAGAGCTGGTAGCCGATGACGACGACCATCGCGATCGTCGCCCTCACCGCGGTGAAGCGCGCGAGCCAATAATAGCGATAATCGGGAAAGCTGAGCGGCGAGGCGGCCCTGGACGGCGTTTCGGGCATCGCCGGTTCGTCGGCGTCGGGCGGGAGGATCGTTGCCATTGCGATCCGCCCTAACCGGCTTTTCGAGACTGTCCAGACCGCATAGGTCTGCCGTTCGTCGATTAGCGGGTGTCACGCGCGCGTCATGCTGGCAAACCGCCGCCATCGTCATCGGGGAGTATCAAGATATGACACGCAAATTTGCCCGCTTCGGCGGCGCCGCGCTGGCGGCATCGCTGCTGGTTCTTGCGGGGTGCAACGCGTCGGACAACAAGTCGGCTTCGGCGACCCCGGCGAAGAACTGGACCGAGTTCCGCGACAATTTCCTGAAGGGCTATTTCCCGCTCAACCCCAATTTTGCGGTCTATCAGGGCAAGCATGAGTATGACGGGCAGTTGCCCGACTGGTCGCCCGAGGGGCTGGAGAAGCAGGCGGCCTTCCTCGAAAAGACGATCGCCGACGCGAAGGCGTTCGACGGCGAGATGACCGACGCCGAGAAGTTCGAGCGCGATTATCTGATCAAGGTCGCCGAAGGACAGCTCTTCTTCCTGCGCGACACCGATTTTGCGGCGAAGAACCCCGCCTTCTACACCGGGGCGCTCGACCCCAATGTCTATATCGCGCGGCCCTATGCCGATGCGACGACGCGGATGAAGGCGTTCATCGCCTATGCCGAAAAGGTCCCGGCGGCCGCCGCGCAGATCAAGGCCAATCTGAAGCTGCCGCTGCCCGCGACCTTCGTCAAATATGGCACCGCGGGCTTCGGCGGCTTCGCCGATTATTACAAGGGCGATGCCAAGGCGGCCTTTGCCGAGGTCAAGGACGAGGCGCTGCAGAAGCAGTTCGACGAGGCCGTGGCGAAAGCGGGCGCGGCGATGACCGACCTCGCCAACTATGTCGGATCGAAGCCCGGCACCGCCGACGGCTATGCACTGGGCGCCGACCGGTTCGCGAAGATGATCCTGACCAACGAAGGCGTCGACACGCCGCTCGCCGAACTGGAAGCGGTGGGGCAGGCCGATCTCAAGCGCAACCAGGATGCGCTGAAGGCCGCGTGCGCCACCTATGCCGCCGGAAAGACGATCGCCGAATGCATGGCGAAGATGAACGCCGACAAGCCCGCCGACGGGCCGGTGGCCGAGGCGCGACGCCAGCTCCCCGTGCTGCGCGCGTTCCTCGTCGAAAAGGACCTTGTCACCATCCCCGGCACCGAGCAGGCGCTGGTCGAGGAATCGCCGCCGTACAACCGGCAGAACAGCGCCTATATCGACATTCCGGGGCCGTACGAAAAAGGCCTGCCTTCGGTCTATTATATCTCGCCGCCCGACCCGGCCTGGGATCAGGCGACGCGCGACGGCTTCGTGCCCGGGCGCAAGGATCTGATGTTCACCTCGGTCCATGAAGTATGGCCCGGCCACTTCCTGAACTTCCTCCATTCGAACCGCGCCGAGAGCATCTTTGGCAAGCTCTTCGTCGGCTACGCCTTTGCCGAGGGCTGGGCGCATTACACCGAGGAGATGATGTGGGATGCCGGGCTGGGCGCGGGCGACCCCGAGACGCATATCGGCCAGTTGTCGAACGCGCTGTTGCGCGATTGCCGTTACCTGTCCGCCATCGGACTGCACACCAAGGGGATGACGGTCGCGGACAGCGAAAAGCTGTTCCGCGAGCAATGCTATCAGGATGCCGGCAACGCGCAGCAACAGGCGGCGCGTGGCACCTATGATCCCGCCTATCTGAATTATACGATGGGCAAGCTGATGATCCGCAAGCTGCGCGACGACTGGACCAAAGGCGACAAGACCAAGTGGAAGGCGTTCCATGACCAATTCCTCGCCTATGGCGGCCCGCCGATCCCGATGGTGCGCGCCGCGATGATGAAGGAGGATACGCCGAAGGCGGTCTTCTGAACTTCCGAAACGGCGCCGATGCCGGTAGCCATCGGTCGCAGGCCTGCTAAGAGGCCTGCGACCGACGCTGCCCTGGAAAGCCCGACCATGCCCGCATCGCGCCTGAGCGTGATCATGCCGATGCACAATGCCGCGCCCTTCGTCGGCGCGGCGATCGATTCGATCCTGGCGCAGTCGATGCGCGATTTCATATTCTTCATCGTCGACGACGGATCGACCGACGGGTCGGGCGCGATCGCGGCGGCGAAGGCGGCGACCGACCCGCGCATCCGGCTGATCGTGCAGGACAACAGCGGCATCGTCGCGAGCCTCAACCGGATGCTGGCGCTGGTCGAGACGCCGTTCGTCGCGCGTATGGATGCGGACGATCTCTCGATGCCTTCGCGCTTCGAAAAGCAGCTCGCCCGGCTCGAGGACGAACCGGCGCTCGGCGCGCTGGGCACGCAGTTCATCGAGATCGCCGCCGACGGCGCAGTTCTCGATGCCGCCTATCGCCAACCGATGGGTGTCGCGACGATCCGCGCCGAACTGGCGCACCGCCAGCCGATCGCCAATCCGAGCGCGATGTTCCGGACGCAGGCGCTGCGCGATGCCGGGCTGTATCGGCAGGCGTTCCGGCATTGCGAGGATTATGATCTGTTCCTGCGGCTGTCCGAGATCGCCGACATCGACAATCTGCCCGACATATTGCTGCATTATCGGCGCTCGCCGGGGCAGATGAGCGTCGTCAACAATGCCCCGCAAACGCGGCAGGCGGTCTATGCGCGGCTCGCCCATGCCGAGCGTCTGGCGGGAAGGCCCGACCCGTTCGCGGGGCTCGACGAGCTGCCCGAGGCGGCTGAGGTCGATGCGCTCGTCGGGCGCAAGGGCGTCGGTGCCGCGATGGAAGCCGAGATATTGACCGAGCTGCGTTTCGGCGTCGCGACGATGGGCGAGGGCGAATTCGCCGATTATTGCGCCAAGGTCGCGGCGGGCATTGCCGTGACCGGCGGGGGGCGGGCGGTGCTGCGTTGTCTGGCCGGATTGCGGATCGACAGGGCGACGCGCTTGACGCTGGCGCTGGTGCGCCGGGCGTCGGACACGCGAAGGCTGGCCAATCGATCCCCGCGCGGTTAGCCTGCCCCGGCAAAGGGGCGAACAGATGGTCGATGTCTTCATTTCCTATTCGCGTGACAACAAGCCGCGCGTCGCCGAAATCGCGGCGGCGGTCGCCGCCGCGGGCTATGAGGTGTGGTGGGACGCCGAACTGCCCCCGCATCGCAGCTATGGCGACGTGATCACCGAAAAGATCGGCATGGCGAAGGCGGCGATCGTCGTCTGGTCGCAGGCGTCGGCGCAATCCGAATGGGTGCGTGCCGAGGCCGATGTCGCGCGCAACCAGAAGAAGCTGGTCCAGACCGCGATCGATGACGTCATGCCGCCGCTGCCGTTCAACCAGATCCAGTTCGCGCAGCTCGCCGACTGGCATGGCGAAGCCGATCATAGCGGCTGGCGCAAGGTTCTGATGAGCCTGGAGGAATTATGCGGGCGTGAGGCGGTAGTCGCGCCGCCAATCGTCTCAGCGCCGGCGCCTTCCCCAGCTCCCGTTCCTGCGCCGGTCGCAGCCGCTGTCGAGGTGGCCGCCCCGAAATCGTCGCCGCTGCCATGGATATTGGGCGCGGTGGCGATCCTCGGCGCGGCGCTCGCCTGGTGGTTGCTGCAGCCGACGCCGATGCGCACGGTGGCCAGCGACGGCCCGGGGGCGGGCAGCGCGGCGGTGGCCGGTGAGAGCGAAAGCACCGACAGCGGGGGCGCGCGGGTCGAGGCCTTTGTCCTCGCGGCGGTGATCAACGATCCCGAGGGCTTTACCAACATCCGCGCCGAACCTTCGTCGCAGTCGGCGATCGTCGGCAAGGTGCTGGAGGGCGAGAAGTTCCTGACCTATCAGCAAAGCGGCAGCTGGTGGCGGGTGCGTAAGGGTGACGGCACCACGGGCTATATGTTCCGCAAGCTGATCCGGGTGCTCGACGGGCCGACCCCCGATGCGGCACCCGCTGCGTCCTCGTCGGGCGGCGCAACGGCCGCCGGCATCGGACCCGGCGATCTGCTCATCCCCGATTCTTCCCAGCGGCTGCTCACCGCCGACGATGTGGCGGGGTTCAGTGCGCTCGAACTGCGCTTTGCGCGCAACGAGATTTTCGCGCGCAACGGCTTTCGTTTCAAGGACCCCGTGCTGCGCGAGCATTTCGGCCAGTTCGCCTGGTACAAGCCGGTGACCGACAATGTGCAACTCTCGCCCGTCGAAAAGGCGAATGTCGCGCTGCTGAAATCGGCCGAAGCCACCGCGCAATGAGCGAAGGCGCGGCGCCGGATCTGGCGGCAGCCGAAGCCGAGGTCGCGCACCGGCTGGCCGAGGGCGATGCGCTGAGCGCCTTTGACTGTGCCGCGGCGGCGCGGCGTGCGGGCGTCGAGAGCGTCCGGCTGCGATATCTGATGGTGCGGGCACTGGCGGCGTCGGGCGACAGCCTGGGTGCGATGCATCTTTACGAGGAACTGGCGCTTGGCGCATCGGACGATGTCGATTGCCTCGCATTGGCGGGACGCATCTGGAAGGACCGCGCGTTCGACCGACCGCGCGAGGAACGGCGCGCCTCTCTGGAGAAGGCGGCGGCGGCCTATCGCCATGCGTGGGAGGTATCGGGAGCCAGCTTTCCCGCTATCAACGCCGCGAGCCTCTATGCGCTGCTCGGCGACAAGGACCGTGCGGCGGCGCTGGCGGAGCCGATCGCCGCGGCGGGCGCGGCGGACAATTACTGGGATGCGGTTACTTTGGTCGAGGCCCTGCTGTTGCTGGGGCGCAGCGAGGAGGCGGTGGATCGGGCGCGCCGGCTGAACATTACGGGCCATGCGCGCGCGGGCAACCGCGCGTCGACCTGCCGCCAGTTCACGCGGCTGGCCGAGAGCGGAGCGGTCGACGCGGAGTGCGCGGCGGCGATCACCGCGCTGCTGCGGCCGCCGCCGGTCGGGGTCTATTGCGGGCGCATGTTCCGCGCCGGCGGCGCGGGCGAGGCGGGGGCTCAGCGCGCGATTGCCACAGCGCTCGATGCGCAGCCGTTGTCGGCGTTGATCGGGCCGCTGGCGTGCGGTGCGGACATCATCTTTGCCGAGGAAGCGATCGCGCGCGGCATTGACCTGACGATCGTGCTGCCCTTTGCCGAGGAAGATTTCATCGCGCAGTCGGTGCGGTCGGGCGGCGAGGAATGGGTCGCGCGCTATGTCCGCTGCCGCGACGCCGCGGCGATGGTCCATTATGCGAGCCAATCCCGCTTCGTCAGCGACGATTGCCAGTTCATCCTGGGGTCGCACACCGCGATGGGGCTGGCGAAGCTGCGCGCGCGCGAGCTTGAAAGCGAGGCGATCCAGCTTGCGGTGGTCGATCCCGCGGTGGCGGCGCGCAGCGTCGATGCGATCGCCGGCACCAATGCCGACATTGCGTTGTGGCGCGAGCATGGCGGGCGCACGGTGACGATCGCCGTCGGCGGGCTCGACCGGGCGCTCGACTTTCCGCCGGCGCCGAAACCGCCCGAGGGAACGCGGCGCGGACTTTACGCGATATTGTTCGCCGATTTTGCCGGTTTTTCAAAGCTTGGCGAGGCGGAGCTGCCGATCTTTGCGAAGGAAGTGATGGGCGGCATCGGGCGCGTGCTCGATGAGTATGGCGAGGCGGTGCTGTTCCGCAACACCTGGGGCGATGCGGTCTATGCGATCATCTCAGACCCCGCGATCGCGGCGCGGATCGCGCTCGACATGCAGGAGAGGCTCGACATATTGCCGCCCGGGCTGGGGCTCGAGGGGCACAAGGCGGGGATGCGCACCGGCATCCATTTCGGGCCGATCTATCGCGGGCAGGACCCGGTGGTCGGCAACGAGCTGTGGTACGGGACCGAGGTGACGCGCACGGCGCGGATCGAGCCGGTGACGCTTGTCGGGCAAATCTATTGCACCCAGCCGATGGCGGCGATGCTTGCGCTCGGCAATGCGCGCGATTTCGATTGCGACTATGTCGGCAAGGTGCGGCTCGCCAAGGATTATGGCGAGCTGGCGCTGTACCGCCTGTCGCGGCGCGCCAGCTAGGGTCAGGACCCATTGATTTGAGGTAGCGATTATGATTCAGGCGACCGTGAAG
>VFQO010002626.1_pt1 | contig 10549 bp, 11 predicted proteins | sample 3512331 | NCBI WGS metagenome assembly VFQO01 (sample SAMN10412371, study PRJNA504923) | tailings metagenome | isolation source: Replicate 3 from Balatoc abandoned mine | place: Philippines: Itogon, Benguet | collected 2017-08-28 | reverse complement strand
ATGTCCTGAACCGCAAGCCAGAGTCCGCCCTGGCGCGATTTGTCGCGCCGGATCTGCAGCGCCTGCAGCAAGCCTACCGGTCACTCGAAGTCATTGACCGCCCCATCCCCGCTGAAGAGCTTCAGGATCGCGTCTATCATGCTTGGCAGCTCTGCAAATCGACTGAGGTGCGCCATGCGGCCGGCTTGGCGCGGATGGGCTATAACGCCCAACCGAATTACCTGATTACTAACGATAACCGTTTTGAGCAACATTCGTGGCTCTGGAAAAGCCTCAAACAATGATAGAGCGGAAACATCATGTCTGAAGAACAAATCGCATCGCTCAATCGCCAGATCCGCCACCTTACCGCGGAACGCGACGCGTTGCAGCTTCAGGTAACCGAACTCGCGCTCAAACTGCGTGAGCTAGATCACCCCTCCGATCCCGCCAATCGGAGCAAGCAGCCAACCACTGCCTTTGATCCGGATTGGTACCGGCAACAGTACCCAGACGTCGACCAACTTGGCATGGATCCCGAAGAGCATTACCGGTGGGTTGGCCAACGGCTCGGCCGCCCCCCTAATGCTGGTTCCGTAAAAAAAAAGGCGCGCTTGCTCGCTGGTTTCTGGCAGACCCTTCGCTAACCTCCTATCTAGGGCACTGCGCAAATTACCTGTTGGCATTAAAGCCTGAGCTAAATCGCTGTGGTCAGAATTGCCTTATCGTCGGCCACCGGTCGGCCGATAGGTTCATCGGAGAATTGCCAGAGTTTCATCCCGGTTTCGAGCTCGCCTGCGATGAGATCCCGCCGGTTGGATCGGCATTCATGAGCGATGCCAAACGCCGCCAGGAAGTTCTCGCCAGACACAGGCGCTCAATTTCAACCGATTTGCGAACTCTTGACGCGCGCTTCCGGTTCACGGCGACGGACACGCTCTTCATCAACAGCATTCGCCAGTGGCAGCTAGGCGGCATCGCGGATTGGCTAGCGAACATCAATCATGCAAGCGCACCCCGAGTCATCCTAATCCTGCATTACACGCCTTTTCCGGTTGCCGGGCGGGTCGGTGTCGAGGCTGAAGAGTATCGCAGCGCATTTGCCGAACTGGCGATACTAAATCCTGCAATCCGTCCACGCCTATTCACGGATTCAGACTTGCTGCGGGACCAGTTTGGACTTCTCACCGATCTTCCAATCGGCTTGGTCCCTATTCCCCATTGCGTCCTCTCTCCCAACAGGGCTGAACCGAACGCTCCTTCTGGGCCCATCAAGATCGTCTATTTGGGGCAAGCCCGGCGAAACAAGGGCTTCGGATTGCTGCCGGACGCTATTGCAAGCGCCCAAGCCGCTGGAGAAGGCCGCGGCGTCATGTTCCACTTGCAGGCAGCAGATCATGATTTTACGCCAAAGGATTGGGAAGCGCTGTACGGCCGCCTGACCCGACTGGGTGCCAGGTTGATCGATTCTGCACTCAACGAAATAGAGTACGAAGCCTTGCTAGATTCTGCAGATGTCGTGATCATTCCTTACCTGCAGCAGCATTATGACTCGCAAACCTCCGGAATTCTGGCGGAAGCGATAGGGGCGGGCAAACCGGTCATCGTGCCCATCAATACCTGGATGGAGCAGCAAGTGGCAGGACGCGGCAATGCCACAACCTTTGTCCCGGGCGATCCGTTGAGCCTTGGCGATGCCATCGTGTCGATGGTTCGCAACTTTGACGACCATAAGGCGGCGGCAATCGAACTTTCAGGGCCCTGGCTGGCGCATCACAATGCCAAGCGTTTTATCGAGACGATTGATCGCCCCGAACCGAGGCCCCGCAAGAGAGCTACCGCATGACCACTCATCCTGAACCTGGCATCTTTGTCAGCGTTGGCTCACAATCTTCGTTGGTGAATCGGCCGTGTTTGTTCCTTGACCGTGATGGTGTTGTTGTCGAGGAGACAAACTATCTCCATCGGGTTGAAGATGTTCGCCTGATTCCCGGCGTGGCCGAGGCCGTGGCGCGTGTTAACGCAGCCGGTGTTGCAGTGGCCATGATCACCAACCAGGCCGGAATCGGGAGAGGCTATTACAGCTGGGCCGAGTTTGAAGCTGTGCAGAAACACATCTTGGCCCGCTATGCTGATTTCGGAGCCCATTTCGATATTGTGTTAGCCTGCGCCTACCACGAAGCAGGTCAGGGTGCCTATGCCGTTGCCAATCACCATTGGCGCAAACCCAATCCCGGGATGTTGCTTGAGGCTGCGCAGAGGCTGAAGATCGATCTCGGCCGCTCCTTCGTGGTGGGCGATACCCTCTCGGACTTGTTTGCTGGCGAAGCGGCTGGCTTGAAGGGTGGAGCACTCGTACTGACGGGCCATGGCAGGCGTGAATGGGATGCGCATGGCCCAAATCAGTTCGCACGTTGGGAAGACAGGCAATTTGCGGTGTCACTTCAGCTGGATGCTGCGGCGGCGATCGGCGCCGTTTGGCCAGCAAGTTGACCAGTCGCTGCGCGATGGGTGAACCAGATGAAGTCGCCAACGCACCTGCCCTCGCGATAGCGCGCGGTATCGAAGGTGCGCCCAATTTGCAGATGGGCCTGTGGTCGAAATTTCGCACCCATAATCTAGAGGGCGTCGCCGTCAAAAGGACAAGGAGCGGCCTCAGCCCATCATGGAGCTTCGACGACCGACTGTTCGATGCAATCGCAGTGTCGAACCAATCCACGTCCCTGTTCACATTGGCCGATGCCTTGGTGCGCAACGCCAACGGAAAGCTCGACTGCGGGGACAAAGTTCGACCCTGAGCCGCCCCTGAAATTACGCTCAGACCAAATTGCCCACTAGAGATGTTGACGGACGAAGGACTCTGCCTGGACTATGGTCTCTGGTGTGCCGATATCAATGAACGGGGCTTGGTCAGCAGCCACAACCTGCAGCCGCGCCCCAGCTGCGAGCAGCTCCGGAAACAGATCAGTTTCGATGCTAAGGGCACCCGGCCGCTTGAATCTGCGAAGCATTTCGGTCCGGAACAAATAGACCCCGCCGTTGATCAGCCCGCGTCCCGGCTCCTTCTCGCGAAAGCCTGTGAGGCGTCCGTCCGGCGCAACCTGAAGGCTGCCATAGCGGGCTGTATCATCGACCTCCACCCCAAGCAGGCCGCCATCAGCGCCGGAACTCTTAAGCGACAACAACTCATCTAGACCCTGGGTAACCAGGCCATCACCGTTGGCAACGAGAGTCCATTCTCCACACCGGTCCAGACAGTTGAACAGTCCGCCCGCAGTCCCCAGTGGCTCCTCCTCGCGCACGCATTCACGTTGCAGGTCAGGCATCGAATCGTCTTGCGCCCAAAGCTCAACCTGCTGCGAGAGATGTCCTGTCGAATAGACGAAATGCTTCGGGCCATGGCTGGCGATCAGACGGGTGAGCCAATACAGGAACGGCTTTCCGGCCACAGGGATCATCGGTTTGGGCGTATCAGGGAACATCCCCTGTAATCGGGTGCCCTTACCCCCCGCCAGGATCAGCGCGGTAAGTTCGTCAGACTGACTCATCCGGCCAGCTTCGCTTCGACCATTTCGCAGATGTAGTGATACAAGCAGATGTGTACCTGCTGGATGAACGGGGTCGAGCGCGAGGGAACATCAATCAGAATATCGGTCCACTCGGCCATGCGCCCGCCACCTTCGCCGGTCAGGCCGATCGTCGTCATGCCGTTCGCCCGTGCCACCTTGAACGCCTCGACCACATTGCCCGAGTTGCCCGACGTGCTGATCCCGAGGATCACGCCGCCCGCTTTGGCATATGCCTCGGTCTGGCGCGAAAACACGGTTTCATAGGAATAGTCGTTCGACCACGCTGTCAGGACAGCCGGATTAGAAGATAAGCAAATGCAATTGAGAGCCCGGCGTTCTTTCAGGAACCGCCCCACCAGTTCACCCGTGATATGCATCGCGTCGGAGGCCGAACCGCCATTGCCGCATACCAGCAGCGGCAAATCCGCGCCCAGCGCGGCGGAAATCGCATCGATCGCGGGCTGACAATTCTGCACGCCCGGATGCTGACGCGCAGCAGCGATTACTTCTTCCGAGCGCGCGAGATATTCAAGGACGTTCATGGTCAGGTTACTCCGTTCTTGTATCGTGCCGCGAGGATCGACCGATACTTCTCGCCCACTACTCCAGGCGCATAAGCTGAAGCAACAAAGCTTTGGCCTGCTGCGGAAATTCGCACCCGCAGCGCCTCATCGGCAAAGACTTGGCGCATAAGCAAAGCCGCTGCCGCGAGGTCGGGTTCTGCCCAGACCTGACCTGTCCCGAATGGATAGTCTCCGTTTGCCAAGGTGACCTCGCGATAGGGCACAGGCAAACTCGTGGCTGGCGTGGTGAAATCCGTGTTGCCCGAAAATGCCGTAGCGATAACCGGCTTGCCCAACAACATCGCCTCGGCAATGTTGCGGCCAAAGCCTTCGCTACGATGGAGCGAGACAAAACAATCGGTCGAGCGGAAAAGGTCAAGCAGGGCGCCACGGGGATAGGATCCCGTCAGGAGATGGATGCGAGGGTCGGCCCGGGCGGCAGTCTGCAACTTGTGCCATTCGGGATGATCTTCTACTCGCAGCCCCTTCAGCACTAGGCCGACTGGTAGGGTCGGATCCGGAAAGGCCTGCTGAAACGCCTCGATGCAGCCCCAGGGGTTCTTGCGCCTAAATGAGGATAGGCCATCAAAGGCGAAGGCGAACAGGAAACGCCCTTCTGGCAGGCCAAAGTCCTCGCGGCGCAGTCCCTCGGTTGCATCGACGGTCACGGCCATTGGCATCTGGCTAACCGGGATCGGCGCATTGGCCCTGAAGGCCTGCTCCGCAAAGCGCGTCGATGCCCAGACCTCATCGACGAAGCCGTAGGCATGCTGCCAGAAATCTGGCCATTCGGGCAGTTCCCAGGGCCAGAAGCCGATATTGAGATGATCGAGGAACCGCCCACGCCCATGCTTGAGCACTGTGGCCACAGTCTCCATTCCGGTCATGCAGAACAGGTTTATCGCGTAGGGCATTGACGCGCTGATACGATCCTCGAAGCCATTCTCTTCGGGGGCGATGCTGCCTGCTGCAACATCTTGGATAACATAGGGAATGCCAGCGTCTGCCAGTGAGAGCGCGGCCATCCGTACGTCCTCGCCCACGCCCAGCCTGGCCCGAACATGTCCGAACAGGTTCACTCCGAACGGAAGGGCCATGCGGTCACCACCAGACCTGGCCCGCGGCACGGCCAGGCCGATCAAAGGGTGGGCAAGGATAGGCCAGCGGCGATATCCCTCGGTCCTGCACCAGTCCAGGATTGCAGGATCGTGCGGGTCGGCAAAACGCGCCTGCGCCGCGGCATCTACTCGCCAGATCAGGTTGACGATCCGCGGAATGGCGGCTCCAGCGCAACCCGGCTCCAACAAAGCTCTGGCCTGCTCTGGGCTCAGCAAGTCGGACAAATTGGCGTCAGCCAGACCACTGGTGAAGTACCAGGCAAGTAGTGCCTCCTGCTCCTCCACCAGGTTTAGCGGGTCAAACCGCCTCCGCCAGCCGTGCCGGAGCCTGCGCCAGATCCGGGTCAGCCGGCCTGCTGGCTGACGGCCAAATGCCTGCCAGCGGCGAGCCTGCATCTCGTGCATTAAACGCGTTATCGCTGTGAAACTTCGCTGATGGAGCTCCGGATGCGGCTGGTTGAGCCAGGCGTGGTCATCCGCTTCAGTCAGCTGCAGTCCAAGCTCGCGGAAGCCATGGAGATAGTACCACCAAGTCAGCTCCTGGGCTCCAGTGGGCGTCACAGGATCGAACGCCGCCTGCAGGTCGGGGCGCTCCTGCCAGATCTGGATCGCACGGGGCGGGAGTGGAACAGCGGCTACAGTTCCGGCTGCCCCATTGCGTTCAGATGCGGGCAATGTGTCACTTTCCATTGCCGGGCGGGCTATCCTCCCGCCCTTGGCTGGTCAATCGCGATGATGCGCCGCCATTCATCCATTCGACAATGTCATGAAATATATTAGGTCAAGCCGGGTATGGCGCTCAGTCGCGGGAAAAAGATGCGTTGTGCCCGTTCCCGTGAAGCCGTATTGGCGCTCAATTGTCGCAGGTCTGCCTGCACGAACTGGAGAATATCCTTTGCGTTACAAGGCCGCAAGCGCGCCAGTCTTAGCTGCTGCCACACTTTTGCTGGCGTCATTGGGCTTAAGCGCGTGCAGTGGGTTGGGCGGCTCTGGTCCCACCACCCGTGCTGTCACCAAGGCTGCAAAAACCGGGACCGTTGGCAGCGCGGATATCAAGATTGTCGAACTTTCCGAAGCGGCGGCGCGACAGGTCCTGGCCGCACAGCAGGAACAGCGCTTTTCCGATTCCCTAGGCGATGGCACAACCTATGGGACCGTAGTTGGCCGGGGCGATGTGCTTGACGTCTCTATCTGGGAAGCGCCGCCGGCAGCACTCTATGGCTCCGCTCTGGGCGACCCGCGACTTTCCTCATCCGGTTCGACTGCGCGGGGCACGGCACTGCCGGAGCAGATGGTCGATGCATCGGGCCAGATCAATGTGCCATTTGTTGGCACTGTGCGCGTCGCGGGTCGCAACCCTCAGGAAATTGAGCGGGAGATCGTTCAGCGACTGCGTGGTCTGGCGCACCAGCCGCAGGTGATCGTCCGGGTCATCCGCAACACCACTGCCAATGTGACCATTGTCGGCGAAGTGGCGAACAGCGCGCGCGTTCCGCTAACCCCGAAAGGTGAGAGGCTGCTCGACATCCTCGCAAGTGCTGGCGGCGTGCGACAGCCTGTCGGCAAGACCACTGTGCAGATTTCACGCAGTGGCAAGGTCGTCGCCATGCCGCTTGATCAAGTCATCCGCGATCCCAGCCAGAATATCCGGATGCAGGCCGATGACGTTGTTACGGCCCTGTTCCAGCCTTACAGCTTCACAGCGCTCGGAGCGGTCGGCAACAACGCCGAGATCTCGTTTGAGGGGACGGGGCTGACACTTGCGCAGGCGCTAGGCCGGATTGGCGGATTGCGCGATGACCGCGCTGACGTGCGCGGGGTCTTCATTTTCAGGCTGGAAGATCCGGCAGCACTCGAACCGGCCGTTGCTGCTTATGCCCGCAAGAAGTTAGATGGCAAGATTCCGGTGATCTACCGCGTAGACCTGCGCGATCCGACCAGCTTTTTCGTTGCGCAAAGCTTTCCGATCCGCAATCGCGACGTAGTTTACGTCTCGAATGCACCAGTGGCTGACCTGCAGAAGTTTGTGAATATTGTTTCTTCGATGGCTTTCTCCATCGTGGGCGTTGCCAATACCCTGTAAGTTAGCAATGCTGTTCTGATTTCCAGGAGTGCACGAGTTTGGTTCGCGAAACCCCCGAGTTGGAATTGGCTTCGGGCCTGCCGGAGTTCGATTGCGTAGCGCGCGGGCGGGAAGTTGTTGAGGCAGAGCAACAAGGCCTCGCTGCGCTTGCCGAATCGATCGGCAGCAGCTTTTCGGAAGCTTGCCGCGTCATCCTCAATACGCGCCGGCAACTGGCTGTAAGCGGGATGGGCAAATCCGGCCATATCGGCCGCAAGATTGCTGCGACCTTCTCGGCCACAGGTACACCTGCAATCTTCGTCCACCCCGGCGAAGCCGGCCATGGCGACCTTGGAATGCTGAGCGAAGGCGACACGCTGCTGGTGTTGTCAAATTCGGGCAATACGGCCGAGCTGCGAGCAATCCTGCGCTATGCCCGACTGAATCACATCCCAATTATCGGCATCGCCTCCCGCAAGAATTCGCTGGTTGGCGAACTGGCCGACGTGGCCCTGGTGCTCCCCAACGTGCGCGAAGCCTGCACCGTCAATGTGGCACCGACCACTTCGACTGCCATGCAACTAGCGCTTGGCGATGCCCTGGCCATGACCGTCATGGACATGCGCGGCGTTTCCAAGAATCACCTGCAAAGATTGCATCCGGCAGGCTCAATCGGTCTCGCGCTGACCCCGGTCAGCGAGATCATGCACGGTGCCGATCGCCTGCCGCTGGTCAATCAGGATGCCGGCATGCCCGAAACGATTTCGGTGATGACTTCAGGCTGCTTTGGCCTGGCCGGGGTCACCGATGCTGATGGCGCCCTGGTGGGGATCATTACCGACGGCGATTTGCGCCGCAAGCTGGGCGTGCTGTCCACCGCCTTTGCCGGTGAAGTCATGACGCCAGCGCCAAAGGTGATTCCAGCGGAAATGCCGGCCGGCGAGGCGCTGGTCTTCCTCAACGACAACAAGATCACCGCCGCCTTCGTGGTGGAGGATCCTTCGGGCGGTCCGCAGGTTCCGCTGGGCATCATCCATATCCATGATCTGCTGCGCCACGGCCTCAACTGAGCAAGGCCATGGGCGCTGATTTCGCGATCCTGATTCCCGCGCGGTTCGCATCGACACGATATCCGGGCAAGCCGCTGGCCATGCTGTGCGGGGCCGATGGTGAAGCGCGCAGCCTGATCGAGCGCAGCTGGCGCGCGGCGGTTGCAGTCGCACCGGCCGAGCGGGTCTGGGTTGCGACCGACGAAGAACGGATTGCCGAAGCCGTTGCAGGGTTCGGCGGACAGGTGGTGATGACCCCCGAAAGCTGCCGCAACGGGACCGAACGCTGCGCCGCCGCGCTCAAGGTATTGGGCGAGGTCGCTCCGATCATCGTCAACCTGCAGGGTGACGCCCCGCTCACCCCGGCCTTTGTCGTCAGCGATCTTGTGGCGGCTCTTGCGGCCGATCCCGGCGCTGCCATGGCCACGCCGGCGGTCGAATGTTCGGCCAGCCTCTATGCCCATCTGGTCACCGACCAGGCCGCCGGACGCGTTGGCGGCACGACCGTGGTTGCGGACGCTGCGGGCCGCGCACTGTATTTTTCGAAGCGGGTAATCCCGCATCTCCCCGCCAATGCGCCAGAAGCACATCAGTCAGTCCGGCTGCATCTTGGGGTCTATGCCTATCGCCCCGCGGCCCTTGCCGCCTATGCCGCGCTGGAGCCGACGCCGCTGGAACTTTGCGAAGGGCTGGAACAGCTTCGCTTTCTTGAGAGTGGCCAGCCAATCCGCCTGGTGCCTTTCCCGGCGCTGGAATGGGACTGCATTGAGCTGAACAATCCGGAAGATGTCCCAGCAATAGAAGGCATTTTGCAGGCGCGCGGCATCCGCTAAGAGGCGGCATGACTGGTCCCACCGTAACGCTGCCAGGCGGCATCGCCCTCGCCAACCATCGCCCGCTTGTGCTGATCGGCGGGATGAACGTGATTGAGGATCGCGGGGTGCTGCATGAAGTGGCAGCCCACTTCGTCGAAGTGAGCGCCAAGCTTGGCATGCCCTATGTTTTCAAGGCCAGTTTCGACAAGGCCAACCGCTCCTCGCTCACCTCGTTCCGGGGCCCCGGGCTGGAAGCCGGCCTGGCGGAGCTGGCCGAGGTCAAGGCGCGTTATGGCGTGCCCGTGATCACCGACGTGCACGAACCGTGGCAGGCCGGGCCCGTGGCCGAAGTGGCCGACGTACTTCAGCTGCCGGCATTCCTTGCCCGGCAGACCGACCTGGTGACCGCCCTGGCCCGCACCGGCAAGCCGATCAATGTCAAGAAACCCCAGTTCCTGGCGCCTGAGGAGATGCGCCACATCATCGCCAAGTGCCGCGAGGCCGGCAACGCGCAGATCCTGCTGTGCGAGCGCGGATCGAGCTTCGGGTACAACAATCTGGTGGTCGACATGCTGGGCATCGACCTGATGAAGCCGCTGGCACCGGTGATCTTCGACGTGACCCACGCCCTGCAGAAGCCAGGCGGGCGGGCTGACAGCGCCGATGGCCGCGGCGCCCAGACCGCCGCCCTGGCCCGCGCCGGGGTGGCCGTCGGCATTGCCGGCCTATTCCTTGAAGCCCATCCCGAGCCTGCGAAAGCCAAATGCGACGGGCCAAGCGCTCTGCCGCTGCATGAACTCGAGCCATTGCTGCGCCAGCTGATCGCTGTCGATGCCGTGGTGAAAACCGGGGCAGCGGCTTGAGCGAGCCCTTCCTGCGGGTTCCCCCCTTCCCCGGCGCACGCGGACTGCCGCTGTGCCGGAACGGAACCAGCACCATTCCAACCGATGAAGCCTTGGCCGCGCTGGTTGCGTACCGGGTCGGAGGTTCGTTCTGGGCAGCCCCGGCGGGGCTGCAGCCGGGCTGCGAGCGAGTGCTGGTGCCGGACAATGCCGAGCAGTTCGCCGCCATGCTGCAAGCCCTGCCCGAACCCGGCGTCACGGTCGTCCTGGCACCGGGCATGCGATCACCGGCCGGGTTTGCAACGCTCACCAGTCCGTTCGATCCATGGCATGTCGCGGCGCAGGCCAGCGAAATCTGGGCCGGCTCGAACCGCGAACTGGCCACTGTCGCAACCCTGCTGGGCAAACCAGTGCGGTTGTTCGCAGCAAACCACGCCATGCGCGAGCAGCCCGACCTGGTCCGTGACCTGACGAGCGCGCTCTCCAACCAAAGCTACGCCAGCCCGTTTGACGGCACCCCGTGGGACATGTTGCAAGCGATCGAACAGCTGG
>VFQO010002622.1_pt1 | contig 10569 bp, 14 predicted proteins | sample 3512331 | NCBI WGS metagenome assembly VFQO01 (sample SAMN10412371, study PRJNA504923) | tailings metagenome | isolation source: Replicate 3 from Balatoc abandoned mine | place: Philippines: Itogon, Benguet | collected 2017-08-28 | reverse complement strand
GGGGTATTTCAGGTATAATCAATAAAATAGATTTATTTCGCGACATGTCGCATCAATTATTGATTTATACAGATGGTGCTGCCAGAGGAAATCCGGGCCCTGGCGGTTATGGCATCGTGCTGATTTGGGGAGAAAAGCAAAAAGAAATTTCGGCAGGTTATCGTTTAACAACGAATAACAGAATGGAGCTAATGGCAGTAATTGTAGCACTGGAATCGCTCAATAAAAAGGGGATACCTGTTACTATTTATACAGACAGCAAATACATTGTAGATAGTGTTCAGAAAGGCTGGCTAGAAAATTGGATTCGCACTCAATTCAAAGGAGGCAAAAAAAATAAAGATCTCTGGTTAAGATATCATGCCATTGCCCTTCAATTTCATGTAAGATTTGTATGGGTAAAGGGACATGCAGATAATAAATACAATAACCGTTGCGACGAACTAGCCACACAGGCAGCAGATGGAAAACAGCTGCTCATTGATGAAGTGTACGAGTCTGAAAACGGATAAATCCAGCAGAAAAGAATTAGGCTAACTTAACGTTGTTCGCCTTTTTAATCAAAATCCAGCTAGCAAAAAAGACAGTACTGAAAAATAATGTCGAGTAAATGCTGTTAGGATAAAACGGAAGACCATCTGCATAAGTCATCATTAAACCTTCTAGGGTTTTAGGTCTATGCCATCCCCCACCACCTAACCAAACCAATCCGTTGGACAGGATAAAATAAACAGTTGGAGCCGCTAATGAAGCCCCCAATATAGAAGCAATTTTGTTCTGGTTCACCAGAAACCCGATGCTAGTAAGTCCAATAATTAGAAGATAGTTTTTCCATTGACCTGCATAAAATCCGGAAATGGAACTGAGCTCATTGATGTATAATAACTGATACAGGCTGTCCGAAATGAACATGGATAACAAGGGCATCAAAAAAGCCAGTTTTTTGTGCTTTACAAACAAAGAGCCGGCAAAAATAGCAATGGCCATTTGTGGAGCAAAACCCATTGGTCTGTTAGGAAATACGCGGTAAATAGCAGAAGCCAAAACCATCAATACCAAAGAAAATATAAATTGCTTGTTCAGTTTCATCGTTGTCAATTTCAAAGCAAAAATAAGTGTATTCCATTAAGAACCACAGTCATTTTTACCCATTATGTGAATAATCCCTAGAGCATAGGAACAAATGCTTTGAAAACAGTAGTATGTCCTGTAGCAAGCAGGGAATATTTTGTTTTAGCCAGGATGGCAGCACACTCGCCTTTCTTCAACACCATATGCTGATTTAGCAGCACAGAACCTTCTGTAACAATGAAAATTTCCAGAGAATAGGTTTCAGACTGATATTCCATCCCTTGCTTCAAACTAATCTTACTTAGTCCAAAGTCGGGTACAGGACATGGGTAATTTAGTTCACCAGGCAAAACAGGAATCCCTGTCATCACTTGGGGAACCACTTCTTCAAACAGAGTATGTTTCATTAACTCAGGAACATCCACATGTTTAGGAGTTAATCCACCTCTTAACACATTATCGCTATTTGCCATGAGCTCTATATTCTGGCCTTCCAGATAAGCATGTGGTACACCAGCTTTTTGAAACACTGCTTCGCCGGGATTTACCTGAACAATGTTGAAAAAGAAAATACTGAAAATACCACGATCGATATGTTCAGGCATACCTGTTTCTTCATACAATTTAGCAGCCCACCAACAAGGACTGCTCCTAGTAATGCTCCCTTCTTTTTTAACCCTAAGAGCCCGCTTTACCAATGGGGCAAGCAGATTATCCACGTCGACCTGATCCATTTCCATCACAAATTGATACAAGCCCTTGATGCCCTCTTTTCTAAACAAAGGAAGGAGTACGGTTAACTCCTGCGTATGCTGCAAAGTATCTTCCAGCGCCTGCTTGCTTTTAAAACCATGCAACAACCAGAAGTCACTTAATGCTACCATTACTTCCGGTTTGTGATTGCGATCTTTATAGTTCCTATGTGGAGCATTCAACGGAATACCAGCTTTATTTTCGGCATCATATCCAATTTCAGCATTGGTCTTTGTAGGATGAACCTGTATAGATAACATATCTTTTACGTCCAATACCTTAAACAAATAAGGTAATTCTCCAAACTTTTCTACCACCGAAGACTGTAAGGCATCAGAGGGATTGGAACTGATGAGTTCATTCAGCTTCACCCAGGAATCGGTCCTGTAAATTTCAGAGGGGGCAGAAACATGGGCTCCCATCCAATATTCTGCAGACGGCTTAGAGAAATCAGGGGTTAAACCCAATAAGTCCGGAATAAATACAGATCCACCCCATGCATAATGCTGTACCACTCCTTTGAGTTTAAAAATCCGTTCCTTGCTTTCCATAAACAGTATTTATACCCCTATTAACGTGATTTCGCTGAATATCTTGTATCCATGGAAAAGAATCATATAGCATTGGGAAAACTGGGGGAAGAAATGGCTGCTTCACTCCTGATTACAAAGGGGTTTCTGTTGCTCGAAAGAAACTGGAGATTTAAAAGACTGGAAATAGACATCATTGCAACCAAAGAACAGCAACTCTACTTTGTAGAAGTAAAAACCAGGACCTCATTAACCTATGGCTATCCGGAAGAAAATATTTTAAAGAAAAAAATGAAAAAAATCAGAATCGCGGCAACCCATTATCACTTCCTGCATCCTAATTACAAAAGAATTCAGTTTGATGTGATGGCCGTTTGTATCTCAGGTGAAACGGTTACAGAAATCAAGCACTTTGAAGATGTATATGGCTAAGCCTATTTTTTAAAGGCAAAATATACCGCCCCCAGAATAAACAAAAAGCTGATCAGGTACTTGCTTTGAAAAGGTTCTTTCAGATACAAAACCGCAAAAACCGTAAATACTACCAGCGTAATGACTTCCTGTGTTATTTTCAGCTGAAATCCATTCATACCACTATTATATCCAATTCTATTGGCAGGTACCATCAGGCAATATTCAAAAAAAGCAATGAACCAGCTGACTACTATTGCTTTCCATAAAGGAATTTGCTGGTCTTTTAAATGCCCATACCAGGCATAAGTCATGAATATATTTGACAACAACAACGTGATAGTCTTAACCATATTGGGTAAATTTGTTCTAGATTCAAATTAAAGACAAAATACGATTCAAACATTTTAACCACCCTACTTGTAAAATAGATGTTTGACAAGCAATCAAATAGCATAAATGATGACGATTCAGTATATATTCAAAAAAACACTAACCCCCCTCTTACTGAGCTTTTTTGTTTTAACAGCAAGCAGCCAGTCTCTAACGGAATACAAGGGAATCTGGAGAGGCGCTTTCCCTTTGTACAATGGAGAAGAAATTCCATTTAATTTCTCTGTTCAGGAAGACAGCACTGGCGAACTATCTGTTTATTTTCTGAATGGAAATGAATCTTATTTTGGGGGAAAACTGGTAAAAGTAAAAGACAGCCTTCAGGTCTGGATCAATCAATTCGACCGCATAATGACATTGGGGATTACAAAGGAGAAACGCTGGAAAGGAAGCTGGAGAAGACAATCCGGGGATGACGCATTCCCTATTTATGCAGAACCCAACAACGCAGAACGATTTTATTGGAACGATAATAGTGCACCAGCCAATATAGCTGGCAAATACGAAGTGGTATTCACCAATGATTCCGGCAAACAAGTAAAAGCCATTGGTTTATTTACACAAGATAAGAACACAGGTGGTGTAACCTTTTTAAGACCCAGCGGAGATAGTCGGTATTCTTTTGGTAGGGTACAAGGAAATCAGTTTAAATTCTCCCTTTTCATTGGATATTCGCCCCTCATGTTTACCGGCAGTCTGGAACCAGATGGTTCCATTAAAGGGGTTCAACAGGGATTAAAAACGGTACAGCTCATCAGGGCTTATAAAAATGAATCTGCCCGTCTTCCTGACCCATCTACTTTAACTAAACTGAAAGATTTTACTGCCCCTATACAATTCAGTTTATTAAATGCAAAGGGCAAAAAAATTAGTTTAGATGATTCAGCCTATTTCAATAAACCAGTAATACTTACGATTGGCGGTACCTGGTGCCCGAATTGTGCAGATGAAGCCATTTTTTTATCGGACTGGTACAAAAACAACAAACAAAGAGGCATAGAAATCATCACAGCTCAGTTTGAAGTGGTAAACAACTTTAACTATGCTAAAAAAACAATGACCCGATTCAAGGAAAAATTCGGAATAGAATACGAGCAGGTATTCGGTGGGGAATCCAATGGAAATTCAGTTTTACAAACATTTCCTTTTCTCAACAATTTTACCGGATTTCCTACTACCCTTTTCATAAGACCAGACAGAACAGTCCAAAATATTCATGCAGGATTTTCAGGTCCGGCAACTGGACTCTTTTATCAGCAGTTCAAAGACAGTTTCAATCATCATGTAAATGCGCTTTTACATAAAACGCATGCAGATGAAATAGAAGACTGGAAAAGAGCAAGAGTGAGGGCATTAAAAGCCACAGACGGATGGCTAAACCTGGAAGGATTGTTTTGGCTGGAAGAAGGAAAAAACACGGTAGGCTCAGGTGAAAAAAATAATATTATTTTTCCCGAGTCAAAAATCAATGCACAATCTGGATATTTTTTTAGAAAAGGAGATTCTGTTTGGCTGGTACCTGATGCAAATTCCGCATTTGTCATCAACGGAAAAAGGATAACCCAAAAAACCCTAATATTCAGCAACCCCGAAGACATGGTATTGGTCTCGAGCGGATCACTGCAATTTAATATCATTAAAAGGAGTGAGAAAATTGGAATCCGCTTGAGGGATTTTCAATCAAAAAACTTGACGCAATTTAAGGGTATCAGTTATTTCCCAACAGACAGTAGCTGGAAAATAAAAGCACAATTTATTAAACCAGCATTTAAACAGCATATCATTATCAAGAACGCTTTGGGGCAGGAAAATCCAACAGAGCTGGCAGGGAAAATCAGGTTTGAATACAAAGGAAATTTTTATACTCTGGATGCCATTTCAGAAGGTGAATATTTACTAGTGGTAATGGGAGACAATACTTCCGGAATAAGCACTTATGCTGCTGGCAGATTTTTATACATCCGCAAAACAGATGCAGAAAAAGATGATTTTCACATAGACTTTAATATGGCTTATAATCCACCTTGTGTGTTTACACCTTTTGCTACCTGCCCTATTCCTCCGCCACAGAATATGCTACCTTTCGAGGTAACGGCAGGTGAGAAAATGTATGAACACCATTAATGGTGTAATTTTATAACAATGAACGAATTCTTTTATGCCTGGCAAGGGGAAGATTTGATGCTGAATGTATTGGTAACTGCCGGCGCCAAAATAAATCAAATTGGAAAAGTAAAAGGAAAGCAATTAAAAATTGCCATTGCAACCAAACCAGAAAAGGGAAAAGCAACTGCATTTTTAATTGGGTATTTGGCTGATATTTTTAAAGTTCCTAAACAGTCCGTAGAACTCATTTCCGGAGAGTTTATTCCTAGTAAGAAAATAAAAATTCATCATCCCAAACATATCCCTTCCTTCATTCAAAAACCCATTTAGAAAACCATTTAAAATGAAAAATATTTCTAGCCTAATTACCCTTTTCTTCTGCCTGCAAACAATGGCACAAACCCCAGAAGAAAAACTCGCTGCTTCGGGCATTGTATTACCAACTGTATCTACACCAGTAGCCAATTATGTAAATGCAGTAAGAACAGGCAACCTGATATTTCTTTCCGGAAAGGGACCTTCTGATACTCAGGGTAAATATATAACCGGCAAATTGGGGGCAGACCTTACTATTGAACAAGGATATGCTGCTGCAAGATTAACTGCCATCAATCAGCTAGCTGCATTAAAAAAAGAATTAGGTGACCTAAGCAGAATTAAAAGAATTGTAAAAGTACTGGGCTTGGTTAACAGTGCTTCAGACTTTTATGACCAACCCAAAGTAATGAATGGATTTTCCGACTTAATGGTATTGGCTTTAGGAGAAAAAGGGAAGCATGCCCGTTCCGCAATTGGAACCAACACACTTCCCTTTAATATGGCTGTTGAAGTGGAATTGATTGTTGAAATAACCGATTAAAGGGTTTTCATATCTAATACAAACCTGTACTTCACATCGGATTTAATAACGCGCTCATAGGCTTTGTTGATATCCTGTACCGGTATCAATTCAATATCGGAATAAATATTATGGGCGGCACAGTAATCAAGCATTTCCTGAGTTTCAGCAATGCCGCCAATCATGGAACCAATAATGCTTCTTCTCTTGGAAATTAATTTTGCTGCACTGTAGGCAGATTCCTCTGGAGGTATACCAACAATCAGCATTTTACCATCTAGTGTAAGCAAATCTAGAAATTTATTCATGTCGTGCTCGGCTGCGACCGTATTTAGAATAAAATCAAATTTGCCTTTCAGCGCTTTCATTTGTGCCGGATCTGTTGACAAGGCAAAATGATGTGCTCCCAATTTTTTGGCATCCGCTTCTTTGGAAGGAGAAGTACTTAGCATGGTAACTTCTGCGCCGAATGAAGCTGCAAACTTAACGGCCATATGCCCCAATCCGCCTAATCCTAGAACGGCCACTTTATGCCCCTTCCCTACTCCTGCAAATTTTAATGGAGAATAGGTTGTAATCCCTGCGCACAATAAAGGAGCAACTCCTGCTAAATTTTCTGTCTGAGGAATATGCAAAGTATATTTCTCATCAATAACGTAGCAGTTGGAATACCCACCGTAGGTAGGCGTTTCTTTGTCGCGATAATACCCATTATAAGTGGGCACCATTCCCTCTTCGCAATATTGTTCCAATCCTGTTTTACAAGGATTACAGGTTCTGCAGGAATCTACAAATACACCAACACCGGCAATGTCCCCCACTTTGAATTTAGTGACAGACGCTCCCACCTGAACTACTTTACCAACAATTTCATGACCAGGAACTACCGGATAAATGGCTGCCCCCCATTCTCCTCTTGCCGTATGAATATCAGAATGACAAATACCACAATATAAAATGTCAATCAATACATCGGTTGCTCCTAAAGATTTCCTATTGAATTCCAAAGGCACAATTTCACTGTCTTTGCTGGTTGCTCCGTAACCTTTTGCTTGTATCATTTTTTCTATTTTAAAATATCTTTAATAATGGCCAGATGATGTGCCGTATGAATCGTTAGCATTTTTAGTGCAGCTTTTTTATTCAGCTTCCCAAAGAAAGGATGCACAAAAAACTGATTGGGCTGCAATGTAATAAAAACTGCCAGACTGTTTTTTGTTTGTTCAAGAGCAGCGGGAATCTTATGAGCATCAAATGCTTCAAGGGGTCTGACTTGCTTGGGAGCTTTAGCTACTCCTCTTGGAAATTTATTGAATGCAAATGCAATCCAGCGCTTCCAATTGAATTGATATTCATAGTCAGCCGGATTAGACAAATCCATCGCTTTCACAATCTGATTGATGACCAATAAACTATGATCAATATGCCAGCCTACATTTACAACAGAAACATTGGGATTTGACTTTTCTGCTTCTGGCACAAATGATTCCAACTCTACTATTAATTGTTGTAATGGCTTCATGTTAAAAATTTTTCTTTGTTATTTTTTCAACATTAGGCAAATAAGTAGCTAATGCAGCTGACCCATACCAAGGGAAATATTCTGCCTCCAACAACCTGGAATTTACTGCGGGATCCGATTTCAATAGATTTTCGGCTTCGGCTTTATTGGTAACATTTAAGATAAAAATACCCCGATACAATTTGTCATTTTTACCAATGGGTCCGGCAACTACTAATTGATCTGCCTTTACCATTACATTCATATTGCTCATATGTCCGGCAAAACAGCTATCAATAAATTTTTTATCCTGTGTAGTATTGGTACCCGTTTTCAAAATTACAAGCATATACTGCTTCATTCCATATTCGTCAGCCCCCATTTTTTTAGCAAGCTTTTCGTCATATGCAGTAGCTTGTGCACTAAGGCTTAATGAAAAAGTGGAAGCCAACAGAAATAGTAAGAGTTTCATTTGTATAAGTTTAATTGCTGGACTTTATTACCAAAAATGAATTTATCTGAAATATACAGTTTGTAAAAATCCATAAATGCAGGGTCTCGGCCTACTGGAATGAAGTGATCCTGAGAAGGTGCAAATCTATAGTGCCCTGTACCATTTACCAGTCCTCCATCTCTCCAGAGATGCACATAAGAAATAGCATGATTGCCTATACCTTTCATTAGTTTTTTAGTAAACCATTCAGGATAAGGAATATTCAAAAATCCTGTTTCAGCCAGTGCCGGCAACTTTTTTCTTTCCTTAGATAACTTGGTAAGAATTGACAATCGCTTATCAAGGGTTGTTTCAAAATCATTGTTATTAGAGGGGTCCCCATATTGATAAAAATCAAAACTCATAATATCAACATATTCATCCCCAGGATAGTATTGTAAAAATTGCGCTTCATTCTCGAACTTCTCCGGATTGTAAGCCCACAATAAATGATTAAGCTGTTTTGTATGGGTTAAATAATCATAAGTGAATTTCCAAAGTGATTTATACTCCTCTGGAGTACAAACATTCTGACACCACCAAAACCAGTTACCGGTCAGTTCATGAAAGGGCCTGAAAATAATAGGTATAAAATCCCCGACGGGTGATTTTAAATCCATTAGGAAACCAGCAATTTTATCCAGCCAGCTTTTGTATTTCTCATGCATGCTACCTCCCGGAATAATCGCAGATACTGCATTCCCTGAAATATCCCATGCATTTTTTCCTGTAACTGGATTATTTGCATGCCAGCTGATGGTAATAACGCCGCCACGTTCATATCCTTCCTGAATGAATGTTTTCATTTTTTGAAAAGGCACACTATCCAGATTATAGATGGCATCCAACTCTAGGTCTCCTAATTCCCAGCCATACATGGCTGGATATTCTCCGATTGCATCTTGCACACAGCTTTTACCTGGAATATATTCCCAACCAAGGCCATAAGCCAGGTCATCCTGATGGCCGAAAAGAATCCCCTTTGGCAGTATCCTGAATAAGTTATTATACAGTTTTACAGTTTGCAAACTGGCTTTGGGATTGGCTGTACGATATTCCTGGGCAAACATGGCATTGGAATAACTAATGAAAAGAGTGAAAAAAATCAGCAAACGCATAATTGAAAGTTGATGCAACTCAATTTAGCCAATAAAACTGATTATACTCTGCTTACCTGAATTATCACTTAATGGAAATAAAAAAGGCCTCGAATAAATCTCGAGACCTTTGTGGGAGCACACGGGTTCGAACCGCGGACCCTCTGCTTGTAAGGCAGATGCTCTAAACCAACTGAGCTATGCTCCCTTATTGTTTGGGAGTGCAAAAATAGGGTCTGAAATGTAAACAGCAAAAAAAAATCTGTTTTTTTCAAAACAAATTTTCATTTTTCTTTAAATCGATAGTGATTCTATAATTTTACTGCATGTCGAATGTTTATTCTTCCAATAATCCGCAAATCTGGGAGTCCCCTGCCGCAGATACCGAAACATTAACAACTGATCAGTATAGTTTGATTGTATGGAATGATGAAGTCAATACATTTGAATGGGTTATTGAAACCCTGATGGAAATCTGTGGACATTCTCTTGAACAAGCCGAGCAGTGTGCCATGTTCATCCATTACAAAGGTAAATACGCGGTAAAAAAAGGAGATTACGACACATTAAAACCTATGTGTAACAGCATTACAGAAAGAGGTATTGGCGCTACTGTTGAACTGACCCCTTAATGCATATTCTTTCCTCCAAATTATGGTTCCCTCCCCTTGAAGATGCACTCGAGGATGGCTTATTGGCCATTGGTGGAGATTTATCTACGGAACGATTGATACTTGCTTATCAGCAAGGCATTTTCCCTTGGTACGAAGGAAGCACTCCGCTTTGGTGGAGCCCTGATCCTAGATTCGTATTATTCCCCGAAAAGTTAGTGGTAAGCAAAAGCATGAAACAAGTGATAAAAAGAAATGAATTTGTTTTTTCTATGAACGCTTCCTTTTCAGAAGTCATCCACCAATGCAAAGTGAATAACCGGCCCGGACAATTAGGCACCTGGATAACGGATGAAGTAGAAGCATCGTATATAAAATTGCATAAACAAGGCTTGGCCATTTCTGCTGAAGCTTGGAAAAACAATACACTGGTAGGAGGATTATATGGAATCAGAATGGGTAGATTGTTTTTTGGAGAAAGTATGTTCAGTCTTGTTTCCAATGCAAGCAAGTTCGCCTTTATTCAATTGGTATCTCAATTGATGAGTGAAGATGTGGTGTTAATAGATTGTCAGGTATATACAGCACACTTGGAAAGTCTTGGGGCTGAAATGATCTCCAGAAAAGATTTTCAAGGATATTTACAGCAATATCTTTAGCCAGGATAGCCGTACATACGGGCTACATCCCTTACTATTTTTTCCATTTCTGCATCTTTGGTTCCGGGATCATAAGGCTGCTTTAAGTTACTACCAAAGACAAATG
>VFQO010002620.1_pt1 | contig 10574 bp, 10 predicted proteins | sample 3512331 | NCBI WGS metagenome assembly VFQO01 (sample SAMN10412371, study PRJNA504923) | tailings metagenome | isolation source: Replicate 3 from Balatoc abandoned mine | place: Philippines: Itogon, Benguet | collected 2017-08-28 | reverse complement strand
CGATCATCGTGCCCGCCATTTTGTGGGCCACCCCGCGTTATGGCGCAGAAGGTGCAGCCTGGGTGTGGGTCAGCCTGAACGCGGGCTATGTGCTTATTGGCATCCATTTCATGTATCGCAAAATCCTGACGCAGGAAAAATGGCGCTGGTACGGCCAGGATCTGCTGCAACCCCTGCTTGCCGCCGCCCTCGTCGCCAGCGCCGCCGCCTGGGCCATGCCGCCCGCGCTTGCCGCACTCTGGCAACTACTCTGGCTGTTGCTCGCCAGCGCCCTGACCGTGCTCGCCGCCACCCTCGCTGCGCCCACCGTGCGCACCACGCTGCTCGCGCAAGCTGGATATCGATTTAAATTCAAAGGATTATCTGCAACGCCATGACACATCACCCGGAGATCCCCGCAGCATCCGCCACCACCAATTCAAAGCCGCAGGTCAGCATCGGCATGCCAGTCTACAATGGCGCTCAATTCATCCGCGAAGCACTCGATTCATTATTGGCGCAAACCTTCACTAACTTCGAATTAATCATTTCGGATAATGCCTCAACCGACGACACAGAAGCCATCTGCCGGGACTATGCCGTAAAAGATGCGCGAATCAGGTACGTGAGACAGGCCAAAAATCTGGGGGCTACTGCGAATTTCAAGTTCGTGCTGGATGAGGCGGTGGGGGAGTATTTCATGTGGGCGGCGGCGGATGATGTGTGGGATGTGAAATGGATAGCGACACTCTTGCCCATTTCTAGCGCTGAGCACTGTATTTCTTATGGCACGGTACAAACCATCGACGGCAAAGGCAATCCAATGCAACACCCCGCTAACAGAAGAAATTTCAGCTATACCGGATCGAGGTTATTGCGAAGATTGAAATACTATCTGGAGCCGGGTTTTCTGGGGAAGCCTAATCCTATTTATGGTATTTATCCAAAGCAGCTGATAACGTCGAATGCATGGAACGTATTGGCATCCGCCAAATCCGGCACCGATATGCTGTTCATGTATGCGTTGCTGGCGCAGGCGGAAATCAAGGGAAACCAGGCAGTGTTATTGTATAAGCGCATTCATGCCAATTGCGCAGGCGGTGATGGGCGAACGGGTTCTGAAAACAAAAATCTCGCCGCAAAAATATTGGCTTTTTTGCCGCAATCAACTGCCACTCAATATCGGTATATGAACGACTACCGTTCATTAAGCACCGTTTTTGAACAAGCCATTCACGCGATATTGTTCCCCCTCGTTTTGGCTTACAGCATGACCGAGCAGATCAAGAATAATCCCCGATTCGCCGCAAAATGAACCCCGCGATCTCCGCACCCGACGGAGCTTTCACTAGATATTGTTGCTGGCAGCGTTAAATGAATTTGCAGGGCCGACTAAAAAAGGGTGTGATGTCTAGTAGTAAACTCAATAGGACGACAGCCCTTACTGTTGTTGTTATGTATGCCTTGTCCATTCTTTCTTTTTTTAGAAATGAGGATGGCTCTTTTGAGTTGAGTTCAGTCACCAATTTTCTGTTCTTGGCATTTTCGCTCTTTTTGTTTCTGTTGGTCGCCGGTAAAAATATCAATGCCCGGTTGTTGGCTATTTATTTGGCTGCCTCTGTTTTTCTTATAATTCATTCTTTGTATCTGGCCGATTATGCGGTGCACAAACATTTGCTTAATCAGCTCGGCTTCTTGTTTGCGGCTACTGCATCGGCCTTGTTCTTGCAGCGTAGTGCAAGACGATGCAGGATGGATCTTGCTTTAAACCACATAGTTCGCGTTTCTTTTTTATTGTTTCTCCCCTTGTTTTTTAGCGCGGCCGCGGGGATTGGGCAAATCGTTAATTCATTGAATCATTGGTATGCGTTTATTCATGAAACGATTTGGGTTGAGAAACAGCAGCTTGGCGTATTTCTTGCGTGGATGTTAATTGCGTCGCTCGTTGTGGGAAATAAAAGAAAAGTTAATCATGTGATCTTGCTTTCCATGTTGTTTCTTCTTGGGGTTGGCATCAGATCTTTTGTTGCCGGTTTTGTTTTGCTGGCAATTTTTTTGTTTGTTGGTAAGTATAAAGTTATTCGCCTACTTTATATCGTTGCTCCTTTTTCTTTGGCGATTCTTGTTTTTTGGAAGCAGCTTACGGTTCCGCTCATGTTATTGTTTGACATCAGGGGTTTGATGCTTCAGGCAACATTGGATATAGCCCATCAGTATCCTATTGGAATTGGAATTGGCGGATATGCGGCATATCTTCCAGAGCATTATCAATTTACTTCCGGGGATTATCGAGAAGTATCTGACGTATATCGGTATCTTTCGCGGGATTTTGCGCTAAATGTACTTGAGTCTGATCTTATGGTTATGGTGTTTACATTTGGTGTGTTTGTTTCTGCAACGTATTATGCGGCATCATTAACTCTATTAGATTACTTATTGAGAAAAAACAAATTTATTTTGGACGGATTCGAAAAAGCGGTGGCGCTTTTGTTTGGCTGGTATTTATTTGCTGGAATAACACAGGATTATATTTTTAAGTTGCATTGGTGGGTAATGGTAAGTTTTGTGTTGTTTGTTTTGATGAGGGTGCGCCTGAAAAAAAGGCAGCTCAGTCGCGTGCATTGTGGTGCATAATTATGAAATTAGTTGTTCCACGAATTATCGGTGGGCTTGGAAATCAGTTATTTATTTATGCGGCCGCGCGTCGGCTTGCCATTATGAGCGGCGCGGAGTTGGCCCTTGATGACGTCAGTGGGTTTGCGTCGGACTTTGCGTATAAACGACATTTTCAGCTCAACCACTTTAATATTCCATGTCGAAAAGCAACATCGGTTGAGCGGCTTGAGCCACTATCTCGTTGGCGCCGTTATCTCAAACGCGCAGTAAATCGCCACCGGCCTTTTGAACGGCGCAATTATATTCGGCAGGAATGTGTTGGTTTTGATCCGCGGCTGCTTTCAATCAAATCGCGCGGTACTGTATATCTCGAGGGGTATTGGCAGAGCGAAAATTACTTTAAGGATGCGGAGTCGGTGATTCGCCAGGAATTGCGCATTATTCCGCCTAATGATGAAGTTAACCAGGAAATGGCTGTCCGAATTCGAGATTGCCGGGCGGTAGCGTTACATGTTCGTTATTTCGATGCGCCACAGGAGCGTGGAGTAAACAACGCTCCGGGTGAATATTACGAGCGTGCTATAGAAAAAATGGAGACGCTTGAGCCCGCTGTGCACTACTTCGTGTTTTCAGATCAACCCGATGTAGCGCGCACCCTCGTTCCCCTGCCGGCCGGGCGCATTACGCTGGTTTCGCACAATCAGGGGGATGAAAATGCCTATGCCGACCTTTGGCTGATGTCTCAATGTCAGCATTTCATTATTGCCAACAGTACATTTAGTTGGTGGGGCGCGTGGCTCGCAAGGAATCCTGGCAAACGGGTCATTGCGCCGGGTTTTGAGGTCAGCGGTGGCAAAATGTCTTGGGGCTTTGACGGTCTATTGCCTGATGACTGGATAAAAATATGACAAGAGCCACTCCCATGCCCTTACCGTTAGTGTCGGTTTTGATGTCCTGTTACAACGCATCACGCTGGTTGGATGAATCGATTCAGAGCGTCCTGAGCCAGTCATATGAAAAGTTTGAATACATCCTGGTAGACGACGGCAGCAAAGATGACACACTATCGATTATTCGGCGCCATGCATTGAATGACAGCCGTATTGTCGTGATTGCGAAATCCAATACTGGTCTGACTGATTCCCTGAATGTAGGGATAATGAAGGCGCGTGGCAAGTGGATTGCCCGGCAGGATGCTGATGATATTTCTGAGCCGAACCGATTGGAAAAGCAAGTCCAATTCGCAATGGCCAATCCGGGTCTTGTTTTCATCGGCACGGGGTTGACTGAAATCGATGAAAACGGCCGTAAATTATCAGTTCATCGTTATCCGCTTAGACACAACGAACTTGTAAGTCATCTTGAGTGGGCAAAAAAGTTCCCCCCGCATTCATCTGCGTTTTACCGGTCGGATGTGGTTCGATCGATTGCGGGTTATCGCCCAAGAATTCGACGGTCGCAGGATACGGACTTATGGTTAAGGCTGTCGGCGGTTGGTGAACTGGCTTGTATTGATGAGCCTCTTGTGAAAATACGCAGGCATGCGGAACAGATTTCTCATGGCGAGTCGGGAAGGCAGCAACAGATTGATTCAAGAGTGGCCTTGACTAGCTATTATCTGCGCAAGATGGGAGTGGACGATCCAGTCAATGCAGATCAGGAGACTTTCAATTTCTTCTACGCATGGTTAGAACAAGAGCTAATGGATGATGGGCTCTTTCAGTTTCAAGACCACAGGTGCCATCTGAAAATGGCGCTCAATAACGAAGAAACATGTGTTTCTAAGTGGTTGAACTTCGGAGTGATTTTTGCGTCCCGGCCCTTGCTATCGTTTCGATTATTGCGCGAACGTGTATTCGGTGAGCCAACAGCGGCTCAACTGGCAAAGAAATGGATTAAGGTGCGGAAATCAATTTCCGTTTCGATAGGCAAAGTTGCTGCTTGATGAACTTCTCTGGATTAGTTATTGGCATCGACGCCACCAACCTCCGGCGTGGTGGCGGTGTTACGCATCTGGTTGAGTTGTTAGCGGCTGCGGACCCGAAAAAGTGCGGTATCGAGAAAGTGCTTTTATGGAGCGGTCAGATAACGTTGGCCGCCCTCGAAGACCGTGAATGGCTGGAAAAGATCAATCCCTCTGCTCTCGACAAGGGGTTGATGCAGCGCACGATATGGCAGCGTTTCAAACTGGCGAACGTCGCGCGGGCGGCTGGCTGTGATCTGCTTTTTGCCCCTGGTGGAAGCTATTCAGCCAATTTTCAACCCGCCGTTACGATGAGCCAGAATATGCTTCCCTTTGAGTGGCGTGAACTTCGGCGCTATGGTTGGTCGTTGCTGACCTTTAAGTTGCTGTTGCTGCGCTGGGTGCAGACACAAACATTTCGTCGTGCCGATGGTGTGATTTTTCTGACTGAATATGCCAAGCAGGGCGTCCTGCGGGTCACGGGGCCTTTGGGTGCCGAAACCCCCATTATTCCGCATGGGCTGAATTCACGTTTTCGAATGGGACCACGAGCACAACGTACCCTGTCTGAATACAGCCACGAAAAACCTTATCGCGTTTTGTATGTGTCAATAATCGATCAATACAAGCATCAGTGGCGGGTGGTGGAAGCAGTAGCTGCTTTGCGGCAAGAGGGGATGCCGGTATCGCTCGACCTGGTGGGGCCTGCTTATCCCCCGGCCCTGGCTCGTTTGCGGGAAACACTTGCCAGGCTGGATCCCGGCGGAAATTGGGTGCGATATCACGGTGCGGTGCCATTTGAAGAGTTGCATCAGCACTATGCGGATGCTGATGCAGGCTTGTTCGCATCCAGTTGCGAAAACATGCCCAATATTCTGCTGGAGACAATGGCATCCGGTTTGCCCGTTGCATGCTCAGATCTCGGTCCAATGCCGGAGATGCTAGGGAATGCCGGTACATATTTCGACCCGGAGGAGCCCAATGACATTGCGCGCGCGCTGCGCCAGTTGATCGAATCGCCGCAACTACGCGGTGGGTTGGCACAAGCGAGTTATCGCCGTGCGCAGCAGTTTTCTTGGCAGCGCTGCGCGGAAGAAACGTTTGGATTTTTGGCTGCGGTGGCGCGGCAATACAAGGTGAAAAGATCGGAGATCGGGAGTTGACGCAAAATAAACGGGCGAAGGTGTTGATTCTCGGTGCCACTGGCATGCTGGGCAATGCTGTGCTGCGCGTATTTGCAGACAGTCCAGGCTTTGATGTGGTTGGCTCGGCGCGGAGTAGAGGGATGCTCAAGCATCTGCCTGTGGGTATGGCTGAGCATGTTGTATGCGGTGTTGATGTTGAGAATATTGATAGCCTGACCGGCCTTTTTGCCACCGTTAAACCTGACATAGTAATCAACTGCATCGGCCTGGTTAAGCAACTTGCCGAGGCGGATGATCCATTGACCGCCATTCCTGTAAACGCCTTGTTGCCTCATCGGCTAGCGCGTCTGTGTGCGGTTGCAGGCGCCAGACTGATCCATATAAGTACCGATTGCGTATTTGCGGGAACTAAAGGGATGTACACAGAGGCGGATACAGCCGACGCGACTGACCTTTACGGCAGGAGCAAACATATGGGTGAGGTGGATTATTCGCATGCCATCACGTTGCGCACCTCCATCATTGGTCATGAATTGGAGGGCGCCCGCAGTCTCGTGGGATGGTTTCTGGCGCAAGAGGGCAGCGTGAAAGGGTACAAGCGCGCTATTTTTTCCGGTTTGCCCACAGTAGAAATGGCGCGGCTGATTCGTGATTACGTAATTCCTCATCCCGAACTTCATGGGCTTTATCATATTTCAGCTGATCCTATTAACAAGTTCGATTTACTTAAACTTGTTGCGCAAGCCTACGGAAAATCAATTGAGATTGTACCGGATGAGCAGTTTGCTATTGACCGTTCACTGAACTCAAGCCGTTTTCGGCTAGCAACGGGGTATAAGCCGTTGCCTTGGCCGGAGTTGGTGCACGGTATGCGAGTTTTTTGTTAATACAGAATTAGAGACGGTACGTATGTTTAAAGATAAAACGTTATTGATTACGGGCGGCACGGGTTCTTTTGGTAATGCGGTATTGCAGTATTTCCTTAATTCTGATTTTTCTGAAATTCGTGTTTTTAGCCGCGATGAAAAAAAGCAGGAGGATATGCGTATCGCGCTGAAAAATGACAAAGTCAAATTTTATATTGGCGATGTGCGCAATTACGATAGCGTGCATGACGCCATGCGTGGTGTGGATTACGTATTTCATGCGGCTGCCCTGAAGCAGGTGCCTTCGTGCGAGTTTTACCCGATGGAGGCCGTGCGCACCAATGTGCTGGGCGCGGAAAATGTGATGCGCGCTTCCATTGCCAACGGCGTCAAGCGCTGCGTGCTACTAAGTACGGACAAGGCGGTGTACCCGATAAACGCGATGGGCATATCCAAGGCGATGATGGAAAAGGTGATGGTAGCGAATTCGCGCTTGTGCGATCCGGGCAAAACGGTTCTTTGTGCGACGCGCTACGGTAATGTCATGGCATCGCGTGGGTCGGTGATTCCGTTGTTCCTCGATCAATTGCAGTCGGGTAAGCCGTTAACTGTTACCGATCCGAATATGACCCGTTTTTTAATGACACTGGATGAGTCGGTGGCCTTGGTTATGTATGCCTTCGAGCATGCGGCACCAGGGGATATATTTGTGCAGAAATCACCGGCGTCGACAGTGGGCGATTTGGCGTATGCAATGAAAGAGTTGTTGCAAGCTGATAGTGAAATCAAAGTCATTGGTACGCGTCACGGCGAGAAGCTCTATGAGTCTTTGGTGTCGCGCGAGGAAATGGCAAGGGCTGACGATATGGGCAGCTACTATCGTATCCCCGCGGATTCGCGTGATCTTAATTACAACAAGTACTTCATTGAGGGACAGGCAGAAATTTCGCAGTTCGATGATTACACCTCGCACAGTACGGTTCGACTGGATATTGAGGGTGTTAAGAAGACTTTGCTGAAGCTGGACATCATTCGGGATGCGGTCAATGCATAAGCTTAAGGTGATGACCGTTGTGGGAACTCGGCCAGAAATTATTCGACTATCCCGCACCATCTCCAAGCTGGACGATTACTGTGATCATGTGCTGGTGCACACCGGGCAGAACTTCGATTACGAGCTGAATGAAGTATTTTTTAGCGACCTGGATATACGCAAGCCAGATGTGTTTTTGGCGGCTGCCGGCGATACGGCAGCCGAGACAATCGGCCAGGTCATTATTGCAGTCGACAAGGCTTTTCAGGTACATCAACCTGAAGCATTGTTGCTTTTGGGCGACACCAATAGTGCTTTGGCAGCTATTGCCGCAAAGCGCCGCAAGATTCCGATTTTCCATATGGAGGCGGGCAACCGCTGTTTTGATTTCCGGGTGCCGGAAGAGATTAACCGGCGCATTGTCGACCACACAGCAGACATACACCTGACCTACAGTGAGATCGCACGCGATTATTTGTTGCGAGAGGGCTTGCCACCGGATCAAGTGATAAGAACGGGCAGCCCGATGCGTGAGGTTCTTGAATATTACAAGGCCGGCATTGAAGCCTCTACTGTGCTGGCGAAGCTTGGTCTGGCTGCCCAGAGTTATTTTCTGGTGAGCTCGCACCGTGAAGAAAATGTTGACTCACCTGAAAATCTGGAAAAGCTCTTCGTTATTTTGAATCGGCTGGCGGAGCAATATCAGGAGCCCGTGATTGTTTCCACGCATCCGCGTACGCGCAAGCGCATGGATACGTTGGGGCTAACCGCTCATCCTTTGGTGCGGTTTCTCAAGCCATTTGGATTTTTGGATTACATCCAACTTCAAATGCAAGCACGTTGTGTTTTGTCGGATAGCGGAACCATTACCGAGGAGTCCTCCATTCTCAACTTTCCGGCATTGAACCTGCGCGAGGTGCATGAGCGGCCAGAAGGGTTCGAGGAGGCTGCAGTGATTTTTGTCGGGCTCAGCGTGGAGCGGGTCTTCCAAGGCCTGAATATTCTTGCGGCGCAACCGCGCGGCGAGCAACGCGCTTTGCACATGGTCGCGGACTACACGCCTGACAACGTGTCGGAGAAAGTGCTACGCATCATTCAGAGCTATACGGATTTTGTGAATCGTAAGGTTTGGCGCAAGCCGGACGTTGGCGGCGGCTTGGTCTGATGCGTATTGCAATTATTACGGATGCTTATCCGCCCATGCGCACTTCTGGCGCTGTCCAGGTGCGTGATCTGGCGGGTGAATTTGTGCGCCAAGGGCATGCTCCGGTCGTGCTTGTCACAGCGACTGATATCTGTGAGCCGTTTGTCCACGAAAAACTGGCCGGGGTGGACGTGTTGCGAATCAAGGCGCCACCTACCAAAGATGTGGGCTATGTAAGGCGCACGCTGGCAGAGTTGTTCATGCCGTTTGCCATGCTGCGCGGCTTCCGCGCCAGCCCATTTGGGGCGACGCGTTGGGAGGGGGTGGTGTGGTACTCGCCATCTATCTTTCATGGCCCTATGGTTCGAGCTCTGAAGCGTGCCAGCGCTTGCCGTGGCTATCTGATCCTTAGAGATATTTTTCCCGAATGGGCGGTGGATATGGGACTGATGGGGCGTGGGTTGCCTTATCGATTTTTCAAGGCTATTGAGCGCTATCAGTATTCTGTCGCGGACGTCATCGGTGCGCAGACTCAGGGAAATCTGGCGTATTTTTTCGATTGGGTTACGCGGGGCGGCCGCCGTGTTGAGGTTCTGCAAAACTGGCTGGCAGATGCACCCAATCGCGGATGCAGTATTTCGGTACGTGATACACCGTTGGCTGGCCGGAAGGTTTTTGTCTATGCGGGCAATATGGGTATAGCGCAGGGTATGGGGGTGTTATTGGATCTAGCGGAAAGCCTAAAGGACACGGCCGATATTGGTTTCTTGTTTGTTGGACGGGGGAGTGATGCGCAACGGCTGCGGAGTGACGCATCGATGCGCGGTCTTGAAAACGTGGTTTTCTTTGATGAGATCGACCCCAACGAGATCCCTGGACTTTACGCTCAATGTCACGTTGGTTTGGTGGCACTGGATCCACGACACAAGACGCATAACATCCCGGGCAAATTTCTTTCTTACATGCAGAGTGGCCTGCCGGTGCTCGCCAGCATCAATCCAGGGAATGACTTGGTTGGGTTGATCGAGAAGGAGAGGGTTGGTCGTGTCTGCACCGACACTTCTGTTGAGTCGCTCCGGCATTTGGCCTTATCGCTCGGTGCCGAGATGGATGTGGATGAAAGTATCATGAACCGATGCAAAGCGCTGGCAGCGAAACTGTTCTCGCCTGAAGTTGCCGTCAAGCAAATCGTTGAGGCCTTGCAAGCATGACTATCAAATGTTTTTCTCCTGCGTTTCTAGGGACGCTGAACGAAGAAGCGGCACAGTCCCCGCGCTCCAGGCAGCACCGTAATATTCACCAAAACCATGAGGATCCCTGTCAGCGTTTTCTCAACGCAATCGGTATGGACAGCTATATCCGACCGCACCGGCATGCCTTGGATCCCAAAACGGAAACCCTTGTGGCAGTACGTGGAATGTTTGCATTGGTGACGTTCGAGGACGATGGTGTTGTGCAAGAGGTGATTCGCTTTGGGACAGAGAAGTATGCGGAGTCCGAAGGCTTAAGTGTCGGTGTCGATCTTCCACCCGGAACTTGGCACACGATCATTGCCTTGATACCTGATTCGATTCTGTTTGAATTAAAAGCTGGGCCGTTTGATTCCAGGGCAGCTAAAGAGCCGGCGTCTTGGGCACCAGAAGAGGGGTCAAACGATGCGTTCCCTTATCTTCAACAGCTTCGTGGTCTGTTATCCCGGCATTTGCCGGTGTGATGTTTCTTGAATTACTTGATAGGAGAAGAGCAATGGCGACATACAGGGAATTGAAAGCACAGGCAGAAGCCCTGCTGCAGCAGGCCGAGGCAGCGCGTCGCGCCGAAATCGCCG
>VFQO010002619.1_pt1 | contig 10577 bp, 17 predicted proteins | sample 3512331 | NCBI WGS metagenome assembly VFQO01 (sample SAMN10412371, study PRJNA504923) | tailings metagenome | isolation source: Replicate 3 from Balatoc abandoned mine | place: Philippines: Itogon, Benguet | collected 2017-08-28 | reverse complement strand
TCGAGGCGGATTACCAGGTGCGCGGCGAAAGCCGGGTGCGGGTGCTCAAGCGGGTCGACGTTCACGAGGTGTCGACCGTGATCCGCGGCGCGGGGCGCGGGACGGGCACACTCAGCATGAAGTCGCTGAAGGAAGCCGGCTTCGCACCGCTGATCGCCGGACTGGGTGAGCTGACCGAGGCGCTGGGCGGCGATCCGGCTTCGCTGTCGGCGACCGGGCGCAAGCAGATCGAGGCGATCCACGCAGCGCTGGGCAAGGCTCTTTCGTCTGCTGGCCCGGATATCGATCCCCAGGCCAAGGCAGCGTTCGAGAACGAGATCGCGCACCACCTGACCCGCGATGCGCGCCTGAAACTGGGCATCGGCTGAAAGCCGCCTAGAATGCCCCAGAATTGATCGGAGGCCCTCTGCCCGCCAAAATTCGGGCAAGGGGCCTCTTAGGGGCTCTTAAATCGGCCCTAAGGGGCTTTTGATCGTGGGGCGGCCTGTCGGTTTGCGCCGGATCACCCGAACCGCTCCAGCACCTTCTCGGCTGCCGCTCTCAGCTCAAGCCAGTAGACCCGCTCATCAGGCAGGAACTCCGGGAACTCTTTCACGCGGTCATAGGCCGCGCGTAGTCGCTGCATTTCGTCCATCGCACCGCCCTGACACAGGTCATCCCATTTGCCGAATCGCGGGTTTGCGGTTAGGCAGGCTGCATCCCGATATCGCCGTAATCCACACGCCCGGAACGTGTTCCGGGGCGCACGCCGGGCGTTTCTGCTCTCAATACGTCTCCACCGGTTTTCGCCGCGCCGCAGGGCCCGGCTCCAGTGGAGAAACGCAATGTCCGATATCAAGAACCTGTCGCTGAAGGAGGCGCAGGAAAAGCTCCAGACCCGTCAGGATGACATGGCCAAGGTCTTCGCCGCCGCCAAGACCGACAGCGGCGAATATGACTTCAGCAAGGCCGTCAGCGCGGTGTCCGGCGCAAATGACGCCATCGCTGTCGCCGAGCACGTCAAGTCGCTCAATGCCGAAGCCGACGCTCTTGCCGTCCACATCGAGACCCTCAGTGCCGCCGAAAAGGCTGCCTCCGACCACGAGGCCCGCTCGAAGGGACTGCGCGGTTTTGTCCATCCCGGCCAAGGCGGTCAGCCGGGCAACCGCAACCAGTTCAAGTCGATCGGCGAGCAGCTGGTCAACTCGCCCGAGTTCAAGGAATGGTACGGTACCCGCTCGCCGCAGGGCGCGACCATCCAGTTCGGCGACATGCTGCCGTCCGAATTCCTCGCCAAGGCCGCCGCGTTCGAGACGATGGGCAGCAAGGCGCTGATGGCGACCACTGCCGGCTTTGCGCCGGAAAGCATCCGCCTGCCCGGCTTCGTCGATGCGGTGACCCGTCCGATCCAGCTGCTCGACATTCTGCCGATGGGCAATGTCAGCCAGGCGGCGGTGCCTTACATGGAAGAAACCACCCGCACCCACGCCGCGGCGGAAGCGGCTGAAGGCGCGGCCTTCGCCGAGAGCACCTTCGTCTTCACCCAGCGCTCGGTCGGCGTCGTCAAGATTACCGACAGTCTGCCGGTGACCGACGAGCAGCTTGAGGACGTCGCGCTGATCGAAAGCTATGCGAACTCGCGCCTGGCATTCGGCGTCCGTCAGCGGCTCGACCAGCAGGCCATGACCGGCAACGGCACCGCGCCGAACATGCGCGGCATCCTCAATACCGCAGGCATCCAGACGCTGGCGCGGGGCACTGATCCGCAAATGGATGCGCTCTACAAGGCGATGGTCCGCATCCGCACGATCGGCCGTGCCCTGCCGACGCACCACGTGATCAACCCGCTCGACTGGCAGGACATCCGCCTGACCCGCACGGCGGACGGCATCTACATCTTCGGGTCGCCGATGGAGTCGGGGCCGGAACGTCTGTGGGGTCTGCCGGTGGTGCAGAACGAGTCGATCGCCGAGAACACCTCGCTGGTCGGCAGCTTCGAACCCAGCTGGATCACCCTGTTCGAACGCCGCGGCATCGACATTCAGGTCGGCTACACCGGCACCCAGTTCACGCAGGGCATCCGCACCATGCGCGCCGACATGCGTGCCGCCCTGGTGCTGTACCGCCCGGCGGCGTTCCACACCGTCACCGGCATGTAAGCCTCTCTCGCGACCGGGCCTGATCCCGCCCGGTCGCATCCCTCCGGGGCCGGTCACCCCCCCCCTGCAGTCCAAGCAGACCGGCCCCGGCTTTCCCGGCGGTTCCTTGCCCCATCGAGCCGCCCGGCAAGCCCCTTCAGGAGAGTTTCCATGTCCGTCACCCAGTCAGGCTTCCCGCGCACTGTCGCCACCGCCGTCGTCCCCGGTGGGCCGATCGGCAACATCGCCGTCCCTGGCATCCGGGCCGGTGACCAACTGCTGAGCGTCGTCTCGGTCACCGGCGCGCTGGCCCGCACCGATCGCTTCGCCAACGCCTCGATCCCGGCGGGCAGCGAAGGTCGCATCGCGATGGCCACCGTCGACACCACCGGCGCGTGGCTCGTCGTCACCTGGCTCAAGGCCCAGTGATTTCTTTCAACCAGGAGAACCCGAACATGTCCCGGAACCAGATCTGCGCCGAGCGCCTCTACCTCACCGCCGACAAGAGCTCGCTGGTGGGTGAAGGCGATGCACGCGCCGCCACGCTCTACGCCGTACCCGGTGACGAAATCCCCGCGAGCGCGGCCGAGCAGTTCGGCCTGGTCGACGGCAAGCTGGCAGGCAAGGCCGCGGCCAAACCGAAGAAGGCGGCCGAGACCAAGCCCGCTGCCGACGACGCCGAGACCAAGGCCTGATCGATGGTCACTCGCGTCCGCGTCATCACCCAGGCTGTGCCGGCCGCGGTGCTCTCCTACCCCCGTGATGCCGATCCGGTCTTCGGGGCGGAGTTCACCGAGGTTGCGCAGCTGCCGCCGCACTTCGAGCAGGAGTTCACGTTGGGCTCCGGCTGCGATTTGCTGGTTGTCGAGCTGCCGCTCGAACCGGCTGCGGCAGGTGATGGCGCAGGCGCGGTGTTGGCGGAGCAGGAAGCCGCCTGATGCCCAATTATGCCCTCCTCGACCGGATCAAGCTGCGGCTGCCCACCGATCTGCCCGACAGCGAGTTGTTGGCCATGATCGATGCGATCGCGGCCGAGCTGGACGCGCGCTTCGGTGCGGCGGGCGCGATCACGGTCGAGCTGGGCGATCCGCTGGCTCCGGCTGACCGCCTCGTCACCACCCTGCGCCTGCTGCGCCCGGCCGACACCGCGCAGCCGATCACCATCACCGAGATCGATCCCGCCAACACCGGGCTCGTCAGCCACGAGACCGAGCTGGCGGGTGCCGACTTCCGCGTGCTGCACGGCGGGCGGACGCTCCAGCGCCTAACCGGCGGGCCGAATGCCCGCACGCATTGGGCTCCGCTGGTCCGCGTCGCCTACACGCCGGTCGGGCTGGCGGCAGCGCGGGACGAGGTGACGATCAAGCTGATCGCGCTCGATCTGTCCTATCGCGGCGCGCTGCGCAGCGAGCGGGCGGGCGATTACCAGGTGACGCTGAGCGGCGACATGGCCGCCGATCGCGAGGCCATCCTCAGGACGCTGCAGGACCGCGGCGGGATGGTGATGGCGTGAGCTGGCTTGAGGCCCTCTATCTGGTGATCGCGGCGGCGGTGTTCGTCCTGATTTTCCGCGAAGGCGAGGATGAGCCCTTTGCCGTGCGCGTCTTCGGCGCGTTTGTGGTCGGTGCCTTGTGGCTGCCGCTGCTGGTGCTGATGCTGATCTTCGTCGCCCACGACTGGATCGGCGACCGGATCAAGGGGCTGTGCAAATGATCGCCGGCCGCCTCACGCACCGCGCCCGGGTGGAGCGCAACACCGCGTCCGGCACCGATAGCTGGGGCGGGCCGGTGGAGCCTGTCTTCACCGTGCTGCACAACGCGCTGCCGTGCTTCGTCTATTCGAAGAGCAGCCGCGAGCTGGTCGACGGGGCGAAGACCGCGATGATCGAGGATCTGCGGGTCATGATCGCGCTGGGCGCGGATCTGGCCGAGGGGGACGAGATCACCGCCGTCTCCGACCGAAACGGCGCGGTGATCATCACCGGCCGCCTGAAGGTCGAAGGCCCCGTCCAGTTCAAGCACAACCACCGCGAAGCCGCGCTGCAGAGGATCGGGTGATGACCAGCCAGTCCCTCCGCTGGGAAGGTGACGCGATCACCCGGCGCATGCGCGATGCCCAGAAGCTGGGTGTGAACGCGACGATGGCGGAATGCGTCAAGCAAGCGAAGTCCAATCACAGCTGGCAGAACCAGACCGGCGTGCTCGAAGGTTCGATCAAGATTGCCGATTTCGCCCGCGAGGACGGCGTAGGCGTCGTCGGCACCTGGGGCAGCACCGACGTCCGTTATGCGCTGATCCACGAGCTGGGCGGGGTGATCGTGCCGGTGCGCGCGCAGGCGCTCAAATTCCGGCTGCCCGACGGCAGTTTCCGCATCGTCAAAAGCGTCACCATCCCGGCGCGCCCGTACCTGCGCCCGGCGGCCGATGCGGTCTATCCGCAGCTGGCGGGCAATATCCGCAAGGCGTTCGAGAAGTCTTCAGGCGCTTCTCAAGGGGGCATTAGCGATGCCTGAGGCAGCCGATCTCGAGGCCGGGCTGGTCGCGTTTCTCAAGGCCGATGTCGCCACCAACGCGGTTACCGCAGGGCGCATCTTCGGCGGCGAGCTGCCCGAGGCCGAAGCCGCATCGATGCCGCGCACCGCGATCGTGCTCCGCGCATCGGGCGGGGTTTCGCTGACCGGGGAAAGCCACCTCGAACACGACACCCAGCGCATCGATGTCTTCGCCTTTGCCGCGACCCCGCGCGCTGCCGCCAGTGTGATGCGCACCGCCGCGCTCGCCCTGCGGTCCCTGCGCCGATCGGTCCACGCCGGGTGCCTGATCCACTGGGCCAATTCCGCCAGCAGCTCGATCGCGGGCCGCGAGCCGGTGACCGAGTGGCCCCGCCAGTTCCAATCCTTCCAGGTCATGCACGGCCTGGTCGCCATCGAGGAGTAACCAACCATGACCCCCTTCGAAATCATCGGTGCGCCGCTGACCCTCTGGGTTGCCCCGGTCGGCACCGCTTTCCCTGCCATCGGTGCAGCCCCGTCCTCGCCTTGGGTGAAGCTCGGCACCAATGGCGATCGCAGCTACGAAAGCGGCGGCGTCACCGTCACTCACGGCAAGACCTACGACAAGGTCCGCACTGCCGGCGCGTCGGGCCCGATCAAGGCTTTCCTCAGCGAGGAAGACCTGATGTTCGGCGTGACGCTGCTCGATCTCTCGCTCGAACAGTACCAGGTCGCGCTCAACGGCAACACGATCACCACCGTGGCCCCGGCTGCCGGCCAGCCCGGCACCAAGAAGATCGGCCTGTCGGAGGATGTCGGCCGCACCAAGGAATACGCCCTGCTGGCGCGCGGGCTTTCGCCCTACAACGAAGCGCTGGCGATGCAGTATTGCGTGCCGCGCTGTTACCAGTCGGGCGCACCTGCGCCGGTGTTCCGCAAGGGCGGGACGGGCGCTGGCCTTCAGCTCCAGTTCGAGGCGCTGGAGGATCTGTCCGCCACCAACGCGCAGGAACGCTTCGGCTATATCCTCGCCGCGCATCTCGCCGCGCTCTGATCGGGGGCGGATGATGGCCGAGGCAGGCAAGAGCGCGCTGATCGATCTCGATACCCTGATCGAGCGGCCGTTCATCACCATCGATGGCGAGCGGGTCGACATCCTCAACCCCGACGAGCTGAGCGTGATCGAAAGTCACCGCTTCGGCGTGTGGGGGCGGCGGATCGAGGCGCTGACGCAGGAAACCGGCGAGGCGGTGGAGAAGGAGCTGGAAGAGCTCGTCTCCACCGTCGCCCGGAAGATCTGCGTCGGTGCGTCGGATGAACTGTTCGCCAAACTGCCCGGCTCCCAGCGATGGGCGATCGTCGACCTTTTTACCGGGCTCCTGCTGCGGTCGAAGCTGAAGGTGGCAGGAGCGATGGCAGCAGCAACGGGCGAGCTTCCCGAGTGGGCAGCGATGTTGACTGGGGCGAGCTCGTTCCCCGGCTCCAGCGGTTCTACGGCGGAACGCCGCAGGACTGGCTGGAAGCGGTTCCTGCCGGGCTGGTGAGGGCCTACGTGAAAATGATGCCCCGGATCGAGGCGACCGAGGCGCTGGCTGCGATCAACAGCGCAGCGCTGGCGGCCGGTGCGGGTGAGGCGACCGAGCGCGAGCGGATCTTTGCCGAGCTGCAGCGCAAGGCCGCTGGCGCACCGAAGCCGGTGCCGGCCAAGGCCGAACCGGCCGATCTGGCAGCGATGGGGATTGGCGTGGCGAACGTAGAGGATGTGCCGGTGATCGGCGATCTCGACGCTTGGCTGGGAGGTTCCGATGGCTGAGCGGCTTGGCGAGGCGCTTCTCGATCTGCGCACCAATGATGCAGGGTTCAATGCCGGCATCGCGCAGGCCGAAGGGCGCGCCCAGAAGCTGGGTAGCACGCTGGATCGCACCAGCGGCAGCTCGGCCAAGCTGGCGAGCGAGATGGTCGCCACCGGGCGCAGCGCGCAAGTCATGGGGGCGGGCTTCGAACAGGCCGGCCAGCGTGTCGTCCAGTCGGCCGGGGCGCAGCGCGCCGGGATGCAGCAGCTGAGCTTCCAGTTGAATGACATCGCCACGATGTATGCCCTGGGCGCACGGCCGATGCAGATCTTCGCCTCGCAGAGCGGGCAGGTGATCCAGTCGATCCAGATGATGAGCGGCGGCACCAGTCGTCTCGCCGCCATCCTCGGCGGGCCGTGGGGCATCGCGATCACATCGGCCGCCGTGGTGCTGACCCCGTTCATCGGCAAGCTGTTCGAGGCTGAAGACGCGCTGCAGGGCGTGGAATTTGCCAGCAGCAAGCTGGGCGATGCGCAGAGCATTCTCGGCAGCGTGGTCGATGAAACCACCGGCAAGATCAACGCTCAGTCGCAGGCGATGCTGGCACTGGCCCGCGCGCAGGCGGCGGCGGGCATGGTGGGCGCGATGCAGCGGCAGGCAGCGGCGCGCGGCGAGCTGACTTCGATCCGCGATGGCGGCCTCGGCGACCTCCGCGTCGAGGGCACGATGGGCGGCCTGCGGGTCGTGCGCGCCAACAACGGACAGGACGTGGTCGATCTGTTCATACGCGGGCGGCTTTCCGCTCCGGCGGCGGAGGCCCAGCTGCGCGCCCGCATGCAGTCGGGAATCATCACTGAGGAAGCTTATTTCCGCGCCGCCCAGGCGATCACCAGTTTCGGCGTCGAGGGCGAGAATGTGCGGGTGTTCGAGGACACGCTGGCCGGGCTGGATGGCAACAGCGCCGCCGCGCGCCGGATCCTCGGTCCGCAGGGTAGCACGCGCGTAAACCAGCGAGGCGCCCGAAGCGGCCCGGCGCAGGCCGACATCGATGCCCGCTTCGAAAGCGACATGGTCGGCGTCACCCAGCAGATCCTGCGCGCCCGGCTGCAGACCGCCACCAGCGCCGAGGAGCGTGCCGAGCTGGAGGCGATCGAGTTCAGCAAGCGGGCCGAACTGGCGCGCGATGCGCAGGTGCTGGCCGACGAGCGGTTCCGGGGCGAGGCCGAGGCACTGCAGAACGCCCAGACGCTCGCCGACACCGAGGCCGAGCGCAAGGCGATTGCCCTGCGGCTGCTGGAAGCCGAGGAACGGCTTGAACGCCTGCGTCTGTCCACGATCATCTCGGCCGCCGAAACCGACGAGGCGGAACGTGCGCGGGCGCAGCAGGCGCTCGACAACCTCAACGCCAATTCGGAAGGCCGCCGCGCCGCTGTGGCGCGCCAGAACGAAACCGAGACCGAGCGCTATCTGCGCGGGCTCAACGCCACACCCGGCATGATCAACGAGGCGATCGACGGCATCAAGATCGACGGGCTGGAGGCGCTCAATGATGGCCTCGCCGACGCGATCACCGGTGCGCAGAGCCTTGGTGATGTCTTCAGCCGTGTGGCCGACCAGATCATCGCCGATTTGTTGCGGATCGCAATCCAGCAGGCGATCATCAAGCCGCTGGCAGGTGCTCTTTTCGGCGGCGGCGGCGGGGGCTTTCTCGGTGGCCTGTTCGGAGGCGGTGGTCCCAGCAGCAGCCTGCTGGGTAGCGTTGATGGCCTGTTCGGCGGAGCGTTTGCCGGGCTGTTCGCCAAGGGGGGCACCATCCCGACCGGCCAGTTCGGCATCGTCGGGGAGGAAGGGCCCGAGCTGGCCTATGCAGGGCCGGGCGGGCTCGGCATCCTGTCGAACAGCGACAGCCGCAAGATGCTGGGCGGTGCGGGCGGCCCGAGCATTGCGATCCCGATCACCATTGACGCGACCGGCGCTGATGCCGCCGCGATCGCCCGTCTCAACGCCCGGCTCGACCAGCTGCGTGCCGAACTGCCGGCGCGGATCGTGTCCACCGTGCAGGAAGCGCGCGACCGGAGGGTGATCCGATGATCCTGACCCAGCCCGACACACCCAGCGGCATCACCCGCGTCCGGTTCGATATCGAGCGGGTGGATTATGCCGCGCCCGAGGCGAGCGGCCGGCAGGGCGGCGTACAGGCGGGCTGGCCGCTGTGGGCCGCGCGCTTCGAGATCGACCGCTCGGATCCCGACAGCGCGGATCTGTGGCAGGCCTTCTTCGATCGACTGCGCGGCCGCATCCGTCGGTTTTACGCGATGGATCCCAAGCGCCGGTTCCCCAAGCTCTACCGCTTTGGCTTTGCCGGGCTGGTGCGCGCCGGCACGGCCACCGCCTTTACCGGCCCGGCCACCAGCTGGAGCCAGGCGATCGACGCCGACGGCAACGCGCTGCTCACGCTCAACGGCCTGCCAGCCGGCTTGCAGCTTTCGGTTGGCGATCTGATCGGCCTGCGCTGGGATGCGTCGGGCGCGGGCGCGGGTAACATGATGCGCCGCACGATCGCGCGGGCCGTGCTGCCGGCGACGGCGACCGGCGCGGGACAGGCGCAGGTTACGATCGAGCCGCCGCTCAACACCGCCCTGGTGCCGGCGGGGGCCATCGCGCATCTCGATAACCCGGCCTGCGTGATGCAGCTGGTGCCCGAGGACAGCCAGATCGGCCCGATCGGCGCGGGCGGCATTCTGGCCGGGGCGACGATCACCGCGATTCAGGATCTGCGCGCATGAAGACGATCGCGCCCGCAGCCCTTGCCGCGCTTGATGCCGGGACCGCGATTGTCGCGGGCGCGGTCGAGATTGCCAGCACTCCGGTTCTGCGCGTCTGGGGCGGGTGGCACGAGATCACCTTCGATGGCCGCACCTTTCTGCCGATCGGCGATCGCGGGCTGGTGCAGGTGGCGGGCGGCGCGCTGGGCGATGCGGCGCAGAATATCACCCTCACCCTGTCTGGCATCGAGCCCGAGACGCTGGCGCTGCTCGATGCGGCCGAGGTTTCCGGCGCACCGGCGGTGTTGTGGCGGCTGATCTTTTCGCAGGACGGCAACACCCTGCTCGACTTCAACGTCTGGGCGCGCGGGCGGCTCGACACGCTCGAGCGCGAGGAGGAAATCGGCGGCACCGCGCGGATCACCGCGCTGCTGGAGACAGCAGCGAAGGGCCTCGGCCGGCGCGGCGCGCGGATGCGCAGCGATGCCGACCAGCGCCTGATCGACCCCGCTGATGGCTTCTTCAAGAACGTTTCATTCGCCGGTGAGAAGACGCTTTACTGGGGCGGCCGACGCCCGGCGCGGGCCGGATCGGCCCTGGGCGGTAGCGGTGGTGGCAACGGCGGCGGGTTCGGTGGTTTTGGCAGCCCCTCGGACGAGGTGGCCCGGTGAGCCGCGATATTCCTGCACTGATCGCCTGCATCGAGGCACATTCGGCGCGCCCCTTCCGCTGGCGGCGCGGGCGTGATTGTGTGAGCTTCGCCGGGGCCTGCGTCGAGGCGCAGACGGGCGTGGATCCGCTTGCCGATCTGCCGTTGTGGAGCACGCGCAAGCAGGCGCTGGCAGTGGTCGAGGATGAAGGCGGGCTCGAGGCCGCGCTCGATGCCCGCCTGTCCCGCATCGCCCCTGCCTTGGCCCAGCGCGGCGATATCGCCGGTGTGGAAGCGTCCGAGCGCGACCGGCGGTTCGGCATCCGGCTGATGGTGGTGGAAGGCGACACGCTGGTCGCCCCGGGCTTGCGCGGGCTTGAACGCCTGCCGCGCAGCGCCATGACGATGGCCTGGTCTGCGATCGGAGGGCGCGCCGATGGGTAGGCTCGTCCGCGTGATCGTCGGGGCGGCGCTGGTCGTCGTCGGGGCGGTCACTGGCAATTTCCAGCTGATCATCGCGGGCGTTTCGCTGGTGGGCGGCGCACTGCTCCAGCCCTCGCTCAATCGCAATCGCGCCGCTGCGGCCGCGCAGCTCCAGCTCGGCGAGCAACCGCGACAGGCGATCCTCGGCCGGGCGGCTGTCGCCGGCTCGCTGGTCGACGCGTTCAACTATGGCGGCAAGTACGGCACCGACTGGGAGGTGCTGGTGATCGCGCTGGCGGATCACCGCTGCGATGCGCTGGAAGGCTTCTTCGTCGACGA
>VFQO010002616.1_pt1 | contig 10585 bp, 11 predicted proteins | sample 3512331 | NCBI WGS metagenome assembly VFQO01 (sample SAMN10412371, study PRJNA504923) | tailings metagenome | isolation source: Replicate 3 from Balatoc abandoned mine | place: Philippines: Itogon, Benguet | collected 2017-08-28 | reverse complement strand
CAAACACCGAACGGATCCTCAAGCGGCCGAAATCACGGTTGTTGCGGGTGTCCAGGTGAACAGCCTCTCGTCGAGGCATTCGTCCCGCAGACGGACATTGCAACTCTCGACGAAGCTGTTCTCCAATGGCTTTGCCCGGAGCGATGTTATGCCACTCGACCCGCAGCTCCTGCGACCAGCGCAGGATGGCTGACGAGGTCAGCTCGATGCCGTTATCGCTGACCACCATGCGCGGCTTGCCGCGCTGGCCGATGATGGCGGTCAGCCCCTTGTGTACCTGCAGCGCGAGGCCCCACATCGCTTTCCGCATATCCAACAAGCAGATTGCAAAGTTCGTCGGTCTCGCCCCGCTCGCAGACGATAACGGAAAGCGCCAGGGCAAACGGCATACGCGCGGCGAAAGATCCAACGTGGGCTCGCTCCTCTTCCTCATTGGAGATATCGCTCGCAAATGCGATCAGTCCATTACAGACTTTCGCAACAGGCTCCTGACAGCCGGAAAGCCCAAGATGGTCGTGCGCATCGCTTTGGCACATAAACTGCTGGTCAGACGCAACGCCAAGGCACGAGAAATCAGAGCTGTAATCGCCCTGCAGGCTTGAAGATCCATATAGTCGCTCCCCCTCCCATCCTCGCCGGAAAGCAAAACCGCATGCCGCATGACGGATGCGGCTTTGCCGGATGGAGTCTGGACCATGGGTGACCTGATCTTGAATTACAGCGCATGCGGGGCGGAGTGCCGGGAGGACTGGCTGCGCATGCTGGCGCATGACAATGGTTTGCCGCTGGTGGCGGTGCAGCAGCTGGCTGACGAGCTGGGCGAGCGCGAGGATTTCGGCGAGCTGATGCGCGCAGCGGGAGCATTGCGTCATGAGCGGCGCAGTGCTGACGGGGGCCGAGCGGATTGCACGGCTCAATGATCTGGCGCGCCGCGCCATGGGCATTGCCTGTGTGGTGATGGCGACCGAGGGTATTCGGGCTTTGCCCGAGGTCGATCAGTCGCGGCTGCGCGAGCTGGTCGAGACCTTCGATGCCTTCACGCCCGACAATAATCCCTATGGCGAGCGCGACTTCGGCGCGATCTATCAGGGGCTGGACGGTGCCTGAACGGTCTCGCGGCCAGCTGATGTTGCGGTGACCGTGTTCTGGAAGATCGATGCCTATGACCGCGCGTTGCGGTTCGGCAGCGAGGATCCCGCCGTGACCCGGCGGGTGCTGACGATCATGTTGGCGAGCGAGTATTGATATGCCTCACCTGTCCCACACGGTGGAACCTTCGCGGCTTGCTTACGGTGCATGGTGCCACGCCAACGAAAAGCAGATTGGCGAGGGCGATATCCGTGCCAGCTACAGTGCCGACCGCATTGGCATGGCTCAGCCCATCCGCAAGCCATTCCGATACGGTGGAGAGCTTTGGGTCTTTGTTGGCACTGGCCCATCAAGAGCCGAGGCCTACCGGCTCGTCCACCCATCGCGCTATGGCGGCGCGGCGCGCAGCTATCATGATCGGTGCCGGGATGGTGGACGCGCGCGCGGTGATCCGGCGGGCTTCTATGACGGCATTACCTTGCGTCACGCCGGACGGGAACTTGTGATGGCCGGTCCGCCCGCAACGTTCTTCGCCGGCGAGGAGGCGCAGCTTTCACTGTTCTGATGTGATGCCTCAGGCAACCGCGGAGGTTCTTTTTCGCGTTTGGTAGGCAGTCTGAGCAGCCAATGGAGAGTCTTGCCACGCTCTTTCAACGAACCTTATTCGGGCTTGCCGTCGCGTCCGCTTTGAGCTTTTCGATCCGCTCCGAGCAGACCTCGTGCACAACGCGGCCAAGCTCCTCGACCTGAGCGCCGAGCCATTCGAGCTCTTCCTTGGTTACGCGATAGTGCTTGGAGTAGCGCGCCTTGACATAGGCGTCCTTGAGCTTCTCGAACCGTGCCCGATCCTTCTTGAGTTCTCGCGGCCAGACGTAAGTCAGGCGGGGATCGATCCGCTCGGCCTGAGTCCGCAAGAGGGCAATGTTGTGGTTGTGCGGAGTATAGAAGGTGCAGACCAGGAGCACGCAGTGGTATAGACGCTCACATGATTGGTGCAGGATGAAGGCGGGTTCTTTGGTCCTACCTTCCGCAATCAGGCTGCGCGCGGTGTTCAGATAAACCAGCGAGCTAGGGAACCACTCGTCCAAATATTCCTGCGCCATGGCGAGCGCCTGAGTCGGGGTCTTTGGCTTGGGCGTATGCAGCTCGGTGTCGTCGGACTGATAGACCGCGATCCCTTCGGCCTTGACGTCCATGAAGAAGTAGCGCCCGTGTGCCAGACCGTCGTTCACTTCCTGCAAGGTATGGACGATGAAATTGACCGGCGTCTGAAGCGTGCCGGTAACGCCATACTCACGCATCAAGCGCTCATCGAGCTTGGCCCAGTATTTCACCCGGTCAGTGAGCCGCTTGTCGCTGACGATGATGAGCAGATCGAAGTCTGAGCGGTAGCCCTTGGCGGTGTGGGGCTCGTCGATCCATGTCCCGCGTGCATAGCTGCCATAGAGGATGACCTTGAGGATGCGCCCTGCCTTCTTCCACTCGTGTTTGGCAAGAGCGAAGGCGTCGTCAAATTCCTCGAAGATCAGCTGCACCACGCGCTCAAGCTCGCGCTGTTTTTGCGGGGGAAGATGATCGAGATCGGTGCGCATGGTCAAATGAGTGTAGCAGGCGCGGACTCGCAGTGCACCTTTGTTCTTACTCTGTTTGTTCGAAGGCGCGTTTGCCGCGGCGTCGCCATAGGAGCAACATCTGTTCGCGTTCCTCGCCCTGCAATTTGGCAGCAATGGTGAGGAACGCGCCCAGCAGCACAGGCCGGTTATCGTCGGTGAGCTCGATGAGCCCAGCTTTCTGGACGAGCCCGCCGAGCTCGATCAGTTGTTTGGTTCGTTCACGTCGTTTGATCTGCCAGTCGCGCATGTTGGTGCGTGCTTTGATAGCTTCAAGCCTGTGCCGCACTGCTGTCAGGCGGGCGAGTGCTGTCCGGCTGGCGCTCAACTCCTTTGCCAGCGTTACGGCTTTTGCTCTGAAAGAACGCCGCGCCGCGTTTGCGCCAGCTCTCCTTTCGTGCGGCATCGGAGGTCTCGGCGATCACCAGCAGAGCGCCGGCCAAGGTCTCGGCGTCGATGCTGTCCGCGCCAGTGCCTATAACCAGCTCGCCGAGCTGCAACACGCGACGCTCCTTGAGCTGCTTCGCCTTCTCGGCAAGCGCCTTAAGCTCGGCGTCAATATCTCTTGGTTTGCGCATCATGGTTCTCCGTTTCGGGGTGATGCGCTGATAATAGTAGCTGAACGCCGCCAATGCTTTAGGGTCGTCGGGACCGTCTGAGACCGGGTAGTCCCGAACAGGATTTTATCATGTGAGGGCGCGCTTATACGTCGTGCCGACGGGGCTTGTGCGATGTAACTGGATGGCCGTTATGGCGATCTACCACCTCTCCGTGAAGGTCATCAGCCGCTCGGCCGGACGCAGCGCCGTTGCTGCTGCTGCCTACCGCTGTGCCGGTCGGCTGCATGACGAGCGGATCGATCGCACCCATGACTTCACCAACAAGGGCGGTGTGGTTCATTCCGAGGTTCTGCTGCCCGACAGTGCGCCCGAGCATCTGTCCGACCGCGAGCAGCTGTGGAACGCGGTCGAGGCATCAGAGAAACGCAAGGACGCACAGCTCTCACGCGAGGTCGAGTTCGCGATTCCCAGAGAGCTGAACCAGGAACAGGGCATCGCCCTCGCCCGTGATTTTGTTCAGACCGAGTTCGTCGAGCGCGGCATGGTCGCCGATCTTAATGTGCATTGGGATATCGGTGCAGATGGCCTCGCCAAGCCGCATGCGCATGTGATGCTGACGATGCGCGAGGTCGGGCGCGAAGGCGATGAGAACGTCTTCGGCGCGAAGGTGCGCGACTGGAACCGCACTGAACTGGTCGAGCAGTGGCGCGAGCGCTGGGCAGAGCACGTCAACCAGCGTCTTGCCGAGCTCGATATCGATGCACGCATCGATCACCGCAGTCTCGAAGCACAGGGCATTGACCTTGAGCCGCAGGACAAGATCGGTCCCGCCGCCTCGCGCATGGAGGACCGCGGGCTTGAGGCCGAGCGGATCGAGGAACACCGCGCGATTGCGACACGCAACGGCGCGCGGATCATTGCCGATCCCACCGTCGCGCTTGATGCGATTACGCATCAGCAGGCTACCTTCACAACCCGCGATCTTGCCCGCTTCGTTCACCGGCACAGCGATGGCAAGGAGCAGTTCGATGCGGTGATGGGCGCGGTACGCAGCGCGCCCGATCTGGTCGCGCTCGGCAAGGACGGGCGCGGCGAGGAGCGGTTCACTTCGCGGCAGATGATCGAGACCGAGCAGCGGTTGCAGCGCGCCTCGGAACTGATAGCTGAACGCAAGCAGCATGCCGTCACTGAGCGCAGCCGGGACGCGGCGCTGGCTCGCGCTGGTGAGCATGGTCTGGTCCTCACCGGCGAGCAGCGCGCGGCGTTCGAGCATGTGACCGGCGAGCGCGGCCTCAGCGTGGTGGTCGGCTATGCCGGAACCGGCAAGAGCGCTATGCTCGGCGTTGCGCGCGAGGCCTGGGAGAATGCGGGCTACACTGTTCGCGGTGCAGCGCTGTCGGGTATTGCCGCCGAAGGCTTGGAGAACGGTTCAGGCATCGCTTCGCGCACTATCGCCAGCCTGGAGCATCAGTGGAGCGAGGGCCGCGAGCTGCTTACCTCGCGCGATGTCCTGGTGATCGACGAAGCCGGCATGGTCGGCACGCGCCAGATGGAGCGCGTCCTTTCCCATGTCGCCAATGCAGGCGCAAAGGTCGTGCTGGTCGGCGATCCGCAGCAGCTCCAGGCGATCGAAGCGGGCGCGGCGTTCCGCGCCATCCATGAGCGGCACGGCGGGGTCGAGATTACCGAAGTTAGGCGGCAGCGCGAGGACTGGCAGCGTGATGCCACGCGGCAGCTGGCGACCGGACGGACGAGCCTTGCCATCGAAGCTTACGACGAGCGCGGCATGGTGCATGCCGCCGAAACGCGCGATGCCGCACGTGGTGAGCTGATCGAGCGCTGGGACCGCGAGCGGCAGGCGAGTCCGGCCGATACGCGGATCATCCTAACCCACACCAATGACGAGGTGCGTGCCCTCAACGAAGCGGCGCGTGAACGGCTGCGGGGTGCGGGCGAGCTTGGCGAGGACGTTACCATCGGTGCTGAGCGCGGCGAGCGAGCGTTCGCCAGCGGCGATCGCATCATGTTCCTGCGCAATGAGCGTGAGCTTGGTGTGAAGAATGGCACGCTCGGAACCGTCCAAGAGGTGACGTCGCAGCGCATGAGCGTGCGGGTGGATGCCGGGCGCAGCTTGGCCTTCGACATTAAGGACTATGCGCATATCGATCATGGCTATGCCGCCACGATCCACAAGGCGCAGGGCATGACCTTAGACCGGGCGCATGTGCTCGCGACGCCGGGGATGGACAGCCACGGGGCCTATGTGGCGCTGTCGCGGCATCGCGACGGTGTAGCGCTGCACTATGGCCGCGATGACTTTGCTGATCAGGGCAAAATGGTTCGCACGCTCAGCCGCGAACGCGGCAAGGATATGGCAAGCGACTACGCGCGCACTGATCCCGCGCAGGCGTTCGCCGAGCGGCGCGGGATCACGTTCCGCGAGCGGGTCGCCGAGATTATCCGCAAGGTGCCTGAGAAGGTGCGGGGCATGTTTGACGGGCTGCGATTGCCCAGCGCCAGAGCGAATGTTCCGGAAACGCCAGCGCCCGAACGGAAGGTGGTCAAAGATCCGGAGGCAGAGCTGCGCCGCGCCCGCACCAGGGCGCTCATCCGCCATGCCCGTGCGGTCGACGATATCTTTACCACCCATGATGCGGGCGGCAACGGCAGTCCGGAACAGCTTCGCGAACTTGGTGCTGCGCGCAAAGCCTTTGAGGACGTGCGCCCATACGGACCGCGCGATGCCGAGGCCGCTTACATCAAGCACCCGGAACTCGCGCGCGAGGCAGGCAGCGGTCAGGTACGCCGAGCTGTCCAAGCGCTCCAGTTGGAAACCGAGCTGCGCACCGATCCGCAACGCCGCGCCGATCGCTTCGTCGCGCGCTGGCAGGAGCTCAAGAACGCCGGAGAGCGTCAGTACCGCACCGCCGACATGTCCGGCTATAGGGCAACGCGGTCAGCGATGGGCGACATGGCAAAAAGCCTCGAACGCGATCCGCAGCTGGAATCAATCCTGGCCAATCGTAAGCGCGAACTCGGCATCACCATCAGCTCAGGACGCAGCCTCAGCGGTGATCTTACTCTCGCCTTTGGTCTCGGTCGCGGTAGGAGCAGGGGAATTGAGATTTAAGGAGGAGCGCCTTTGCGTCCCCCTCCCCTGCCCCTTCTGAGTTATGTCGACTTCCTGGTGCGGCGCGGCTTGGGCGCCACCTTCGTACCGGGCTTGCGGCCGAGGCCGTTCTTCTTGGCCAATTCGCGGCGCTTCTCAGCATAAGCAGGCGCGATCATCGGATAGTCGGCTGGCAGGTTCCAGCGAGCGCGGTATTCCTCAGGACTCATATCGTAATTCGTGCGAAGATAGCGCTTGAGCATTGTCATCTTCTTGCCGTCTTCGAGGCACACGATGTAGTCGGGCTTCACCGAACTGCGGATCGAAACGGCAGGTTCTGGCCTGGATTCTTCCACAACTAGCGCTTCGCCAAGACCGGCCAGCGCGGCGTAGACGTTGCCGATGAGAGCAGGCACATCGGCAACCGAAACATCGTTATTACCAACATGCGCTGCAACAATGTCGCCGGTCAGTGTGATGAGAGTTTCGGATGACAACTTCTGATTTTCTTCCACGACTGCATTCGCCTCTTGATGCATTAATGACTGTGCTCGCAATGGACGAAGGAGTGGACCATGACAACTGCGCGAACCATGCGGTGCTGTTCTATTTTAGAAATGGCGGATTTACTGATCAGCTTTGCGCCCTCCTCCCACTCATTGCTGCTGGCTTGAGAAACGCTCAAAAGCGGACCAAGGCTTCAATCGTCGTGATTGGCAAGAACCGGGACATTCCTGCCGGTCGGCCCCGCGACTGGGAATGTCCGGTTACGCCGACACTCGCCATTCGTGGATCCGCTTTAGCCATCTCGATCAGGTCCGAGCTAGCGGACGTTTGCGACTGTCCGGACTTGAGATTGAACGGCTAGGAAGCAGACTTTGTCAAGCTCCGCAGCGAATAAGTATCTATTCAGCGCCCCACAATCGGGCTGACAGCGCTTGGCTCAAATCACAAAATCGGGGGGTAACCAGACGAAAGTGGTGGTCGTGACCTAGCGTTGAATCTCTATTTGTTCGATCTTTAGTATCGTAAGGAGGTGGGTCCAATGGCCACGCGACACACCCTAAGCGATCTTCGCAACAGCATCCAAGAGCTTCACCGCAAGGCGCTGCTCGAGCGCAGCGATGGTGAAGCTGCAAATGCTGCTATCCTCGCACGCGTAAAAGCGGAGAAACCCGAGTTACTGCTTCAACTCACCCCGGAGCTCGTCAATATCGCGCTGACCAAACTTCTAAACGAGGTCAGCACTCGGAAGGGTCAGCACTACCGATCTACTGCGGGACCTGATCTCTTTGGTGATTATCGCGTTCCCAGGAGCGTCACGATCGTCCGCGGCAAAAAGAAAGATACCGCGAAGCTGAGCGTGCGCGAAGCTGAGCTCTATCTGCGGACGCACTCAGAGAAATCGGCAAGCGACCGGCATGCACCTCTGCGACGTCTGCTCGAGGAATGCCGTCAATTTATGCAATCTCCCGAAGATACGCTTGAAACCCTCTTTTTGCGCAAGGAGCAAGCGAACAAGCTCGCGTTCGTATAGCTCTATGAAATGACAATGGCTGCCTGCATTACTGGCCGGACGGTTTAACAACATGAAATAGCGGAACGATCTATGGCAAGTGACTCTCGGATAGTTCAATTTCCGCGGCGCTATTCAATCGATGGAAAGATACTCAACAATCCGGTTCGGCAGTTGGAACAACCGGAATCGCGTGAAGAGGTGTCTCTAGCCACAGCCACGATCGGGCGGAGGGCCTTGCCTGTAGTCGTGCGCGGAGACGGAACGCGCGTCCTTCTTACCGATCGCCGGATCAAGCCGTCCGCGGAATGGAGCGAGATCTTGCTGTGCCGCAATCTCGACGCATTCCGGAGACGTGATACCGATGCGCTTGAAGGCGAGTGGATATTGCCTCAAGCCTCGAAACCGCAAGCGCAGGGCTTTGCGGCTGCCTCCGCAGCTTGCCAGGAGGTTTTAGCAGCTTGGGCCGGCGCCTTCACTTTTCGAGAGGAGCGCCGCAGCGCTGACGAGGTAGTTGAGAGAGGACTGCGCCCTCCGCAAGTGGGCGCCCTGTTCGGCGTATTGTCGCATTGGAAAGCCAGCAACGCGCCGGCAACAGTGGTCATGCCGACCGGTACCGGCAAGACCGAGACGATGCTCGCTCTCCACGCCCGAGAGCGGATCGATCGACTGCTGGTCATTGTGCCCACCGGCGCGCTTCGAGATCAAATCGGTGAAAAGTTCATCGCCATGGGCTTGTTGAAAACACTCGGGGCGCTCAATCCCGCCGCACCCTTCCCAGTTGTCGGGCTTCTTGAGCACAAACCGCGCGATAGCGCCGAGGTCGATGCCATCTTTCACAGTTGCAATGTCGTCGTGACAACCATGGCGATCGCCGGTCAATGCAACGACGCCGTCCAGAACCGGATGGCCGACCTTTGCACTCACCTCTTTATCGACGAAGCCCACCACATTTCTGCGCGGACTTGGTCAGCGATGCGGAGCCGCTTTGTCCAGCGGAACGTGGTCCAATTCACCGCCACGCCGTTTCGTAACGACGGCAAGCATGTCGACGGCAAGCTCGTTTTCAACTATCCGCTGCGTAAGGCGCAGAGCGAGGGTTACTTCAAGGAAATCAGTTTCTCGCCGGTCGACGAGCTCGATCAAGATGAGGCCGATCTCGCCATCGCAGAAGCGGCGATCGCCCGGTTGATCGCCGACCGGGCAGAAGGCTTCAATCACCTGGTCATGGCGCGTTGTGCCGATATTCCCCGCGCGCAGAAAATCTTCGACATCTACCAGCGCCTCGCGCCTGAACATAAACCGGTGCTGCTTAACAACAAGGTCGCCGCGCGTGAGCTGAACGAGCGCCTGGCTCAGCTCCGACGCGGGGATGCGCATATCGTGGTTTGTGTCGACATGTTGGGCGAAGGGTTCGACTTGCCCGAACTGAAGATCGCGGCGATTCACGACCCCCACAAGAGCCTTGCCATTACCTTGCAGTTCACAGGCCGGTTCACGCGGTATCGCTCGGACCTCGGCGATGCCACCATGATAGCCAATATCGCCGACCCCGGCGTGGGTGAAGCGCTCCAGGACCTCTATGCCGTCGATGCCGACTGGAACATGCTATTGCGCGACCTAAGCGAAGGCGCAAACAACAGGCAGGCCCGCCGATCGGAATTCATCGATGCGTTTCAGGACGTCCCAGATGAAGTCTCGCTGCGAAACATTTTTCCCAAGATGAGCGCCGTTGTCTACCGCACGAAGGTACAGCGCTGGCGCCCGGATCTCGCCTTGTCGGTCATGGGGAATACCGAGATCCATGCCGGACCGACGCTCAACGAACGCGACAAAGTCCTGCTCTTCATCACCCGAGAATACGATCCGGTGGTCTGGGGTGACGTGCGCGACATCCGCAACACCGAATGGCATCTCTACCTCGTACACTGGGATGAAGAGCGCGGGCTGCTCTACATCAACAGTTCGAACAAAAGCTCGGCGCACGAGGAGCTGGCGCACGCGATCGGCGGCACCGATGCGACCCTGATCAAAGGCGAGCGGGTCTTTCGCTCGCTGCACAACATCAACCGCCTGGTTCTCACCAATCTTGGCCTCAGCGATGTGATCAACGAACGGCTTCGCTTCAGCCTCCACGTCGGCTCGGACATCACCGATACGCTGCCCGAAGCGTTGCGCCTCAACAAGCGCAAGACCAACCTCTTCGCCCACGGCTACGAGGACGGTATGCGGGTCACCGTGGGATGCTCGCAGAAGGGTCGGGTTTGGTCGATGTCGACCGCCGAAGACCTCGCTTCCTGGGTCGAGTGGTGCCACGCCGTAGGCGCCAAACTCCGTGACGAGACGATATCAACCGGCGACGTCTTCAAGAACGTCATCCTACCAGTCGATGTCACCGAGCGCCCCGCTCTCGTCGCCTTGCTGATCGATTGGCCAGAAGAGTTCCTAAAGCGTTCAGCGGACGCCATCCTCGTCACCATTGATGGCGAGCAGGCACTGTTCTTCGACGCCGAATTGCAGATCATCGACTTCACCACGGATGCGCCCATTCGCTTTCGTGTCCTCATACCGGGCAAAATCGCTGATTATGAAGTGCGGTTCACCGATGACGGTGTCATCTACGTGCCGACCGGCGCCTTCGACGCGCTGATGTGCCCCCTTCTGAGTGGCCCAATTTCTATTTTAGAATTGGCCACGAAGG
>VFQO010002615.1_pt1 | contig 10585 bp, 9 predicted proteins | sample 3512331 | NCBI WGS metagenome assembly VFQO01 (sample SAMN10412371, study PRJNA504923) | tailings metagenome | isolation source: Replicate 3 from Balatoc abandoned mine | place: Philippines: Itogon, Benguet | collected 2017-08-28 | reverse complement strand
GGCATCCGCGAGGCCGTTCAAGGCCGCCTCGGCATGCGCCGACAGAGTCGGCATCAGCTTGCGCCAAAGCCCGAAGGCCGCGCACAGGCGCGAGGCCAGCTGCGGGTTGAGGCTGTCGATGTGCGCGATCCGCTGTGCCAGCCAGTGGTAGCCGGCGCCATCCTCGCGATGAAAGGCCAGTGGATTGTTGGCGGTGAGCTGGGCGACCACGGCGCGCACGCGATTCGGTGTCTGCCAGTCGAAATCCGGACGGCTGATCAGGGCGTCAGCAAGCGCCAGCGCATCCGCCCCCGGACGGCTGGCCTGGGTGGCGAACCACTGGTCCAGCACCAGCGCCTCGTGATGCCACCGGGCATGAAACGCCTGCAGCGCGGCGTCAGCTCCCGCTAGGCGATGGTGCACCAGCAGCGTCAGCGCGGACTGCTGTGCGGTCATGTGCGGCGCGCCGCTCAACCAGCGCGCCGCGATGTCGGCAGCCTGTGCCGGCTTGACACGCGCCAGCAGGTCCAGCGCCTGCCGGGCGAGCTGGCGGCCGGCAATGTCCTCGGAGCGGTAACGGTAGGGCCGCAGCATGACGTCCTGCGCGAGAATGCCGTCGCAGACCGGCTGCAATGCCTCGGCCAGCGCCTGCAGCAGGCGTTCGCGACGCTGCACCAGCACCAGCGGATCAACCTGGTCGAGAAACTCGGCGAGGTAGCCGATGCCGGGCAGCTCCAGCAGCTTCACCGCCAGCGCCGGATCCTGCACCGCCAGCGCTGGCCAGAGACTGCGCAGCGCCTTGACCAGGGTGTCCTGCAGCTCAGGCTCCTGTGTCAGCACGCTGGTGGCCAGCGCCTGGATGGCGGCCCAGCGCGTGTAGCCGTTGTCGTCCACGCGGGCGATGTGGGCCAGCTGCTCCGGCGTGCGTTCGCTGCGGAAATGCACCGGTGCGCTGAAGTCACGCCCCAGCGACAGCACCGGTGCCTCGGCCACGCCATCGAGCAGCCAGCTCTGTTCGGCAGCCTCCAGCAGCAGCACATGCTCGCGGCCGACCTGGCCGTGCAGGGAGACGGTCAAGGCACCCTGCTCGCCGAGCAGTGCCACCCGTACCGGTACCGGCAGCGGCCGTGGCGACGGGTATCCCGCCATCACCGGCTGCGACTGACGCATGGTCACGCGGTACTGGCCTTGCGCGGGCAGCCACTCGCCCTGCACCTGCACCGTGGGCGTGCCCGGCTGGCGGTACCAGCGCAGCCAGCTGTCCAGCCAGGCATCGGCGGGCTTGCCGTTGGCATCGCCCAGCGCGCGCAGGAAGTCCTCCACGGTGACGGCCTGGCCGTCGTGGCGCTGGAAATAGAGATCGGCACCGCGGCGGAACCCCGCCTCACCCAGCACGGTGTGCAGCATGCGCGCGATCTCGGCACCCTTCTCGTAGACGGTCAGGGTGTAGAAGTTGTTGATCTCGACAAACGACTCCGGTCGCACCGGGTGCGCCAGCGGGCTGGCATCCTCGGCGAACTGGTGGGTCTGCAGGAAGGCCACGTCCTCCAGGCGCTGCACCGCCGGCGACAGCTGGTCGGCCGAGAACTGCTGGTCGCGGAACACCGTGAAGCCTTCCTTGAGACAGAGCTGGAACCAGTCACGGCAAGTCACGCGGTTGCCGGTCCAGTTGTGGAAGTACTCGTGGGCGACCACCGACTCGACGCGCTGGAAACCCAGGTCGGTGGTGGTGGCGGCATCCGCCAGCACGCAGCTGGTGTTGAAGATGTTGAGGCCCTTGTTCTCCATCGCGCCCATGTTGAAGTGCGACACGGCCACGATCATGTAGCGATCGAGGTCGTATTCGCGGCCATAGCGCTGCTCGTCCCAGCGCATGGCGGCCTTCAGCGAGGCCATGGCGTGATGACACTTGGGCTGGTCGACCGCCGCCGTGAAGATCTCCAGCAACACCTCGCGGCCGGACGCCGTGACGTAGTGATCCTGCAGGCAGGCCAGATCGCCGGCCACCACCGCGAACAGGTAGCTGGGCTTGGGATGCGGGTCATGCCAGATCGCCAGATGGCGGCCATCGCCGAGATCACGCTGCTCGACGAGATTGCCGTTGGCCAGCAGCACCGGACAGCGCGTCTTGTCGCCGATCAGGGTGACCGTGAACGGGGCCATCACATCGGGCCGGTCGGGATACAGGGTGATCTTGCGGAAGCCCTCGGCCTCGCATTGCGTGCAGTACAGGCCATGCGAGCGATACAGGCCCTCGAGCGCAGTGTTGCGGTCCGGATCCAGGCGCACGCGCGTCACCAGCGTGCCACCGGTTTCACTGACCGCCAGCCGCCACTGTTCGCCATCGCGCTGCCAGTCCGGCTCCGCCAGGTCACGACCGTTCCACTGCGCCGACTCCAGGATCAGATCGACGCCATGCAGGACCAGCGGCGCCTGCGGATCGGCGTCCGGCTGACGCGTGACCGTGAGAATGGTATCCACCCAGGTCGCCGTCTCGGTGAACTCCAGCGTCATGCGCACGTCACGCACGGCAAAGGCCGGGGCCTGGTAGTCCTTGAGCCAGATGGTGCCTGGCACGTTGGCTGCTGCAGTCATGTCGGTGTCACTTCCCATTCATGTCCGGTGTATTTGCGCACATTGAGCACGCCGGTGTCGAAAATCAGGTACTGGCCCTTGATGCCGGTGAGCACGCCGCTGGCCTCCTCCTTCTCGGGACTCAGCGATTTCGCCTTGGTCGCGAAGGTCGTGACCGGGTACTGCAGTCGCAGCGGTTCGGCATCCAGACGCTCGACGGCGCCAGGAAACGCGGTCTCGAGCTGCGCCAGGGTGTCGCTGATCAGCGGCAGCAGGCGCTCGCGCTCGGCCACCAGATCAACCTCGCTGACCTCGCCCTTGACCAGGGCCTGCCACTTGGTCTTGTCGGCAACATGCGCGGCCATGGCGGCTTCGATCAGCCCGGACAGACGGCGCGTGCGCACGCGGAACACCGGCAGCGCCGCGACCGCGCCCTGATCCACCCAGCGCGTCGGAATCTGCGTCTCGCGGGTGATGCCGACCTTGAGCCCGGTGGAGTTGGCGAGATAGACCACGTGCGGAATCATGCAGTGGCTGTCACCCCAGGCCGGCTCGCGGCAGGTGCCCAGGTGGTGGTGACAGGTTTCCGGCTTCATGATGCAGAGGTCGCAGGCAGCCAGCTTCTGGAAGCAGCGGAAGCAGTAGCCCTGGTTGAACGACTTGTTGCTGGACTTGCCGCAGGCCACGCAGGTGATGCGCTCGCTGGCACGAATGCTGAGGTGACGACCGATGTACTGGTTCATCGGCAGCAGCAGCTGATCCAGTGGCAGGTAATACTGCAGCGTGCCGTCCTCGGTGCCGCAGTTCCGCTCGCTGACCATTTTCTTTACAGTACCGCGCATGCTGTCTCCCGACCTTCCGGATGTGTTGCCATGATGCCACCCGCCGCCTGCAAGATACTCGCCGATGTGCTGCAGGCCACACCGGGCAGCCAGGGTCTGGCTGTCGCGCAACAGACGCTGCCCCTGCCCGACACGCTGACCTGGCAGCAGCTGGATTTCGTCCAGCTGCGCGAGCGCCCCTGGCAGCAGCGCCACGACCTTGCCGTGGCCTGGGTAGACGCCGGGCAGCCCGTGGCTGGCGTGCGCCACGCCCTGTCCGCTTTGCGTGATCTGCATGCCCGTCGACTGATCGCCTTCATCCCGCGCCGTCTGACCGGCTGGCAGGATGCCGACGCGCTGGCGCTGGGTCTGCAGAAGCTGGCCAGCTTCGAGCACGAGGGAGACACGATGGATGCCTGGAGCTACGACATCCTGACCTACAAGCAGGTGCCGGACTGGCTCAATCCGCGTTTCTGGGCCAACCCGGAAAACTGGGGCAAGTATCGCTGGTGAGCGGCGTCAGTGCATGAACTTCACGGGCTTTTCGTGCTCGTGGTGTGGCGTGTCGCAGACCTCGCCTTCCTTCTTTTCCTTGTCGATGTAGCCGCTGCGCTGCTCCGGCGCCAGATTGCGGCTCTCCCAGGCGACCACGGCCTGGATGCAGGTCTCGAGCTGCTCGCGGCTCAGACGGCGGCCATCCGGCCACTTGCCCAGCTCGACGGCACGACGAAGGCTGCCGACGATCTCCGGATTGAGGACCTGCAGCATGCGGGCCAGCACGGCATCATTCATGATCAACACTCCTGCGAACTGAGGTGGCTGCTCCAGCCCAGCTTGGTACGGCACGCCGCGTAGAAGTCATGGCCTGGCGGATGCAGCAGGCGCAGCTTGAACGGGTGCTTGCGGATATAGGCCCAGTCACCGGGCTGCAGCACATGGCCGGGCTGGCCATCGGCACTGACCATGGGCGGCAGCCCGGACAGCACCTTGATCTTGATCTCGCTGTTGCCGTCGACCACGATGGGTCGGCTGCTCAGCGTGTGCGGATGCATGGGCACCAGTCCGATGGCATCCAGCCTCGGGTGCAGAATCGGACCGCCACCGGACAGCGCATAGGCAGTCGAGCCGGTCGGCGTGCAGACGATCAGGCCGTCACTGCGCAGGCGATAGACGAAGTCGCCTTCGACATAGAGCTCGAACTCGATCATGTGCACGGTCTTGCCGGTGTGCAGGATGACGTCGTTGACGGCGAGCAGCTCGCTCTTGTGCAACGCGCCGCTGCGCACGTCGACGCTGAGCAGGAAGCGCTGCTCCTCGACAAAGTCACCACGCAGCACGGCGCCGATCTTCTCGGCAATCTCGCTGGGCGCAACATCGGTGAGAAAGCCCAGACGGCCCCGGTTGATGCCCAGCACCGGGGTATTGCTGCGCGCCAGGATGCGTGCCGCATGCAGCAGCGAGCCATCGCCACCAACCACGATGACCAGGTCGCAGGCCTCCCCCAGCGCGGTGCGGGAGCAGATCTGCAGATCATCACGATCAAGCAGAGCCGCCGTGTCTTCATCAAAGATCACGCGACAGCCTTGCGCCTCGAGGTAGCACTGCACGTCGAGCAAGGTATCGGCGACGGCCGTGTTGCCCGGACGCCCCATCAAGCCCACATTGCGAAAAGAATCCATAGACCGGGACACCTGAAACGGTTTCGCGAGTCTAGCGATACCTGAGTGCAGCGCAAAGACTCCAGCGCTCGCCATGGCGCATATGTGGTTACAAATACCGCCTAAGGGCGAATAGACAAACCGCGGCAGCCTGCGTATTTTCGTGACCGCACAGTCACAGACAGCCCGGAGCACGACGCACAGGATGAACATGCCCTCCGCCTTCACGGCCTCCTACGGCCTGACCACCTTGCCGCAAGTCCGGCTCATGCTCGACGCCGCCCAGCTGCCCGCCGCGCAATGGGCACCGGTGATGCATGCCAGAATGCATGACTCGCCACTGCAGGCCGGTGACAGCGAGCCGCTCTACGCCCTGACCGATTTCATGCGGCTTGGTGAATGGCTGATGCGCACCACACCGGTATCGTCGCGTCTGGGGCTGGTCATGGGCCGCCGCACCCGTGACACCGACTACGGCATCGCCGGCCAGATCGCACGCAGCGCCAGCACCGTGGGTGAAGCCCTGGACAGCTTCCTGCACTACCTGCCACTGGTGATGCAGTGCCATACGAGTGAGCCGGCACTGCACACGGGCGCCCAGCCGCGCCTGCAGATGCACTCGCTGGCGCCCTACTCGCGCTACAACAGCTTCATTGTCGACGGCATCCTGGCTGGCTGGTTTCGCCAGCTGAGCTGGCTGACCGGCCGCAACGATGCCGTGCTGGCCGTCGACATCGAGTACGAAAACTGCCCGCATGCCCAGGAATTGCTGAACTTCTTTCGCGTGCCGGTGAACTTCCGCCAGGCGGCCAACCAGCTCTGGCTTAAACCCGGCGCGCTGGACTGGCCGGTGGTGACGGCACAGCCGCAATTGCACCAGCAGCTGCGGGCACTGGGGGATGAGCTGCTGGCACAGCGCGCGCAACGCGCCACGCAGACCGGGCGCCTGCAGCAGTGGCTTGCGCCACGCCTGTCGGGCCAGACACCCACCGTGGAACAGGCAGCCGATGCCATGGCCATGGCGCCATGGACGCTGCGCCGCCGCCTGCAGCAGGAAGGCACCAGCTTCCAGGACGTGCTCGACAGCCTGCGTCGCGACACGGCCATCCGCCTGATCCAGCAGCATCAGCTCAGTTTCGGGGAAATTGCCTGGCTGCTCGGCTTCTCCAGCCCGGGAGCCTTCCAGCGCGCCTTCAAGCGCTGGACGCAGCGTACGCCGGGCGACTATCGCCGGCACCAGCAGGTCAAGGAAGCCGACTACAACTCGGTGGCGTCGTCGGCGTAATCGGGATCGTAGGGTTCACGGTCATCTAGGCGGCCGAGCTGGTGCTCGGCCCACAGGTCATCGCGCTCCATGTCCATGCGCTGCCTCTCTTCTTTCTGTCTTTTGTCGCAGGCCAGTAGGCCATTCGCTCATGACCGGAAGATGACAGCAGCGCGAGCTCAGGACACCTGCAGATCGACGGAAGGATTGCTGCGCCGACCACCGGCCAGCAGGCGCTGCCACAGCGTCGGATCCGGCCATTCGGCCTGCACCTGCGGCGAGAACTCGATGTGCTCCAGCGCGACCGGCCCGATGCGCGGGTTGTCGATGTCGGCACGGAAGCATTGCGCGTAACCCGTGGCCGTCTCGTGCACGATCACCGAGTGCAGGCGCACGTCCTGCTCGCCGTTGGCCATGTCGGTAAGCGTCAGCGCGCGGTCGATGAGAGTGAAGAACACCCGCGAGAACTGCTCGGCGGACGGTGACACCGGCAACGCGATCCAGCGCGCGCTGAACTGCTGGCAGGCGGCAATGTAGTCGGGCAGATCGCGATCCCAGTACGCCACGGCGTGGTCGAAGCTGTCGATGAGCGTGCGGATGTCGCTCTTCATCAGGCCGAAGTCATAGACCATCTGGCCATTGTCCAGCGCGGAAGCCTCCAGCAGCACCTCGACCTGGTAGCTGTGCCCGTGCAGCGAGCGCTTGCAGCGATCACTGCTGCAATTGCGAACGATGTGCGCATTCTCGAAACGGAACAGCTTGCGGATCAGCATCAAGGACATCCGGATGTGCATTAACTGTGCATATTCTACCAAAGCCGACTGTCTGGAGCGGGGCTTTTTCCATCGCATCTTGCCGGGGCCGTGTGTAGAATCCAGACCTGACCTGGTCGCGGTCCCTTGCTCCTCATCCGGGAGTCTCTCCTGACCCAGGAGCCCAGCGGCTTTCACACAAACGCCCTACCCAGGAGTTTCAACATGAAGCAGCCCGTTCGCGTGGCAGTTACCGGCGCCGCCGGCCAGATTGGTTACAGCCTGCTGTTCCGCATCGCCTCCGGCGAAATGCTCGGCAAGGATCAACCGGTCATCCTCCAGATGCTCGAAGTGCCGTTCGAAAAGGCCCAGGCCGCCCTCAAGGGCGTGATGATGGAGCTGGAAGACTGCGCGTTCCCGCTGCTCGCCGGCATGGTCGGCACCGATGATCCCCGCGTCGCCTTCAAGGATGCGGACTACGCCCTCCTCGTCGGCGCCCGTCCGCGCGGCCCGGGCATGGAGCGCAAGGACCTGCTGTCGGCCAACGCCGAAATCTTCACCGTGCAGGGCAAGGCCCTGAACGATGTCGCCTCGCGCAACGTCAAGGTTCTGGTCGTCGGCAACCCGGCCAACACCAACGCCTACATCGCCATGAAGTCGGCTCCGGATCTGCCGGCCAAGAACTTCACCGCCATGCTGCGTCTCGACCACAACCGTGCTCTGTCGCAGATCGCTGCCAAGACCGGCAAGGCCGTGGCCGACATCGAGAAGATGGTCGTCTGGGGCAACCACTCGCCGACCATGTATGCCGACTACCGCTTCGCCACCATCGGCGGCGAAGGCGTCAAGGCCATGATCAACGACGAGGAATGGAACAAGAACGTGTTCCTGCCGACCGTCGGCAAGCGCGGCGCCGCCATCATCGAAGCCCGTGGCCTGTCCTCGGCCGCCTCGGCTGCCAACGCCGCCATCGACCACATGCGCGACTGGGCCCTGGGCACCAACGGCAAGTGGGTCACCATGGGCGTGCCGTCCGACGGCTCCTACGGCATCCCGGAAGAAGTCATGTACGGCGTGCCGGTCACCTGTGCCAACGGCGAATACACCCGCGTCGAAGGTCTGGAAGTCGACGCGTTCTCGCGTGAGCGCATGGACTTCACCCTGAACGAGCTGCTGGAAGAGCGCGAAGGCGTCAAGCACCTGCTGCCGTAAGCGCATTGCATGGGGAGCTTGGTCTCCCCGTGTCGTGACATGAAAACGCCCCGCGAGGGGCGTTTCTGTTTCAGACAGGTACTGCCGTCAGCCCAGCAACGGCAACCCGGTTGCGCCCGGACTGCTTGGCTTCGTACAGCGCCTCATCCGCAGCGTGAATTAGCTGGTCGGCTGCATCAACCTGTGGCTGCGCGCTGCAGAGCAGACCCAGGCTGGCGGTGAAATGCAGAATCTTGCCCGATGGCAGACTGACAGCGGTTACCGCCAGCTGGTCACGGCAACGCTCGGCAATCTGGGCAGCCTGGGAACGATCCGCGCCCGGCAGCACCACCATGAACTCCTCGCCGCCATAGCGACCGACGTGATCGGTCTCCCTGATACTGCCCTGCAATGCACGCGCCGCGGCACGCAGCACGGCATCCCCCGCCGGATGCCCGTGCGTGTCATTGACCTTCTTGAAATGATCGAGATCCAGCAGGATCAGCGACAGCGGCTGCCCCTTGCGCTGACAGATCTGCAGCTCATCGGCGAACTGCGCAAGAATCTGGCGGCGATTGGCCAGACCGGTCAGGCCGTCGGTGATCGCCAGACGCTTCACGCGCTCCTCGCGATCACGCCACCACATCAGCAGTTCGTCGATCATCACCACATTGACGATGAAGAACGGCACCGAGAAATACAGGGTCGTGGAAAGCCAGAACAGCGAGCTTGCCGCAGACAGGTCGTTGCGCAGGATAGGTGCATAGGGAATCCAGCCCAGCGTTGCCGCGTAGCTCAGACCTATCAGCGCCGTCAGCCCGAGCATGGTGGCAATCCACACGGCTCGACGCTCAAGCAGAATGAAGCCGAACAGGGGGGCGCCGACCAGGATCACGCCGGCAGGATAGGAGACCGTGCCAAAGGAGTAGGCGAGCAGGATCATCGACCAGGTAAAGAAATGAATCACCAGATGCTGGTAAAAGCGAAGCTCGGGCTTGCGTCGGCGCAGGTGGAGTCCCCACAGGGCAATCACCGCACCGCTGAACACCAGCAGGATCTCGATCTGCATCATGATGGTGAGCATGTCGGTATCGACCAGCAGATCGCGGTCTGTTCGGCTCATCACATAGATGGACCAGATCAGTGCCTGCAGGTAAAGCGGAATGGCAAACAGCAGCAGAACCAGCGACTTGTCGACCGTGCTCCAACCCAGAGCAGCCGCCAGGCGCTTGCGCAGTCCGTAATTGAAGATCATCTTCTTTTTCTTGTTTTCATGAAGGACAGCGGCTTTCTAGCACGCCCGTCGGCAAGTGCCTAGGGGGCCGCTCCGCTGCCCGGCAAATCAGGCTAGGATCCGTTGCAGAACCTGACGGGGCAATTCATGTCGAACGCGCTGATCAATTCCGTGGCCTATGACGACCAGGGCAAACGCCTGGACAAGGTGCCTCTCGAGTCTGCCTGTGACTACCTTCAGACGCATCCTGAAGCCTTTCTCTGGATAGGCCTGCACGAGCCCGATGCCAACATGCTCGGCCTCATCCAGAAGCAGTTCAATCTGCACGAACTGGCCGTCGAGGATGCGCTCAGCGCACACCAGCGACCGAAGATGGAGACCTACGGCAACTCGCGCTTCATGGTCACGCACACCGCCGAACGCCATGGCAGCAAGATCGTCTTCGGCGAGACGCATCTGTTCCTTGGCGAGCGCTTCCTGATCAGCATCCGGCACGGACCGTCACACACCTACGCCGGCATGCGCCAGCGCGTCGAAGCGCGGCCACGCCAGCTGGCCTGCGGTCCGAGCTATCCGCTGTACGCGATTCTCGACTTCATCGTCGACAACTACGCGCCCATCGTCGATGACTTCAAGCAGGGCCTGATCCAGCTTGAAAAGGAGATCTTCCTGCCCAACTACAAGCGCGGCACCATCAAGCGCCTGTACGAGCTGAAGCGGGAGCTGATCACGCTGCGCCTGGCCACCGCCCCGCTGCAGGACATCGCGCAAAGCCTCAGCCATGGCGAAGACGACTTCATCCACCCGGGCATCATGCCCTACTTCCGTGACATCGCCGACCACTGCACGCGCATCAACGAGGCCATCGACGCGCTCAACGAACTGCTCACCGCCGCCATCCAGGTCAACTTGTCACTGGTCACGGTGAAGCAGAACGAAGTGGTCAAGCGCCTGGCCGGCTGGGCCGCCCTGCTCGCCCTGCCGACCCTGGTCACCAGCATCTACGGCATGAACTTCGCGCACATGCCTGAGCTGCAGTGGCAATACGGCTACCCGCTGATGCTGACGCTGACCGGCCTGGCCTGCCTGCGCCTGCACCACGTCCTGAAACG
>VFQO010002614.1_pt1 | contig 10589 bp, 10 predicted proteins | sample 3512331 | NCBI WGS metagenome assembly VFQO01 (sample SAMN10412371, study PRJNA504923) | tailings metagenome | isolation source: Replicate 3 from Balatoc abandoned mine | place: Philippines: Itogon, Benguet | collected 2017-08-28 | reverse complement strand
ACCTGCGCCTGCTGCCAATTAGTCATTAAAATTTAATTTCTAAACTTGGCGCCATTAGTCATCAAATGCACTAGAGCGATTAAATAAAAAATGGTGGAATACGTATATGAGTACACGTATTCCACCATCTCTAAAATGGCTTATTGATAAACGAGCAAGAATTTCAGGCGAGATCGAGAAAACCAGAAAATCTTTAGATAGAGCCCATCAGTTAATCAATGAGATGCATGATCTTGAAGAAACATTATCAGCAATCGACAAAACCTTATCGTTGCATGAGCTCCAAATAGATAAAACTCTTATCCGTCCCATTAAGAGCCACTATGTAAGATTGAAAATTCCATATGGCGGGATTAATCATTCTATCTTAACTTGTCTCAAGCTTTACAACGATGGCTCGCCGGTTTCAAAGTCAACAATCAACAGTTTTGTAATTGCAAGATATTATGACCCTAATGAAAAAAGCGTGCCTTATAAGCAAATAGCAAGATCGATTCATCAATCGTTAAATCGGCTTCATGCTAATGGAAGGATAAAAAGATTCCACAACCCAAAACTAAATGATGAAGGGCTGTGGAAATTAACTGATACTGATGACTTGTAATAGCTATACTCTACTCTATTATCGATATAAAACTTCTATTCTGTTTTGATTCGTACTTTTATCATCATAATTTTTGAAAACACTATGAGCTGATGATTTGAGTGCTGCTCGTAATATATATTGAAATTTTTCTTTGAGAGATTCGCCTCTAGCGTTTGTTCTCCATACAAACTCTGCCAGATACAGATATAAAAATTTAGCTCGCATCCCATTAAATACTCCATATTCTGCGCGTCGAATTCTTGAGAAAAATGATTCGGCTTGATTGTTATTTGTTCCATCTTCTTTCATATATTCTTCAGAGTGATTAACCGCTCTATGATCATATGCAGGATATAGCCCAGAATATGCAGGACTGCCATCGCTCATTATGCAGCTACCTGGTGCGACAAATTTTTTAATTATTGGAATTACTTCACTTGCTGTTTCTGCTTTGACAACAAAAGCTATTGCTCTATTCGTGCCTATAGAGTCGAAGCTAGTTTGATTGAGTTCACATAGCGCAAGAACAATTCTCCTATTCTTAAATTTCTCTATATTCCACGGTTCATTTATTGGAATTGGTGTAGAGGTGATGCTCGCTTTTCTGTTTCTCAGTTTCGCGTTGATAGCAACGGCATCGGCCTTTTTGCGCCTATTAGCTTTTCTTGGTTTGCCGCATATATGCAAACCATCTACATGGACGGTTCCAGACAGCTTTAATCTGTCATTGCTATCAAAAAGTACTTCTCTGATTTTGAGAAAGATTAAACGAGCCGTTTTTACTGTAATCCCATACTTTGAATGTTGTGAATTAGCAGAGCAGCCTTGAGGAGCTGTGATAAAGGCAAATATTAACTTCAAGATTTTTTTTAACGGTAATTTGCGTCCATGGAACTTAGTTCTTGATGTCACACTGTAGGTATAGTTACAGCACTTACATCGCCACTGTTTCCTAGAAGAAATAAAGTATTTATCTCGTGAATTACATTCAGTATTAGGGCAGCATATATTTTCATGACTGCCCCATCTAAGATTAATAAACATATCCCAGCATTCCTTTGGAGTTAACTCTGAAATATCATCATCAGTTAAGTTCCGATATTCTTTAGACTGACTATAGTGTTGCGCCATATTGTTCACCTTTGAATTTGAACGAATAAATCCAATCGCATCAAGCGAAGGGATACCTAGCCCTTGCGGACAGGCGCAGCCATGAAATTTGGTATGAAGCTTTAAAATATCAATATTTCAGATAAGTAAAACTTGACAACTAAATTTCAATAGCACAGAATATGTTTACAGGCTCCTCGCTTGCAGCATATTTAAAAGCTCAGAATACCTCGCCAAAGGTTCTGGGCTTTGTGCTTTCTACGCCTTACTACCAATAATGATTTGCACTTATTTCATCTTTTAACTCCTCGTTTTATATTGTTTTTTTCATTTACCTTGCTGATAGAGCTTTTCTATCCAGTCATCGACATCTTTTAGTCTCCATTTTCTTGATCTGCCAATGCGCGTGAATACAGGAGCATTGCCATCTGAGATTAAATATTCAAGCTTGCGTAAGCTAACACCTAGCCGTTTAGCCACTTCTTTCGCATCTATTAGCATTATTTCTTCCATATATAACCCCGTGCATTCATTTGCATTGATATGCATTTTGAACAAAGAGCCTGTATGATGATAGCCATCATAAAAACATCAAATGTCAAATAATGGGTGGCATTAATTTTTTGCACATCGGATGGAAGGAACTGCACGACTCAGCAATGATTTTTGGTGCAGAGGTAGATTATTGGCCGTCAGCCTTTCCCGAGCTAAAAAATAGAAGCTACTTGGATGCTGAGTTATATGCCTCTTTGTTACCAAGAATAGTGAAATACACGCAGATAGATTTGGAGCGCTATGATTGTAGATCTGATCTTATTTTTAAATTGATATTCAAGCAAATACGTAAGGAAGCTAAAAGTCATAATAACTTAAGGTGGTGGAATTATCTGACTAGCGAAAAGTCCGTCAATACTCTATTGAATGATTTTCAGAAGAGTGCTTTTATTTATCCGAACTCTCAAGTACCAGTATTTTCAAGAATACAAATCCACACAATTGCAAAATATGGCATGTGGCTGATCAATCATGAGACAGAAGACCCTAAGCAGGATTCATTAGCAATACTCTGGGGATTGGCATTAATTGGGGTTACTAAATATCTCTGGGATAAGCAAGGCATTTGTGAGTTTTGTTATCGAAGAACTTGGCCTGGTAGGCGATTTTGTGAAGAGCACTCACAAAGTCAAAGTGATGTTACTAATCGTTCTAGAAACTATATGAACTACAGAACAGGCAAAAAAGCACATGAATACATCAAAGAGCAAAACTTGGTTGAAAAGGTTCAAGGAAACGTTATGTTAATGCAAGCCACTGCAGCGACAGCTATGTGCGATTTGCTCTTTCCAGAATATCTAGACAAAGAGGTTAAAACTGATGAGAAAGAAATGATATTTTATGCGCTAACTCAATGTCCGCTCGTTGTTGAACGGCTTAATTTAATGGATTGTAGCTCTTATGATGACTTTATCAATATGGAATATGAAACTTTAATTAATAATTTAAGAAAAGTGCTAGATCCCTATGAATTGTCATTTAGAGGTTGGGCACTAAAAATACTTTCAGCTGAAACTTGGTTCACTGCGGAAATCAAAGCCAGCCCTGGAGTGCGAAAGGAGGGTAAAAAAGCCACTGAAAGAATTGCTGCAGCAAAAAAGCTTGCTGCATTAGGTCATACAAAGTCTGACATAGCTCGCATTCTTAAAATCAGCCCATCGACAATTTCTAAATGGATAGTACGGAAATCTGAACTTGAAACTGTTTTTTAGTAATTAAAATTTATAATAGTTATTGAAAAGCTTAATTGGTCATGAATAAAGTTAAATAGACCGATTGGAGCCACAAAGCTAATTATGAATTCACATGCCTTCTGGTTTTTTATATCCAGGTGCCAGTACGGCATTACTGACACCATACAGTACTAAATTATCTTTAAGCCATAACCTAAACTCTTCACCGGCTAAGGAGTGATCTGGTGAACAATCAACGATCCACTGCCTCAGAAAATAGCCTGCAATAGCTGCCCTAATTTTAATTTTTAAAACGCCATTTTCCATGCCATAGTCATTAGCAATAACTTCTGGATGTGCTCTTGCTGGATGTGGTAGAAGCTCTAATTCAACAATTCTGTTCCATTCATCATCTTGTCCTATTGACTCGTGTAATTCAACAACCGAGTCATTCAATACAGTCGCAGATTTCATTCTAGTTAGCACAAAATCTCTAAACTCTTGACTCTTCCTATCAAAAGACCGTACATGCCACCTAAGACCATCATTTACTAAAGTGAAGGGAATTATTTCTCTTTTATTCGCCCCGCTAGAGTGCGAGCTATATTCTATAGATACCACCTTTTTCCGATTTATCCCGCGAGTAATTGATGCCAGGATGGAAACTAGTGGTCGATTCAATGTAATCGGAAGCACACAATTGATAAGCGATCCTTTAATCGAGTTAATCCCATCACCGAAGCCGTGTGAGAGTACAGTTAGTACGCGCTCTATATTATGATCGAAGGCTGGTTTGAATTCGTTAGCTATCAAATAGGTTTTAGTGCTACCTTCAAAAACTATATTCTCAGGAAACAAACTTCTATATTGAGTGATATCTCTGGTAGCAACCGCCGGCCCTATTCCAAAGCGATCAAGTATGTCCTGTCTTTTTAACTCTCCCAAAAAATATAGGCGAAAGTCTATGTAAGCAAGACGCTCTCTCTGTATTTGACTAATTAATTCATCAGAATTCATTTTTAACGCATCCATGATTTGCATTGTAATTGCATAAAATATTTGATGCAATCATTTTGCCATCTTGACATCATACTAATGATGATATATTGTGATTATTACGATTTCAATGATGATAAATCATAATTTATAAGGAGTAATTTTATGGCAAAAAATAATCCAGCAGGTGATGGTCATCGTGTAGGCGCAGTCCGTGATCGCAGTCAAACTCAAACTTCTTCAGGAAATTGGGTCAAGCGCGACAAAGAGACTGGGCGGTTTATGGATGTAAAGACTTCTGATAAAACACCATTTAAGGGTGTTACAAAAGAAAAGTAATCAAAAGTATTATTTTCACTTGAAAATACATTCGATAACCACAATATATTGTGTGTATTTATGTAAATAAATACAAGATATTATATTTTTAACAAGCGTGGCAAATTACTAAATAGATTCTAATTCGTCACTATCAAGCATAGGAGCACCCATGAACAAGCATGAAGTTGTGTTTTACCCTGTAGCAAATGGCGATACGAGTCAGGTAATTACTTCAAATGGTCGTCGTATTCTTTTTGATTTTTGTCACCGCTCATGTGGCGAAGATCCAGATGATCCCGTGATTGATCTTAATTCAACCCTTAAAGAAGAGTTAAGTGCGGTTGAAAGAGATGATTTTGATATTGTAGCTTTTACACATGCAGATAAAGATCATATTAGCGGCAGTACTGATTTTTTCGAATTGCAGCATGCTGAAAAATATCAAGGCAATGGTCGCATCAAAATAAATACATTGTGGGTCCCCGCTGCAATGCTGCTAGAAAATGCAGCAAACGATGAACAAAGTGAAGAATTCGTTATATTGCGCCAAGAAGCTAGATATAGATTGCTTGAAGGTAAAGACATACTTGTTTTCTCGCACCCACCTGAGCTAGACGAATGGTTGCATCCCAAGCTCAAAGAAAAAGGTTTGGCTAGTACTGCGCGAGACCATCTTTTTGTAGATGCCGGCACGCTAGTTGATGGCTTCGATTTGGCTAAAGATGGTGTGGAAATTTTCTGTCATTCGCCATTTATTAAGCATTGCGAAGACGGTGATATTATTAGAAACGAAGCGTCATTAGTTTTTAATGTAAGGTTAGATGCTGATGGTGAATATTTTGATTATCTTGAGGTTGGCGATACCGATTCAGAAGGCCTCGATGATATTGTGTCCATCACTGAATACCATGGCAACATGGATCGTTTGGGATGGGACATTTTCAACATTCCACATCATTGCAGCTATAAGTCGTTAAATAAAGATGAAAAAGGTGATAAGGAAACTATACCCACCCCGTTAGTTGAAAAAATACTGCTTGCAGGTAAAGCTGACGCTTATATTGTGAGTTCAAGTTGCCCAGTAACTGACGTTAAAGAATCTTATGAGCAAGTACAACCTCCGCACATTCAGGCACGTAACACATATGAGAAATATATCGGAAAAGTGGGTGGGCGGAAATTTCTAGTGACTATGGAAGAGCCTAATGCCAATAAGCCCAAGCCAATCAAATTTGAAATTTCAAATAGAAGTATTTCGTTAGTCAAAGCAGCGACTACTGGCGCATCCTTTATGGCTTCAGTAAAACCACCTAGAGCAGGATAATGGATATCGACTATCACGATTTGGGGTGGCTTGAAGAAATTGCCGTCACAGATATTGCACTGCCGAGGAGCTTAAGTCTTTACAGTGCAATTAAACAAAATAATGAATTCAGTCTAATTCAAGTTTTGAGAGTAGTTAAAGACAACATACTCAAAGCAGAGTACTTGGTGGTTGATGTAACTTGCGACCAGGTTCCATCAAGAAATGCTTACGGCATACTCTATCGTGAGAGACTTTTATTAGAAATTAATCTCGATGAAAAGCAGCTTATTCATGTGTTAGCTCTTAGAAAGAACTTCCCGATTCTTTTGCATCAAAATCAGACTAGAACCGGCACTCCTGCTCAGTTATGTCTCTATTTTGACAGCCCTGAAAATGTACTCCGTACTTGGACACCTCAAAATTTCTTAAAAAGAATAATCTGGTGGTTAGAAAAAAGTTCTCGCGGAGAATTGCATGCATCAGATCAGCCCGTTGAGGGGTTGTTCTTTTACTCTAAGCTTGAATTGGTACTTCCTTCGGACTTTAAAGAGCTGCAAGCTGCAGGCACTAAATTCACGTTCATTATTGGTCCTGAACGACAGGATAAAGGGATGACCATCTTTGCTTGGCCCATTGGGGCGCCCGAATTATTTAACAATAACAGACGAGTATCTGTTATTGAACTTGCTTTGCCGCCAATAGTGCATAGTCAAGTGGAACAAAGCCCTTATAACATGGGTGATCTCATTAATTTATTCCAATCAAAAGATATCAACCTAATTGATTTGCTCAAAACCAAGCTTGCTGTCAATGAAGGCGGAGTGGATATAGCTACTGATCATGATATGGCTGTTTTTGTAATCACCGTTCCAATTAAAAGAACGCAGGATAGTGAGCCAGAGCGTGTTTCTAATTATGCATTTTTCTTACCTGTAGGCCTGCTGACTCTTGGTATTAATATAGGTTTTTTGATGCGTCATGAAAACAAAGTATTTAACGATGCAATGGGCACTATAGATACAAGTGAAGAAGCTTTATGGCGAACTCAGCCTATTGAAAACATGACAGTGCTACATTTTAATTCGGCAGAAACTTCACGTATAAAGTCTGGAATTACCGATCCTGGACCTAAAGGTATTCTTGTTGGAGTGGGAGCTTTAGGCAGTGTTTTATTAGATTTATGGACTCGGAGTGGTTGGGGTATTTGGACTGTAATAGATAAAGACCATCTAAAGCCACATAACCTAGTAAGGCATATTGGCGTTGCTGAAGATGTTGGCCTACCGAAAGTCAATGTCGCTGTACAACATGCGTACAGCATCACTCTAGGAGCTACGAAGGTTGTAAGTATCAATGCTGATGGTTGCGAGTTTTCCAATCAAAGTTTGTTAGATGCACACAAGCTTTCTAGTTTAGTAGTAGACGCCTCAACGACTATTAATTACCCACGCTTAGTGAGCAAGCGCGATGACGTTTCAAGGCATATATCTGTATTTATTACACCAAATGGCAACTCTTCAGTTCTATTAGCTGAGGATCAAGAACGAAAGATCCGCCTTCGAACACTAGAAGCGCAATACTATCGAGCACTGATAAATCAAGAGCTAGGCCAACACAACCTACATGACACTGGTGGCTCATTTATAAGTGGTTCAAGTTGTCGCGATATTTCATTCATCATGCCTTATTCTAAGATAATGAACCACGCTACTACGCTATCCGAACAGGTAATGAAAGTTTCTGAAACCACTACATCTACAATATATGTTTGGAATAGAAGTAGCGCCGATGGCAACGTCAACAGTTACCACATTGCTCCAGAACCTGAAATATGTATGTCAATCGATGATTTTGACATATACCTTGATGAAGGTTTGGTAAAAAAAATAAGAAGTCTTAGAGCACAAGGATTACCAAATGAAACAGGTGGAATTTTGCTGGGCTATTATGATTTCAATGTAAAAGCAATTGTTATCGTAGATGTTTTACCGGCTCCAGTAGATAGTATTACATCTCCAACATCTTTCGAACGAGGCATTAAAGGTACTCAAGAGCGAGTGCAAGCCATAAGGAAAATGACGGCTGATATGGTTGGATATATAGGCGAATGGCATAGCCATCCTGCAGGACATAGTGCAAAACCCAGCCAAGATGACTTCAATCAAATGCTATTCCTGTCATTAGGTATGGCGGAAGACGGCCTACCAGCCATATCACTGATTATTGGTGAGAATGACTTACAGGTTTTAAAGTGTGTAGCTGTTGAATAATTTTTTAAATTATTTTTGGAGTTAGGGATGAAAGAATTATTAGAAAAACTCAGTTCATACAACTTATTTAACTATTTATTACCCGGTGTGCTATTCGCAGTAATCATTGATGAGCTTACGCCTTTAAGAGTGATTCAAAAAGATATTGTAATTGGTGTTTTTGTTTACTATTTTCTTGGATCTATCATTAGCCGGATTGGCTCATTGCTAGTTGAGCCGACTCTTCGGCGAATTAAGTTTCTTAAGTTTGCACCTTATGAAGATTTTGTTAATGCTTCTAAGGTGGATGCTAAGTTGGAGGTTCTTTCGGAGGCGAACAATATGTACAGAACAATTTGTGCACTATTTATTTCGATTAGTGCAGTTGCTGGATATAACTTCGCAGCTTGCTACCTACCTTGGTTAAATAAAATAGGTTTACCACTAAGCATTTGTGGGCTGACCGCGCTTTATCTTTTTTCATACAAAAAACAAACTGAGTATATTACAAAAAGAGTCGCGGCTAATAAGCCATAAATATAACAACTTTCTCAATCAAAAATATTAATAAGTGTGCATTTATTGATGATGAATAAACTCACTAGAAAAAGTAGTTCATGGATTACATAGCGCTTCTTTCTACTACTGTTCGCATGCTTGATCTTCATGACTCTCAGCGCTCGTATGGCGGTTCAGGAGCATATGTTGAAGAAAAACGTGCTGGGCACAATGATGGTAAGTACATGGATATTGCTATTTCAAGCATTATGCAGCTGCATGCCCTTGATCAAACTTCAAGCCAAGATTACCTGCCATTTTCCACCATTCTAAAGTCTATCAAATCAGAACGACCGGGGGTAATGGAAGAGGATGTTCAATATGTCCTAAATGTACTTCGGCGACCGACAGAGCTATGGTATATCGGCCGTAGTCCAGAAAATGACACAAAGCCACTCTTGTCCGAAAAGCGCCGTACAGCGCTGATTGAAAAAACGGATTATGCTGACGAGTACCGACTTTCCTCAACCGGGAGAGCATTTGTTTCATTGTCTCAAGTAGCAAAAGATGCTTCATATATACGTGGGGATGCATACAACCTACTTCATGCTATTGACTTTGGTGAGTTTGGCAAAATGGAGCAGTTTGCGGAAGAAATTATTCGTCAGCTACGTGATGAAATACTGAATGTTAGATCAGCCCTAGAAAAGATCGGAAAGACTGAAACATCCAAGAAGTACATAGACAACTTTGAACGGTACGGCAAGGTTATTAAAGATACGCTGGAGATAATCAGTAAAGCTGAACGCGAGTTCAGCGGCATAAATGCTCTTGATAAGTTCAATATCTGGCAGGAAACTAATAACTCCGACCTGACGTATGAGGGTTTGTCAGGGTTGCTAACACGTGTCAGACAGACGCTGGAGGTATTCAACCGCGCCGTACAGGACTTAGTAAGTTCAACGCTCAAGGATGGTCGAACGTCCGTGAATCCTCCATCATTCCTTGAGTTGGCACTCAAACAGGTCAAAGCACCTGAAAAATCAGAAACTATCGATTTCCTGATTGATCAATGGGGATCTCTTGATCTGGCGGTGCATTTTCATTCACCGCTAGATGGTTATAACGCAGTTAAGGTCAAGAGCGTTAAGGCCGAATCAACCAATATGGCTTTCGACCTTCAGGATGTTGAGCCTGTATCCAGAGTAGGAAAGCTCGAATTTATGGATCGACATGGCAAGGCCATCTCGGATGCTTTGCACAAAGCTCCACTACGTCTCTCTGATGCCATCAGTAAAGGTTGGTTCCTCGTAGATAACAGAGCTATGCTAGGTGATCTTGTTGGTGTTTTCGTTGCGCCAGAATCCTTGGGACTTGGCAATCCAATACAAATAAGCCTGCTAGACAAAATGAAGAGTGCGGATGTGAATGCGGGGCAGTTTTTCTACACCGACTTGGAAATATCAATTTTAAATAAGGCCGCATCATGAACAATAACGATCTTGGTAAAGTCCACGCATATCTTCTTCGTCACCGATACATTGAGACGAAATCTAATCGCCGGAACATCAGCAAAGATGAGCGTGATATTGCTACTTTGCTACGTGATGCGGATATGGAAATGAAAATATTGCTGCGGGAAATATTGAATGGGCAAGGGCTAGAGCTTATACAGTTTGGTGAATTCGATGTTAAAGGCATTCCAAGTGGTGCATCAATATTTATGATCGCCAGATTACCCGACACGACTCCATCCATATTTGGCACAGACACACGCGTTTCCAGAAGTCGTCAAG
>VFQO010002613.1_pt1 | contig 10589 bp, 5 predicted proteins | sample 3512331 | NCBI WGS metagenome assembly VFQO01 (sample SAMN10412371, study PRJNA504923) | tailings metagenome | isolation source: Replicate 3 from Balatoc abandoned mine | place: Philippines: Itogon, Benguet | collected 2017-08-28 | reverse complement strand
GCCCAGTGAAAACCACTCCAAGTTGGTCAAAAAATGACGTTACCATCAGTTATTCCGAGGCATTTTTGAGAATTTTCTCTTTAAGAAAAAATCAACGTACGAATTTTCTAAAAATAGGTATCTGACTGGAGCCTTGAACTCTTAACTCTAACTTGAAAAAAGTTACTTTTAAAAAACAAAATCTCAGGAATCAAGGCTCCAGTGCGAATAGTAATTTCAAAAAAAATTGAGTACGTGATTTTTCTCTAAAGACAAATTTTTTCAAAAGTCATTCTGATCAGCTATTCACAACGTCATTTTTTGACCAACTCGGACCTGTTTCTGCACGTCTCCTGAACAGTGTTTTACTCACTTTTTTCGAAATTTTGCAATTTTTTGAACCTATTTTTAACGAAAAAATTGTGAAAATACGAATTTTCTAATTTCAAAATATACTCAGCGCTTTGATTCCTAAAATTCTACAAAAAAGTTATACCTTTAAAATGATGTATAAAATGTAAACGGTTTGAATATTGATGATATCTTACTTAATATTTTAAGTCTAAAATTAAAAATAAGATGTAAAAATTCAAGAATTCAGAATAGGAATTTTGGTATAAATTCAATTTTTCGTAATTTGATGATTTTTATTAACATGTCATTTTATAACTTTTTTCTGATATCTTTTAAATTTTATTTTACAATTTTTCAAGTTATATTCAATATCGTTTCAATCAATCTCCTCATATTGTAATTTTAATCTTTTTTAACATTATATTTAATTATATTCAATATCAATTCCATCAATCTCCTCATATTGTAATTTTAATTTTTATATTGAAAAGAAAAATTATTAAATATTAATATGATTATATATTTTTAAACTCAATAAATATTTAAGTTTAAAATTTAAAGTCTATAAAATATTATATGTCAAATAAGAAGCACAGAATATAAGCTTATAAAATTTTTTTGAAGGTAATTTCAAAAGCGTAAAATTTGAAAAAATATAAAACTTTTTCATATTTTAAATAGATCAAATGGAGCTTTCATCAAAAAAGCTATTTGGAGATTATGTCAAGGATTTCAAATTATTCGCACACCAAGTACCACCAGTTGAGTGGATGCGATCAATAGAATACAGGTTAGGTATACCAAATGAATTCAAGGGAGGAGTACTTGCAGATGATATGGGTTTAGGAAAGACTAGAATTTCATCTGCAGTTGCAGCAGCAAGCCCAGTTCCAAAGACTTTAGTTTTATGTCCACCAACTACAAGATATAATTGGATTGAAGAGTTACTTAAGTGCGTACAGGGTATATATGTATTTACAATCGAAGGAGATAAGTATGTCCATTGTACATTACAAACTGGTGCAGATGGAGTTGAGCGTGTCATCGATGCACCTCTCAACAAAAAGACCGGAATGAATCTTGTTAGTCCTTGTATTCTTGTATGTAACTACCAGTTAATTTCTTCTGGTATAAAAAATGATAAATTGGTAACTGAACATTCATGGGATAGAATCATCATAGATGAAGCTCATTTCCTTAGAAATGAAACTGCAACTTGGGAGAAAATTGATGGTCTTCGTCAACCAATGATTGTTACAAATGGTGTTCAACATCGTTTAGGATCACGTTGGTGTGTTACCGGTACTCCTATTCAAATGGGTAAAGGTGACTTGGTTAATATTTTCCGTTTTTGTGATAATCGATTCTTAAGAGGTAAAACTGAGCGCGATTGGTCTGAGGAATTACGTTGGCTCATTTCTACAAGATTATTTCGTAGAAATCGTGATCAATTGACACCTTATCTTAAGAAGTTGATGAAATATCCAGAAAATGAAGCTGATACGCGCATTATCAATGTTAATATTCCAGATACTCAACTATCTCAACAAATTGCTAAACTTTCATATGAACAACTTTGTCATTGGATTAACCAGGATCATCAAGAGAAGGGATTCAGGCAAGGAAATCTTATTGATGCAATTTTGAGTGATGAAAAGGCTTTCCTTATTACATTAACAACTGAAGCGAAGTATCTTAATTCGAAAACAGCATCTGGTAGTTTCACTGAATCTGAGCAGTTAAGAAAGATTATTTCATATCCTTATATTACTATTCCTGTTATTTTTCAGAAATTGAGACCAGGACGAAATGAATATAAGGGTAAGATGTCAAAAATCGATGAAATTATGAATATCATCATTGGTGGAGGTGGTAAGTCATTTGTTTTATTTCACCACTACGAAACTATTTCGATAAAACTTGAAGAAATGATTAGTCGAAGATTTCCTATGTATCGTGTTCTCAAGATTAACGGTAGTGTTAAATCAGATCGTGAAAGATATAACATTGTCAAAGAAGCTAATTCATTGATCGAACAAAATAGACCTGTAATTTTGTTATCATCAATGATGGCTACTTCTGAAGGTGTCAATTATCAAGCATTTTCTCAATTGATTTCTGTAGATCCAGAATACAATCCAAAGACTCAAGATCAAGCTAACAGTCGCGTTCAACGTATCGGTCAACAAAATAAGGTTACAATTTATGAAATCTATTTGAATGATTTTGAAGGATTCTATGGTAATATTTCTGTTGATAAGAGAATTAAAGATATTCGCGATGAAAGATCTTCAATCTCTGATATTATCGATTTACATAATGCTGCTTGGACTTTCAAAAGATTATATTATAGAAATTCAGAAGGTCAAGTTGAATCAGGTGTTATCTTCAATCCTCAATTTGAACAATTACCACCAGGTACAATTAATGGCCCTGATAGTGTAGGACCATCATGGTTAGGTAGAGATAGTTTAGAATTATTCGTTTAATTTATTTTATTATTACTTTATGATTACTTTATTATTTTATGGATACTTTATGGATACTTTAACTAATAAAATTAATGTGAATTATTATTCATATGAAAATATTATATATGATCATAGTAAGGAATACTTTATATATTATTTTATGGATACTTTAACTGATAAAATTAATATGAATTATTATTCATATAAAAATAAAGTAAAAGATTCAAGAAGATAAAATTATACATTATTAGTTGTCATTTCTAAATTACATGAAAATAATATTGTTGGAATAAGACCACCAATAAATAAACTGATTAATAGTAGAATAATAAATCTTTTGTATTTGATATTCATTTGAAATATAAAATTATATATTTTTTCATTTTTAGGGTTTTAAATTTGATCATAGTGAGGAATACTTGCAAATATACTAGTTGAAATTACTGGATATTCTAACTTATGACCAGATATACTAAGAGGAATATTACTTTTTTCATTAGATTCATCTGAATTTAGAAAAATTTCAAGAATATCTTCCAAATCTTGAGAATCGAAAACATTATATCTGACTAAAACTTTAATCATTTGTTTTTCATCATAACTAATTCGATTTATTTGAGAATTAATCTCCTTTTCTCTATAATACATTGCTTCAAAATCATCTTTCTTTATATGTTCATTCATGTCATGATTTTCGATTCTTTCAAATCCCTGATTTCTTACTCTTTGATGGAATCTTTTAATTAGACGATCAAGGAATAATTTGGCATTTTTATCAATATTTCTATCATTATTTCTATCAACTCCTTTAGATTTTAACATAGATTCTAATTTCAAGTATTTATTATTTTCAAATATATATTTTAAATCAATCTTTGTATATTTTGGATGATACTTAGTTATGATAGATTTGATAGAATCATATGATGAACCAAAAATGTTACGAAGATTAACATCTTCAATCGTTTCAAATATTTGAGTAAGGAAATTTAAATCTAATAATCTTGAATGATAAAGCCTTGATAAGTATTCTAAAAATGAATCTTTATCTGTAATAGAATTATAGAATGAATGTAGTAAACATGCTTGTTCAAAAAATAAAATACATTTAAAATCATCAATTTTATTAAAAACTTCTCCATCAGATTCTTGATATAAAATATCAAAAATAGCATTGAAAGAATTAGAATACTGTTTTCTTGACATTAATTCATCATGATTTAATGTTGAAATTTTATGACCGAAAACTCTATCTCCTAAATTACACATGTTAGATATGAATCTTTCACAAAGGATTAAATATCCAACTTTTGAGATTTTTAGAAGCTTTTTTACCACTTCTCGAAATTTATCTTCAATAGAATAGAAAATATTTTTAATATAATAACTACTGATATAATTAACAAGATCAGTGTCTATTCCATCATATTTTTTATTTTCATATAAATAATCAATAAACATGCTAATATCAAGAATTTTTTGTGAATTATTAATATGGACATCTTTAAACTTTTCTAGAAATTCAACATTATTTAATAAATGCAAATGCATAATATCACTTATAATTTCAAAAAATTGATTTCGAGTAATATCATATTCTATTAGAGAACTTTCAATATTTTTAATATCACCAACTAAAATAAGAAAGAATAATTGATATTTTTCATATAATCTATCATCTGGTTTATGTAAAAGATTGTGTAAAATACCATTTTCATGATAATATGAATCTAGATGTCTGTGATTTAGATATTCTTTGTAGAATATTAAAAAATGATCAAACATTTCTGGAAATTCTTTCTTAAGTTTAATAATATCATAAAAACAAATTACACTAATAATTAAATTCAATACTTTTTTATTAACATCATAATGATATCTTAAAGATTTAAAATGTGATTCAATAGAATCTTTAATCTTATTCTTGACTTCTTTATTATCACTATATAAAGATCCAATAGATAAACTAAGAATAAATGGAAAATAATTAGAATCTTCAATTATAACATGGTTTAAATTTAATGAAAAATCATCAGTTTTTGAAATATGTTCAATAATATGATGGAAATCTTGAAATTCAAATCCTCGATATGAAAGTGTATGAACAATTGACGATTGAAAATCACGTGACATTTTTCTTAATAAGAAATTTCTTATTAATTTTTAATTTTTTATATATTGTTATATTCTGTTATATTATATATTGTGATATAGTAAATTACGAGATTTGAACGTTCAAACTGTAAAATTCAGACTTTTGTAAGAAACTATATAAACGTTTAATTTCATTCTCACAAATGGTTGGAAACATGTTCTTACAAAGATCGTAAATCTCCTTGACTTGATACTTTGCAAGTTGAATCTTCCTCAACATTAACATTTCAGGAGAACCAATTTCCTTAAATGCATCACCAAAGATGATGTTTTCAATTGCGGAGTTGTCTTTGTTATAGATAGAATCATGATTACGAAGAATCTTTACAATCATATTTGTCAAGTACTCATAGACTTCATTATGGTTAAAGAAAGTACTTCGAATTGCAGATAAATCAAATGATAGAATCTCAAGTTCATCAAGTTCATAAATATTTGAGATGTTAAATGTATATGTGATTGGATCAGCTGAGTTTTCAACACCACGACGACCAGTACGTCCATTTGTTTGTTTAAATTCACTTGGACTGATTAGAGAAAGTTTAGGTCTCATAATACAACCTGCCATTGTATTCAAGTTGATACCTGCAGTAATACCATATTCACCAAATAGAATTTGTAATGGATTTGAAATACCAACACTCTTAGATTTAACATTCATGAATCTAAAGATTTCAGATTGAATACCAGTTGGAATAGAAGAAGTAATCAAACAAGTACCAAACTTAATACCACGAAGAATTAAAGGAATGATACCTCCAGTTGTATCTGTAGGATCAGCATCTTGAGCAACTAAAATTTTATTCAATGTAGTTTGTTGTTTCGTAATCTTCGAAGTCAATGCAAAGAAATCATCAGATGTGTAAGTTCCACCATATCTATAATAAGGGTGAACTTCACCTGAAAATCCATATTTCTTAAATGAAACAGCACGATATTCATGGAGAAGACCATAAAGTTCTGGTGAAAGATTTGCATTTCTATGAATTAGATCAATACCAGATGAATTCTTGAAGTATTCAAATAGTTCTTGAAATGTCGCCATGATTGTTGGATGATTACTTGGTTGATCGATAATCGACATGATTCTTTCTTGAATTCTTAATTTCCATACTTGAACTTTTGCATCATCGATAATCTTTTGACCTAATGAATCAAGATCACGTTCGTATTGAGACTTCATTTGATGCCAAATTGTACATTCTGCATTCTTTATTTCAAGATAGTTAACAAAACTCTTGTACATCTCAATAGCAGCAATTTCACTCTCACGATAGAAAGCAATTGGTACAGAACCACGAGACATTGCATCACGTGCAATCAATTCAACAGTTTGATCATTCAATACTTGTTCAACAATTTCATCACCAGCTCTGTATTTCTTGATATTGTAACCATCAAAACAGATTGGAAACTTAACTTGTCTCTTCATCATGATTTTCTTCTTCTCAGGTTTACTACGATCTGATACACCAATATCATCAAAAGTATAGATAATCTCATGAATATTCGGAATTTGAGTTAGTTCAGAAATTCTTCTCTTGATATTATCAATCGACCCTCTTGAAAGAGTAGCAGATAGACCAATGATTTGACAATCAGTTCCATTATTAGAAGCCATTAATTTCATGATATTTTCAATAGCTTTACAATCCATCTTATGTTCAGATTCTTGTTCTTGTACATAAGTTGGTGATAAACTCTGAATCTCATCAATTACAAGGACTTTACATTTTGATGCAATCGGATAGTTAAGAGAATCAGTTATTGAATTACCAATTGTTTCTTTATTGAGTACCTGTCCAGATCTAAAGATTGATTGATACATGTATCTTTCAACTTCACAAGGAGTACCAATTAAAATACGACAAGTACTTGGAATATCAAAATAAGACTTCGTTGCTAAACCAAAGATATTTGATCTCTCAGGATAGTTAGTAAGAAGATTTGCAAACTGTTGAAGTGCAAGTTGACTTGTTGGTGCAAGATTGATAATCAAAGAGTTGTCATCATTCGATAGATACTTTGCAATTTGAATTCTTGTTCCTAAAATTGCAACTTTGGTTTTACCACCTGAAGTATCACCTCCAAGAATAAAAGATTTGCCTTCGCGGATGTATTGTAGATATTCAGCTTGCCACCAATCAAGTACAAATTCGGCTTCAGTTTCACCATATCGACCTGCTAAGATAAGATTAAGTGCTTCTTTTGCTTTATTCTTGTTGATAAGATTATCATCAGACTTAATTGATAAGTTAACAAATCTCATCAAAGACTTAACAAGGTTGATATCAATTCTTACTTTATCTCCAATTAACTCATCTTTTGCATTTTGAATCTCACCTTCAATAACTTCTTTCATTAAATGATCCATCATTTCTTCCATCAAGTCAATGTCGTCATCAGAATCAGAAGAAGAATCAGAATCAGAAGATGAATCAGAATCAGAAGATGAATCAGAATCAGAATCAGATGAAGATGAAGAAGCGAAGAATTTAGATTTATTTGATTTACTTTCTTTACTTACTTTTTCTTCCCTTTTCTGAGTTTCCTTTCTGGATACTTTAGCTGCATCTTTTTTAGTATTTTCCTTGATAGATTTCTTTCTTCGTAAAATTGTACTTTCACGGTTAGTTGTTCCACCGAAGTATTTACTATAGTCATTATCATATAGAGTAAATGAAAATTCATGATTATCATCAAAGATTTCTTCAAGTGTTAAAAAGGTATCCTTGAATGTTGGTTGACTCTTTGCTACATATTTGAAAATCTTGAAAATTTGGAGTACCAATTCAGGATTTTCGAGACATTTCGCAAGGAATCTTCCAACACTTTCATTTGAGTTAGGGTTGATATCAAGAAGCTCTTTTTTACCATTCTTCAATATAACATTGAACTCAAGACGAATGATATACAATGCCATTAATGCTACACGGATAGCTTCTTGTGCACCACGATCAGATTCTTCTGAAATTTTAGTACCTTCACCAACATGTTTAATGCAATACTCTCTGAAATCAGAAAATACAGAAGGATCAACTGGTGATAGAAAGTTAGAATTCGAAGAACCTACACTTGATGAATTAAAGATCATTGTTTTTGCAGAATCTGATGAACCAGCTGTAATTACAATTGAAGAAACATCACGAACAACATCACGAGATGATGAATTTAATGAGTTCTTCAAATTGCGCAAATGAGGCTCTACAATTGTACCTGCAATCTTTTTATCTTTCATTTTATCACCGATTTTTACAATAATATCGGTGTACTTCTTATATAAGTCTTGACCACCTCCAGTATTTGTTAGACTTGAAATAAAAATGTTAATCTTCTCAAATGCTGATGAAATTAGAGATGGATAAGATGAAATTAAAACTGCTTTTTCTGCTACAGGAATTGTTTTATAGTCAGGATGCTTATCTATATCGATGTAAAGTGGACATTGATTTAGATTTAACATAATTTTAAGAAGATCTACTCCTTCTGTACTACTAAAAAATGATGATGCAACTGAAACATTTTCAAAGTTAGAATTGAAACATTCATACATTGATGGATGTCCCATTGAATATCTTGCACCTCCAGATACATAAATATATTTTGGAGATACAGCTGAGCCTTCGCGAATAATTTTGATGGAATTAGCCATTTTATTACTAAAATACCTTTCAAAAATTCATTTTTTAATTTTTTAAAGACCCTATTTTTATTCTTTTCAAAATAAAATTTTAATATGATGTTACAAAATAAAGTTTAGATACATAAATTTAAACATTTTTATTGGAAATATATAAGATACATCTTATATACTTAATACTTTTAGTATATCTATTAGTTTTACCATTCATCTTCATTATCTTGTTGTTCATTTGATATAAATGCTGGTATGTTTTGTGTAACAATATTTTCATATGGATTTGACAAACTAAATAAAACTTGAACATTAATACCATAAAGAAGAGGATCATTTAATTGATATTGAGATGCTAATTCAATTTGTTGTTCAGTTTGTTTTATTGAATTTGTCATAAAATCGGATGAACCAGAATTAAAATATTCTGTTGTAGTTATAATTTCTTCAATCGTAGATATTAAAGATAGACCAACATTAAGTGCATCTTGTGGACTTGAATTAGAGTAAAGTTTTATACCACCTTTATCTGTAATTGTAAAATTATGTGCCATTATCTTTTTACAATTTTGACGCATACTATTACCATTTGAATCTAAAATTGGAATACTTACTTTAAGAGATGTTTTTTTAACATTATGGAATTCACAATTATAACCTCTCGCATGTAAACAGTTTGATAAATTATGAAGAATAATACCTTTACAATTAATTTTACCATTGTATACACCACCATATATATCTAATGATTTAAATGATATTGCTTCTTGACCATGGAATATAGAATATGAACCAGGAACAATTGAACAAATATCATACAATCGCTTCTTATATTCTTGAAAATTAGAATATGGTTCAACCGTAAAACGTAACATCATATCAACAACAGTCATTTGATCTCCAATTTTATCTTTTAGTCTATTTAATCTCTCAATCATTAATGGATCACCATAAATTAATTGATGAGTACCACAGTCAACAATTTCATCAATGACAATATTAACTAAATTAATTTTATTTTCAGAAGATAACATAAAAAATGGTCTCCATAGTAAATCCATGTTCTCGATAAATCTTTTCAAACGATTTGCTACTTCAGTTGCCATCTCAGGGCCACTTGTTCCATTAATATGTATTTTAGAACATTCAGATTGTGATGACGATATTTTAAGATGAATGTTTTTACCCATTGTCTGAAAATCAATTGCTACAGAATGACCAAAAGCACTCTTTCTTAATCCTCTTGGTCTTTTATATTTAATAATATCCTGATTTGGTATAATAGAGACAATTGTATCTTCATATCCAAAAAATGGTATTGTCATTCCTTGTTCAAATTTAAAGTTATTAACTGGTAGAATTGGTAATAATTCATATAAATTGTATGGAAAGAATCCATTATTTGTTGTTATACATATTACATACATGCTTGGTTTTAAAGACATTTTTAAAATTTCTTTTTAGAGAAATTTTTTCGATTTTTTATTTTTCTTCTATTTTTTATTTTTTCATTTTTTCATTTTTTTCTATTTCTCTCTCTTTTTTTCTCTTTTTTCATTTCTTCTATTTCTCTATTTCTCTATTTCTCTCTAATTTTTCTTTTAGATATATCTGTTAAATTTGAAACATATAAGACATATCTGTTACATTTGAAATATTCCAATTATCTAAAGGTGAATTAAATTTCGAAGCTCCATGGAACATATAAGACATATCCGTTACATTTGAAACATTCCAATTATCTAAAGGTGAATTGAAACTTGAAGCTTCATGGAACATACCAGACATATCCGTTACATTCGAAACATTCCAATTATTTAGATTTGAATTAAAATTCAAAGATTCAGAAAACATATAAGACATATTTGTTACATTCGAAACATTCCAATTATCTAAAGGTGAATTGAAATTAGAAGCTTCATAAAACATACCAGACATATTCGTTACATTCGAAACATTCCAATTATCTAAAGGTGAATTGAAATTAGAAGCTTCAT
>VFQO010002612.1_pt1 | contig 10591 bp, 8 predicted proteins | sample 3512331 | NCBI WGS metagenome assembly VFQO01 (sample SAMN10412371, study PRJNA504923) | tailings metagenome | isolation source: Replicate 3 from Balatoc abandoned mine | place: Philippines: Itogon, Benguet | collected 2017-08-28 | reverse complement strand
AACTGCTCAAGGCCCGCGATTTGCCGCAAGGCGTTCAAAGCACCAAGCCGACTGCTGTAACCCAAGGCTTCGTTCGCCCTGTTGGCGCCATGCTCACCATTGAGGGCCTGCAAAGCCTGGAAGGCAAGCTCGCAAACCTCGACAAGCTCCACGCCGCGGGCTTCCGCATGGCCAGCCTGTCGCACTTCTTCGACAACGACATCGCCGGGTCGATGCACGGGGTGAAGAAGGGCGGGATCACGCCGCTTGGCTGGCAGGTCGTGACGCGGATGGAAGAGCTGGGGATGATTATCGACATCGCCCACCTCTCACACCAGGGCGTGGCCGAGCTGCTGCCCAAGGTGCGTCGCCCGGTGGTTTCCAGCCACGGCGGGGTCCAGGCGACCTGCAAGACCAACCGCAACCTCTCCGATGACGAGATCCGCGCTGTCGCCAAGACCGGCGGGATCATCGGCATCGGCTATTGGGACGGGGCAATCTGCGACACGTCCCCACGCGCCGCCGCCAAGGCGATGAAGCACGTGCGCGACCTGGTCGGCATTAGCCACGTGGCCCTCGGCAGCGACTATGACGGGGCGACCACCGTGCGGTTCGACACCAGCGGGCTCGTCCAGGTCACTCAGGCGCTGCTGGACGAAGGCTTTACGCCCGACGAGATCCGCGCGGTGATGGGCGGCAATGCCCTGCGCGTGATTCGCGCCGGGATCATGCCCTTGAACGAGACGACCCTGCCGTAATGACGATCCCGCGCCTTCTTGCCACTGACCCCATGCCCGATCCCTTGCGCGGTGCGATTATCGCGCTGGGCAATTTCGATGGCTTCCATCTGGGCCACCAGGCCGTGGCCGGCGAGGCGATTGCCTGGGCCAAGGCCGAGGGCCGCCCGGCGATCGTCGCCACCTTTGATCCGCACCCGGTGCGCTTCTTCAAGCCCGATGCCGCGCCGTTCCGTCTGACCACGCTGGACCAGCGACAGGAACTGTTCGCGGCCGCCGGGGCCGATGCCATGCTGGTCTTCGCCTTCGACGCCGGACTGGCCTCGACCACGGCCGAGGATTTCATGGCCAAGCTGCTGGTCAAACGGCTGGGTGCGGCGGGCGTGGTGACCGGTGAGGACTTCACCTTCGGCAAGGGCCGGGGCGGCAGCATCGAACTGCTCAAGACCAGAGGGGCCGAGCTGGGCCTGTCCTCGCGCGCGGTCGGCCCCGTCATGCTCGATGGCGAGGTCGTCTCCTCCAGCCGCATTCGCGAGGCGCTGAAGACCGGCGATTGCGAGACCGCGACCCGCCTGCTCACCCGCCCCTTCGCGATCCGCGGTGTGGTCCAGCATGGTGACAAGGTTGGGCGGACGATCGGCTTTCCCACGGCCAACCTGCCGCTCGGCAATTACCTGCGCCCGCATTACGGGATCTATGCCGTCTCCTCAGCCTTGGCTGACGGCACCCGCCTCCACGGCGCGGCCAACCTTGGCATCCGCCCCAGCTTCGACCCGCCCAAGGAACTGCTGGAGCCGCATTTCTTTGACTGGTCGGGCGATCTCTATGGGCAGGAAATCGAGGTAGCGTTCCACCATTTCCTGCGGCCCGAGGCCAAGTTCGACAGCCTGGATGCGCTGACCCAGCAGATGCTGGTCGATTGCGACCAGGCACGAAAGCTGCTGGCATGACGGTATGGGGCCGGCGGATCGGCTTCGTCCTTGCCCTCGCCTTCCTGGTGCTGACCTTCGTCAATGCCTCGTGGCTGGCGGATAGTCCGCAAGGCTACGTCAAGCTGGTCGCCCACCGCGGGCTGATGCAATTGCCCCGCCCCGATGCGGCGGGCGACTGCAAGGCCCAGGCGATCGAGCCGCCGATCCACGACTTTATCGAGAACACCTTGCCCGCCCTCGCCCAGGCCAAGCGGCTCGGCGCGCAGATGATCGAGATCGATCCGGCCCCCACCGCCGATGGCCGGTTCGTGCTGTTTCATGAGGCGGCGCTCGATTGCCGCACCAATGGCACGGGCCCGGTCAGTGCCCAGACGCTGGAGCAATTGAAGGCGCTCGACGCCGGGTACGGTTACAGCCCCGATGGCGGCAAGACCTTCCCGCTGCGCGGCCTTGGCCAGGGCTTGATCCCCAGCCTGGAAGAGGCGCTGGCCACCGCGGGCGATACCGCGCTGCTGTTCAACCTGCGCTTTTCCGATGCCGCCACGGCCGGGCGGTTTGTCGCGACCCTGAAAGCCGCCGGGCGCGATCCGGTGGCGCGGCGCGATACCTTTTCCGGTCCCGAAGCCGCGCTCGCCCCGATCCGTGCCGCTTGGCCCGGGGTGCTGGCCTATAGCGACGAGCAGGTGGCGGCCTGCACCCGTGCTTATCTGTGGCAGGGCTGGCTGGGGCTGACCCCCGCGGCCTGCCGAAACAGCATGATCGCCATTCCGCTGAACCGCCAATGGGCCTTTGCCGGCTGGCCCAACCGGCTGCAGGCACGAATGGAGGCGGCAGGCGCGAAGGTCATGCTGATCGGGTCAAGCGCCGACAAGCCGCGCGGGCTCGACCTGCCCGAACAGGTCGGCGAGATTCCCGCCAGCTTCACCGGCTATGTCTGGGTGGACGATATCTGGAGCGTCGGGCCGGCGCTGCGCCCGGCCTTCAACAAGCGCAACCCGCGCGAGCAGGCCGAACTGGCCAAGGCGCTTGATGCGCGGCGGGCGAGCCGCGACTGAACCCGCCCCGTCATCCCCGCAAAAGCGGGGATCCAGGGCCTGCCAACACTGGGTTCCCGCTTTCGCGGGAATGACGGGGGGTAGGAAACCAGAAAAATTGCGAAAGCGCGCCGCCCCCGCTAAGGCCCGCCAGCCATGGCAACAGGCCGCGACTATTCCGAGACGCTGTTCCTGCCGAAGACCGAGTTCCCCATGAAGGCGGGCCTGCCCCAAAAGGAGCCCGGCATTCAGGCGCGCTGGGAGGCCGAGAAGCTTTACGAGCAGCTGCGCGATGCCCGCCGCGGCCGGCCCAAGTTCATGTACCATGACGGCCCGCCCTATGCGAACGGTGACATGCATATCGGCCATGCGCTGAACCACACGATCAAGGACATGGTCTGCCGCACGCAGAACCTGCTGGGCAAGGACGCGCCCTATGTGCCGGGCTGGGATTGCCACGGCCTGCCGATCGAATGGAAGGTTGAGGAACAGTACCGCAAGGCCAAGAAGAACAAGGACGAGGTTCCGCTCCTCGAATTCCGCGCCGAATGCCGCGCCTATGCCCAGCACTGGGTCGACGTGCAGCGCGGGCAGCTGAAGCGGCTGGGGGTGATGGCCGATTGGGATAACCCGTACCTGACCATGCAGCCCGAGAGCGAGGCGACGATCGTCGCCGAACTGCTCAAGTTTGCGGAAAGCGGCCAGCTCTATCGCGGGGCCAAGCCGGTGATGTGGTCCCCGGTCGAAAAGACCGCGCTGGCCGAAGCCGAGGTCGAGTACGAGGATATCACCTCGACTCAGATCGATGTGGCCTTCGAGATTGTCGAGAGCCCGATCCCCGAACTGGTCGGCGCCCACGCGGTGATCTGGACGACGACGCCGTGGACGATCCCGGTGAACCAGGCTTTGGCCTATGGGCCGGAGGTTGAGTACGGCCTCTACAAGCCGACTTTTCGAGCTGGTTCGTTCGAAGGGGAAGCTCCAAACGGCAAGCGTTTCACTTCGTGGGCGCACTCGGCAGTACTTCTTGCGAAGTCGCTTGAAGCGAGCGTTCGCGAGCGTTTCAAGGCGGCAAATGGATTCGAGCTCGAGTTGAACGAGCTTTGGTCGGGCAAAGGCAAAGACCTCGCCGGCACCCTCGCCCGCCACCCGATGCACCACCTCGGCGGGTTCTACGCGGCCCCGCGCCCGCTGCTGCCCGGCGACTTCGTCACCACCGATAGCGGCACCGGCCTCGTCCACATGGCGCCCGATCACGGCGAGGACGACTTCGAGCTGTGCAAATCGGCAGGCATCAACCCCGTCTTCGCGGTGATGGACGACGGGCGCTATCGCGACGACTGGGGCTGGCTCGGCGCTGCGGACGAGCGGCGCATGAGCGTCATCAACCCCAAGTTCAACGCGCCCGACGGCCCGATCTGCTCCGACCTGCGCGAAGCGGGCGCGCTGCTCGCCGCGAGCGCCGACTACGCGCACTCCTACCCCCACTCGTGGCGCTCCAAGGCCAAGGTGATCTTCCGCTGCACGCCGCAGTGGTTCGTGCCGATGGACAAGGCGATTGCGCCGTTCGATTACCCCGTCGCCCCGCTGGGCGGCGTGGGCGGCGCGGTGGCCATGGCGGTGCAGGCGAACCAGACCGCCACTCTGCGTGAAACGGCGCTGAAGGCGATTGCCGATACCCGCTTCGTGCCGGAAAAGGGCCGCAACCGCATCGGCTCCATGGTTGAGGGCCGCCCGGACTGGGTGCTTTCCCGCCAGCGCGCCTGGGGCGTGCCGATCACCCTGTTCGTTGACCGCAAGACCGGCGAATACCTCGTCGATCCCGCCGTCAACGCCCGCATCGTTGCCGCCGTGCGCGAAAAGGGCGTGGATGCGTGGAGCGATGAGGCCGCAGCCGACCTGCTCGGCCCGGACTACAACGTCGATGATTACGAGCGCGTGGTCGACATTCTCGACGTGTGGTTCGATTCGGGTTCCACCCACGCCTTCGTGCTGGAAAGCGGCACCTGGCCCGAACTGCAAAGCCCGGCGGACCTCTACCTCGAAGGCAGTGACCAGCATCGCGGCTGGTTCCAGTCGAGCCTGCTGGAAAGCTGCGCCACCCGTGGCCGCGCGCCCTACAAGGCGGTGCTGACGCACGGCTTCACGATGGACGCCAAGGGCATGAAGATGTCCAAGAGCCTCGGCAACACGGTCAGCCCGCTGGACGTGATGCGCGATTATGGCGCGGACATCATCCGCCTGTGGGCCTTGAGCGTCGACTATACCGAGGATCACCGGATCGGCCCGGAAATCCTCAAAGGCGTGGCCGACCAGTACCGCAAGCTGCGCAACACCTTCCGCTACCTGCTGGGCGCGCTTGATGGCTATGACCATGCCGCCGAGGCGGTCGACGTGGCGCAAATGCCCGAGCTGGAGCGCTACATGCTCGGCCAGCTCAAGCGGCTCGACACCGTGCTGCGTCAGGCGATCGCCGATTTCGACTTCAACGAATATACCCGCGCGCTGACCGACTTCTGCAACGAGGACCTGTCGGCCTTCTTCTTCGATATCCGCAAGGACCGGCTCTATTGCGACGATCCGGCGGGGATCGAGCGCCGCGCCTATCGCACCGTGCTCGACGTGCTGTTCCAGGCACTGGTCCGCTATGCCGCGCCAGTGCTGGTCTTCACCGCCGAGGAAGTCTGGGCCACCCGCTTCCCCGATCGCGGCAGCGTGCACCTGCAGGAACTGCACGACTTGCCGGAAGAATGGCTCGACGATGCCCTGGCCGAACGCTTTGCCGCGCTGCGGGCGCTGCGCGGCCAGGTGCTCGAAGCGATCGAGCCGCTGCGCCGCGAAAAGGTGCTGGGCTCGGGTCTCGAAGCCGAAGTGACTGTCCCGGCCGATGCCCCCGAAGGCGATCTGGCCGAACTGTTCATCACCGCGAAAGTCACGCGCGGGCAAGGCGACGGCGTGACCGTCACCCGAACCTCTGACCACAAGTGCGGCCGCTGCTGGCGCCACCTGCCCGATGTGGCCGAGGATGGCGATCTGTGCGGCCGCTGCGAAAGCGTGGTCGGCGCATGAGCCAGCTGTTCACCCGCAACCGTCTGATCGGCCTGGTGCTGGCGGCGCTGATCTATGTGGTTGACCAGTGGATCAAGTACCACGTCACCTGGACGCTCAAGCTGCCCGAAAAGGGCAAGATCGACCTGCTGCCGTTCTTCGACCTGACCTGGGTGGAAAACTACGGCGTCTCGCTCGGCATGCTGACCGCCCAGTCGATGGAAATGCGCTGGGGGCTGGTGGCGCTGACCAGTCTGATCGCGCTGGTGGTGTTCGTCTGGATCCTGCGCGAGAAGGCCTTTGGTGACATCCTAGGCCTGTCGCTGGTGCTGGGCGGGGCCGCCGGCAATATCGATGACCGGATGAACTTCGGTTTCGTGGTCGACTACGCCGATTTCCACATCGGCGATTTCCGGCCCTTCCTGGTCTTCAACCTGGCCGATGCGGCGATCACCATCGGCGTCCTGATTATCCTTGCCCGTTCGTTCCTGATCCGCGAAAAGGCGGAACAGAAAAGCGATGCGGGTGCTCCCGTGACGGAGAATTGAGACAATGCGCAAGTTCCTGGCCATCGCCGTGATTGGCTCCGCCACGCTCCTCTCGGGCTGCGGCAGCACCGGCCTGTTCAACCGTGACCGGCCTGACGAGTTCGCCGTGCAGCGTCAGGCGCCGCTGGTGATCCCGCCCGATTTCGCGCTGACCCCGCCGGCCCCCGGCGCGCCGCGTCCGTCGGACCGCAGTGCCGCCCAGCAGGCGCAGGACGCGCTTTTCGGCCCGCCGGCTCCGCGCAGCGAAGTTGAGCGCGCCGCCGGCAACCGCGCCGGCACCGCCGCCGCCTCGATCCGCTCGACGGTTGGCGATCCGAAGACCAACACCGTCGCCAAGGGTGACGTGACCCGTGACATCATCGCCGCCCCGCAGGGCGACGGGCGCGAGGCGCAGGCCGTTATCGGCGGCTGAGCTTTCGTTTATTGGATAAGGCAGAGGGGCTCGTCCGCAAGGACGGGCCCTTTTCCTTTTGGGCTCAGTCCGCGCCCTGATCGACCTGGCTGACCAGGAACTTGTCGATCTTGCGGCCGTCCATATCGACCACCTCGAAGCGCCAGCCCTGCTGGGTGAAGTGCTCCCCCTCATGCGGCAGCTTCTTCATCACCCACAACGCAAAGCCGGCGGCAGTGGCAAAGTCGCGGTCGTCGGGCAGGTCGATCCCCAGCCGGTCGGCCATGGCATCGGCCGGGAGCGCACCGGCGACCAGCAGTGAGCCGTCCTCGCGCACGGTGACCAGCGGCTCGTCGCCATCATCGACATGGCTGGCGAAGTTGCCGACGATCGCGGTGAGCAAGTCCGCCGGGGTTACGACCCCTTCGAGGTGGCCGTACTCGTCATGAACCAGCGCCATCGACACGCCCGACTGCTGGAGAATCCGCAGCGCGTCCATCGCGTCGAGCTGGTCGGGGATGATCTCGGCCTTCTTCATCACCCGCGCGATCTGGACCCGCTTGCCGGCCAGCAGCAGCGCCTGAACATCGCGGACCTTGACCACGCCGACGATATTGTCAGGCGAGCCATCGGCGACCGGCAGCAGCGAATGCGGGCTGTCCTTGATCGCGGCGCGGACCTCGGCCTCGGTGGCGCGGCGGTCAATCGTGTCGAGCTCGGTCCGCGGGGTCATCAGTTCGCGCACCGGACGGTCGGCGAGCTTCATGATCCCGGTCATGATCTGGCGTTCGTCTTCCTCGATCGCGCCCGAACGGGTCGCCTCGGCGAAGATCATGTGCAGCTCTTCGGCGGTGACCCCGGCCTCACCGCCGTGGCGCACACCCATCAGGCGCAGCAGTAGGGCGGAAGAGCGGTCGAGCAGCCAGACGAACGGCGCCGTCACCCGCGCCACGATCGCCATTGGCAAGGCGGCCAGCATGGCAATCGGCTCGGCCGCACGCAGCGCCACCTGCTTGGGCACCAATTCACCCACGACCAGGCTGAAATAGGTGGTCAGCACGATGACCAGGGCAAAGCCGGCAACATCGGCGTAGCGTTCGGGAACGCCCAGCATGGCCAGCCGCTCACCGGTCGGCCCACCCAGGCTGGCGCCCGAATAGGCCCCGGCGATGATCCCGACCAGGGTAATCCCGATCTGCACGGTCGAAAGGAACTTGCCCGGATCGGAAGCCAGCAGCAGCGCCATCTTCGCCCCGGCATGGCCGCGTTCGGCCTGAACCTTCAGCCGCGCCGGGCGCGCCGAAACGATCGCCAGTTCGGACATCGAGAACAAGCCATTGAGCAGGATCAAGCCTGCGATAATAAGGACGTCGGACCAGGGGTAAGGTGTCACACCCTATCCGCTAGCAGGAATCGTCTGCGCCAAGAAGAGCCAAGGCCCAAATCATTGACAATGCAACCATCCACCTTCCATTCAGGTTATGGCGCGCAGGGTCGTTGCAATTACCCGTGTCCTAAAGGGGATAAGACCATGAAGAAGTCCCGCCTGCTGATTTCAGCTTTCGCCGCATTCTCGCTCGTCACCGTGTCGGGCTGCGTCACCGATCCCAACACTGGCGAGAAGAAAGTCTCGCGCACCGCAATCGGCGGGGCAGGCGGGGCACTGGCCGGCATGCTGCTTGGCGGCCTGATCGGCGGCAAGACCGGCCGCATCGTCGGGGCCGGTATCGGCGGCGTCGCCGGGGCCGCAGTCGGCTACACGATGGACAAGCAGATCAAGGAGCTGAAGGAACAGACCGCTGGCTCGGGCGTCGACGTGACCGAGACTGACAATGGCGCGGCGATCCTGGTCAACCTGCCCGATGGCGTGACCTTCGATGTCGCCAGCTACACGCTGAAGCCCACTTTCCGCACCACGCTGGACCAGGTGGCGGACAGCCTGATCAAGTATCCCAACAGCCTGATCGACGTTTATGGCCACACCGATTCAACCGGATCGGACGCCTATAACCAGACCCTGTCCGAGAACCGCGCCCGCACGGTCGCGAACTACCTGATGTCGCGCGGCGTGCCCGCCGCGCGCATCCGCAGCCAGGGCTTTGGTGAAACGATGCCGATCGCCGACAACGCCACCGAGGCTGGCCGGACCAAGAACCGCCGGGTTGAGATCAAGATCGTGCCGGTGACCCAGGAAGACGTCCAGGCCGCCCGCGCCGGCCAGTAACCACCGCTAACCGGCGAGCGCCCTGGCCCGATCGGCCAGGCGCTCGACCGCGGCGGCATGGATACCGGGCGCGGAGACCAGCACGCCAAAATCGCGCGGATCGCGCTTGTTGTAGTTCAGCGGCTGGCCAAACGCGTCAGTCACCGCTGCGCCGGCCTCGCGCGCGATCAGCGCGGCGGCACCTATATCCCATTCAAAGCCCCAACGCAGCGTGGCCACCAGGTCCGCCTCATCCGCCGCGACCATCGCCATGCGCAGCGCGATCGAATTGGGCCGCGCCACCGGCACCAGATCCAGGTCGCTTTTGGGCAGGGTATCGGCGGGCACGCGCGATCCCGAAAATTCGGTCCGGCGGCTGGCGGCCAGTTTCACGCCGTTGCGCCAGCTGCCCTGCCCGGCCTCGGCCGACCACAGTTCGTCCCGCGCCGGCGCGCAGAGCAGACCCAGCAGCGGGCGCCCCGCACTGACCAGCGCGACCGAGACCGCCCAGCCCGGCCGGCCGTGGATGAAATCGCGGGTCCCGTCGATCGGATCGACCAGCCACAACAGCCCGCCATCAAGCCGTTCAGGCGCATCGATGGTCTCTTCGGACAGCCAGCCGGCCGACGGCAGCAGCGCTGCCAGTTCGCGCTTGAGGAACACATCGACCGCCAGGTCGGCTTCGCTGACCGGGCTGCCGGGGTCTTTCTCCCAGCTTTCCAGCGCGTGCCCGTGCCCGGGCCAGCGCCCAAGCGCGATCCGCCCGGCTTCGCGGACAATGTCTTCCAGGCGGGCGCGGTCGATCATGGCCCCGATTTGTGCCCCTGCTATGGCCTTGGCAAGCCAGCCCTCATCAAAATCCGCAGTTAACCGCGCGATTAAGGCCCTTTTCAAGCCCGCCGCACTGTGCTTAGGCCCGTGGCACTTCCGGTCGCCTCACGGCCATCCCCAGTGCAGGAAATTCCAGATGAACATTCACGAATACCAGGCCAAGGAACTGCTCGCGAAGTTCGGCGTTGCCGTGCCCAAGGGCATCCCCGCGATGTCGGTTGAAGAAGCCGTTGCCGCGGCGAAGCAGCTCCCCGGGCCGCTCTATGTCGTGAAGGCCCAGATCCACGCCGGCGGGCGCGGCAAGGGCAAGTTCAAGGAGCTGGGTCCCGATGCCAAGGGCGGCGTGCGCCTGGCCAAGAGCCTTGAGGAAGTGGAAGCTCACGCGCGTGAAATGCTCGGCAACACCCTGGTCACCGTGCAGACCGGTGAAGCCGGCAAGCAGGTCAACCGCCTCTACATCACGGACGGCGTCGACATCGGCAAGGAATTCTACCTCGCGCTGCTGGTTGATCGCGCCACCAGCCGGATCGCCGTGGTCGCCTCGACCGAAGGCGGGATGAACATCGAAGACGTCGCGCACGAGACCCCGGAAAAGATCCACACCGTGACGATCGATCCGGCGACCGGCCTGATGCCGCACCACGGCCGTGCCGTTGCCAAGGCGCTGGGCCTGTCGGGTGACCTCGCCAAGCAGGCGCAGACGATCCTCGCCGGCCTCTATGCCGCGTTCCTGGGTACCGATGCCGAGCAGATCGAAATCAACCCGCTGGCGGTCTGCCCGACCCCGGAGGGCGACAAGCTCTACGTGCTCGACGCCAAGGTCGGCTTCGATGGCAACGCCATGTTCCGCCACAAGGACCTGATGGAACTGCGCGACACCACCGAAGA
>VFQO010002608.1_pt1 | contig 10607 bp, 8 predicted proteins | sample 3512331 | NCBI WGS metagenome assembly VFQO01 (sample SAMN10412371, study PRJNA504923) | tailings metagenome | isolation source: Replicate 3 from Balatoc abandoned mine | place: Philippines: Itogon, Benguet | collected 2017-08-28 | reverse complement strand
GGGTGGAGATGCCGGCGAGGTTCAGTTCCCAGATGCGCTGGCCGGTGACCAGTTCATAGGCCGCCATGCGCCCGCCCTGCCCCAGCGCATAGACGCGGCCGGAATCGATGATCGGATCGGCATCGATATCGGTGATCGAGCCCACGGTGGTCGAGATGTTGGTGCGCGCCAGCGCGTCGGACCACAGCACGCGGCCGTTTTCGTAGCGATAGGCCGACAGCTCGCCGCTGGAATAGCCGGCGATCACCGTGCCCTGCCCGGCCGCCGGGGCCGCGACGCCGAACACGCCCGATTGCGTGGTCGATCCGCTCTCGTCCCACACCAGCGAGCCGTCCTCGATGTTGAGCGCGATGATCTGGTTGTCCTGCGTCATCACGAACAGCTGCCCGAAGGCGATGGTGGGCGAGCCGCGCAGCGGGCCTGCGGGGGTGACGTTCCACAGCATCTCGCCGGTCTCGGCATCGAGCGCCTTGACCTCGCCCACGCCGTTGGTGGCGTAGAGCTTGCCGCCCTCGAAGCTGACCCCGCCGCCGAAGGCCGAGGGCGCCTCGTCCTTGGTCATGTCGGCATCCTCGCGGCTCCACAGGCGGGCGCCGGTCTGCTTGTCGAAGGCGTGGATCGTCCCGTTGGTGTCGATCGCGAACAGCTTGTTGCCGCCGATCACGGGCGCGGCGGCCAGCCTTTCGCGGTTGCTCGACCCGGCGATCTGCGCGGTCCAGGCCCTGGCCGGGTTCTCCGCCAGCGCGAGATGGCCGTAGGACTTGCTGGCCGAGCCGCCGACCTGCGACCATTCGGCATTGTTGCGCGCCGGCGGCAGCACCACGCTGATCGCCGCCAGCGCCGGATCGACTTCCGCGCCGCTTTCGATGCGCGAGAGGATCGGCATACGGTTGCCGACCGTCGGCGTGGTCTTGTCGTCCCCGCCGCCGAACAGCCCGCCCTTGCAGCCGGTGACGGCCATCGCCATCATGCCCGCCAGAAGAGCGGTGCGCGCGTTCCTGTATCTGTTCATACCCGTCCGTTTCAAACCTGTTTCCCTAATTGGCGGGCGCAGCGCCGCCATTCCCCCCGGACGCGACCACCCCTTCTGCTTCGAGCAGCTTGTCCACGTCCTCAATCGCATCCACCCCGAGCAGCCCCGCCATCTGGCGCGCGCGCGAGCGCAGGGTTTCGGGCTGTTCCTCGTCCTTGGCGATCTGGGCGAACAGCTTGCCCGCCTCGGCCCGGTTGCCGGCTTCCAGATGCGCCATCGCCACCAGTTCGCCCGCACTGCCGAACCACGGGCTGTCCGTGGCGGCGAGCGGCGAAAGGCGGGCGATCACGTCGGCCGGCTTCATGCTGTCGAAACGCGCCGCGACATCGCGGATGCGCGCCAGGTCGCGCAGCGCCGGGGGCGCATCGGGATCATCGGCGACCTGCTGGTAGAGCCCGGCGGCCTTGGCCACCTCGCCCGCTTCCAGCGCCGCGCCGGCCTGCAACAGCCGCGCCGCGGTGCGCGCACCGGGCGAGCCGTCGTCGAGCAGCGGGGCGACCTTCTCGCTCGCGGTCTTGAGATCATTCTGGTTGGCACTGTCGAGCGCGGAAATCAGCGTTTCCGACTGCGCTTCGAGCTGGCCTTGCCGGTAATTGTCCCACAGCATGTAGCCGCCCAGCCCGGCGATCGCGAGCACGAGCACGCCCAGCACCTTGGCGCCGTGATTGCGCAGGAATGCCACCGCGTCGTCCTGGCGCACCGCCTCGTCGATTTCGCGGATCAGGATATCGTCCTCGGCCGGGACAGCCGGGTTCGAGGAGGGGGTCGGATTGCGCGCCATTCGGCCCTGTCGTCCTTGTACCAAGAATTGCCTTGCGCTGCGGCAAGCGGAAACCCGCGCTCTTTAGGCGGGTGTGCCGCCTTCCGCAATGCCGGGCACGAGCGTGCCTGCCAATCTGCGAAGGCATCTGCCCGCGCCGGTTTGAACCGCAGATGAAGCGGGGCGGATCAGAACGCCCGCCCCAGCGCCTGCGCATAGGCGGCGCGGTATTGCGCCACCATCTGCGCGGCATCGTAATGCGTCCGTGCGCGTTCGCGGTTGGCTTCGCCCAGCCTTGCGCGCAGCGCCGGATCGGCGGCGAGATCGGCCAGCATCACCCCCAGCGCGCGGGCATCGTCCGGCACCGCGATATAGGCCCGGTTCGGCTCGGCCACCATCGCGCGGATATCGCCGACATCGGGCGCGGCGACCGGCAACCCCGCGGCCATCGCCTCGACCACCGAGAGCGGAAACTGTTCGGAGGCCGAAGACAGCGCGAAGATATCGAACAGGCCGATGACCTGCGCGGGATCGGCCACGGCGCCCGGCAGGTGGACGCGGTGGCTGACCTCCAGCGCCTCGGCCGCGGCGCGGATGCGGTCGCGCTCGGGCCCCTCGCCGCAGATGACGAGGTGCCATTCCTCGGGCAGGCCCGCCATCGCCTCGACCAGCATGGGCAAGCGCTTGACCGGGCGCAGCCCCGCGAGCGTGCCGATCCAGCGCTCGCCCTCGCGCTTGACCACCCGCAGCGCGCCCGGCCGGGGCGGCGCGGCGAAGGCGGCGGTGTCGATGCCGTTGGCGATGCGCAGCACCTTGTCAGCCGGCTGCGCCCACGGGCCGAGCGCGATCTTCTCCAGCTCCATGCTCGGCACGATCACCCGCGCCGCCCCCTTCAGCGCGGCGCGGCGGTAGAGGTTGCGCCGGGTCTTCAGCCCGCCCGCCTCGTCCTCGTTGAAGCCGTCCTCGTGATGCACCAGCGGGGGCAGGCCGAAGCTTTTGGCGAAGACGGTATGGGCCATCGCCACGTCGATCGCGCCCCAGTTGTAGGTGCACACCAGATCGTGGCCCTTGAGCGCCTCGGCCAGCGCCGCCAGCCGGCCGGGCGTGGGCAGGCCCTTCAGCGATGGGAAATCGGCGGGAAAGCGCACCTTGACGCCCTTGGCGATCAGCGCGCGCGCGCCGGTCGCTTCCGGTTCGGCGGAGACGACGGTGTGCTCCAGCGCGTCTCCGAAGGCGTTCATCAGGCGCACGCTGCGCACCTCCTTCCCGCCGGCGGAGAAGGTGGAATGGCAATGCAGCACGCGGATCGGGGCCGCGGCGCGCTCGTTCATGAAATCTTGTCCAGCAGCGCGTGGATCGCCGCGCGCACCTCGGGCTCGTCGAGCGTCGGGGCATGGCCCACCCGCGGCACGGTGATGGTGCGCATCGCCGGGTTCCTGACGGCCATCTGCTTGACCGTCTCGGGATCGAGCAGATCGGACAATTCGCCGCGCACCAGCAGCATCGGCACGTCGCGAAGCGCCTCGAAGGCGAGCCACAGGTTGGCCGGCGCGGCATTGCCGGGCTTGGCGAAGGGTTCGGCGATGGCCATGTCGTAATCGAAGGTGATGCGCCCGTTCTGGCTCACCACCATGGTGCGCTTGGCCATGTCGAGCCACTGGTCGAGCCCGTAATCGGGAAATGCCGGCGCGTGCACCGCCTCCAGCCCGCGCGCGGCGTGGACCCAGGTGGGATAGCTGCGCCCCTGCCCGACATAGCCGGAGATCCGCGCCAGCCCCTCGGCCTCGACCACCGGGCCGATGTCGTTCATCACCACCGCGGCGATGCGCCCGGGCTGCGCCTCGGCGAGCAGCATCGTCATCAGCCCGCCCATCGAGGTGCCGATGGCGATGAAGCGGGTGATGCCCTCCTCGGCCAGCAGCTTTTCCACATCCGCGACATAGACCAGCGGGTTGTAGCTGTCGGACACCGGCGCATAGTCCGAAAGCCCGCGCCCGCGCATCTCGGGCACGATCACCCGGTGGCGTGCGGCAAGCGTCTCGGCCAGGCCCGAGAAATCGCGGGCATTGCGGGTGAGGCCGTGCAGGCACAGCACCGGCAGCCCGTCACCCTCCTCGGGGCCGGGATAGTTGCGGTAATGCAGGTTCAAACCGTCGCTGCTGGTCCAGTAGCGATCTTCGTAGTGTGCGGCCATGAACGGCGATATTCCCTCGGATCAAGTGGCGCCCGCCAGGCCGCCGGTGAAGGCGGCTTGCGAACCAGCGCGCTTGCCCCCACTATCGCGGGATGAGCGAGGCTGTGCAACACCCGGATTTATCCGGCACCTATCGTCCCGATCCCGCCATCCTCGCGCTGGCCGAATGGCTCGGCAGCCCGGTCGAGGCCGCGCCCTTCCCCGAAACGCAGATCCGGTTCCGCAACGATCGCGCCGCGGCGAGTGTCGGGCTGGCGGGGCTGGACGATGCCGCATGGGCCGCGCATTTCGGACGATTCGCCCCGCTCGAGGGCAACCTGCCCCAGCCGCTGGCGCTCAAGTATCACGGCCACCAGTTCCGCGTGTACAATCCCGAGATCGGCGACGGGCGCGGCTTCCTGTTTGCCCAGTTGCGCGACCAGCAGGGGCGGCTGCTCGACCTCGGCACCAAGGGTTCGGGCACCACCCCCTACAGCCGCTCGGGCGACGGGCGGCTGACGCTGAAGGGGGCGGTGCGCGAAATCCTCGCCACCGAGATGCTCGAGGCGCTCGGGGTCAACACCTCGAAAACCTTCAGCGTGATCGAGACCGGCGAGCAGCTCTGGCGCAATGACGAGCCCAGCCCCACCCGCTCGGCGGTGCTGGTGCGGCTCAGCCATTCGCACATCCGCATCGGCACCTTCCAGCGGCTGCTGGCGCTGGAGGAGCGCGATCAGATGGCGAGCCTCGTCGATTATTGCCTCGCCCGCTTCCCCGGCCCGCCCCCGCCCGAAGACGCGCCTGCGCGCGATGAACCCGCCGTCATCCTGATGCACCAGGTGGTCGAGCGCATGGCCGATCTCGCGGCGAGCTACATGGTGGCAGGTTTCGTCCACGGCGTGCTCAACACCGACAACATGAACGTGACGGGCGAAAGCTTCGACTACGGCCCGTGGCGCTGGCTGCCGGAATGGGACCCGAGCTTCACCGCCGCCTATTTCGATCACGCCGGGCTCTACGCCTTCGGCCGCCAGCCCGAGGCGCTGCACTGGAACTGCGGGCAGTTCGCGGTGGCGCTGCGGATGCTCGCCGACAGCGCCCCGCTGGTCGCCGCGCTCGAACGCTTCGGGCCGCTCTACATGGAGAATGTCGCGCGGCGCTGGTGCTGGCGGCTGGGGGTGGAGCCGCAGGGGCTCGAAGCGGACACCCGCCTCGTCTCCGCGTGCGAGGCGGCGATGCGCGAGGGCAAGCTTCAGCCGGACGCCTTCTTCTTCGCCCACCGCGGCGGGCGCGGCGCGGCAGAGGGCGCGCTGGGCGAGGCGCTGGCGCAATACACGCCCACGCCCGCGGATCACCCCTATTGGCGCGACGATGCGCCCCAGACGATGCTGATCGAGGAGGTCGAGGCGATCTGGGCCGCCATCGACGAGCGTGACGACTGGGCCCCGCTCCACGCCAAGGTGGCCGCCCTGCGCCGCATGGGCGAGGCGCACGGTCCCGCGCCGGTGCCCGCCGGACACGCCGATCAGGGTTGACCCGCAGCTTGTGGGCGGATCGCCCTTCGCCCTATATTTTCGCCGCGGGCCGCATTACCTCACGGGCATCGATCCGGATCGCGGCGACTTGAGGGAAAGACAGGCCCAGTGAGCGAAGACGTGAGCGAGAACATCCTCGTTTCCCATGAGCCGGCCAGCGGCGAGGAGCTGTGGCGCGGCATGCACGGCGATGTCGAGGCCGCGGTCAGCGCCGCCCGCCGAGCCTGGCCCGCCTGGGCCGCGCTGCCGCTGACCACCCGGATCGAGACCCTGCGCGCCTTCGCCAACGAGGTCCGCCGCGAGAGCGAGCCGCTCGCCCAGCTGATCGCGCGCGAGGCGGGCAAGCCCCTGTGGGAAGCCCGCATGGAAATCGACGCGGTGGTGAACAAGGTCGATATCTCGGTGCAGGCCTATGCCGAAAGAACCGGCAAGAAGAAGTTCGACGCCGGGGTCGGCACCAGCGCCGCGGTGCGTCACAAGCCGCACGGGGTGATGGCGGTGCTCGGCCCCTTCAATTTCCCCGCGCATCTGCCCAACGGGCATATCGTGCCCGCGCTGATCGCGGGCAATGCGGTGCTGTTCAAGCCTTCGGAAAAGACCCCGGCGACAGGCGAGGCGCTGGTCGCCTGCTTCCACCGCGCAGGCGTTCCCGAAGAGGTGATCCAGCTGGTGATCGGCGGGCCGCGGGAAGGCAAGGCGCTGGTCGCCCATCCGGGCGTGGACGGGGTGCTGTTCACCGGATCGGCCAATGCGGGAATCGCGATCAACCGCAAGCTCGCCGCCAATCCGGGCAAGATCGTGGCGCTGGAAATGGGCGGCAACAACCCGATCGTGGCGATCGACACGCCCAAGCTCGCCGATGCCGCGACGCTGATCGTCCAGAGCGCCTTCACCAGCGCGGGCCAGCGCTGCACCGCGGCGCGGCGGCTGATCGTCAAGGACAGCATCTACGACGACCTGATGGCGCAGCTCCTGCCGCTCACGCGCAAGCTGATGGTCGGCGATCCGCTGGGCGAGCCGCAGCCCTTCATGGGGCCGGTGATCGACAACGAAACCGCCGACCGGCTGATGGAAAGCTTCGTCACGCTGATGACCGCCGGCGGCCGGGTGCTGCTGCACATGCGCCGCACCGTGCCCGACCTGCCGTTCCTCACCCCCGGCATCATCGACGTGACCGACGTTCCCGACCGGCCCGACATCGAGCTGTTCGGCCCCATGCTGCAAGTCATCCGGGTGCCCGATCTCGACGCCGGGATCACCGAGGCGAACAATACCCGCTTCGGCCTCTCGGCCTCGCTGATCGGCGGCTCGCCCGAAGATTACGGCCGCTTCTGGGCCAATATCCGCGCCGGGATCATCAACTGGAACGGGCCGACCAACGGGGCCTCGTCCAAGGCGCCGTTCGGCGGGATCGGGCTGTCGGGCAATCATCGCCCCGCGGCCTATTATGCGGCGGATTACTGCGCCTATCCGGTCGCCAGCACCGAGAAGGACCAGCCGCGCGCCACCATCGGCGTCGGCCTCAGGCCCTAGGGCGCGCGGTAGACCAGATCGACGGCATTATGGCCGGTGGGCGAAGAGCGCACCGCCACGCTCAGCGCCGCGCCGCTGCTGCCACGCGCGGCGATGCCTGCGCCCGGCGCGGCGTAGCGCAGCGGTCGCAGCCCGGCCCGCGCGGCGTGGGCGAAGTGGTATTGCAGCACGTCCTCGGCCGGCGCCGGGGTGTGGTAGCGCAGGATCCGCACCCGGCACGGCGCGGCATCGGCGCCGGCCGCCTGCACCGTCATGCCGTGCGGCATGATCGCGGCCGGGGGCGGCAGGTCGGCGGCCCAGGCAAAGCCTTCCGTCAGCGCGCCGGCGCAGCTTTCGGGCGCACCGACGGTGGCGAGTAGTTCGCCCGCTGTCGCCCCGGCGCCCGGCAAGGGCCCGCGTCCGGCGACCGGCGCGGGAAGCGGCGGGATTGCCCCGCCCTCCAGCAGTTCGAGCCGCCCCGCCTCGCGCGCCGCCCGCGCCGCTTCGGGCGTCGCCGGGATCAGCGGCAGCGCGCTATCATCGGTAAAGCCGAGCAGGGCATTGGCCGCGTTGCGGGCCGCAAGGTCGGGATCGCTCATCAGCGGATCGTGGAGCGCGCGGGCGACCACGGGGTCGACGGTGGGTGCAGCCCCCGCATCCTCGCGCTCGGGCGCGCCCGAACAGGCGGCCAGCAGCATCGGCAGGGCGAGGAACGGGGCGCGGCGCATGGGCGCGAGACCTGCCACAGGATGGTTAAGATTGGCTGTCCCGCCCCCATGAAGAAAGCGCCCCCGGGGCCGGTCGGCTCCGAAGGCGCTTCCCGCAAGCCGGATGGCCTGCGCCGACGACCGTTTGGTGGGAACGGCCGCAAGTTCCCGGGAGCCGCGCGAGAGGAGGAGAGGGGAGTGCGCGGGTTCCCGTGGTGTTGTTCATTTATACAGCCCCTTGTCTGAACGAATCGGCGCTGACGATGAAAGCCGGCGTTCATCCCGGCGCGGCGCTTTGCGCGCTTGCGCAGCGCCGCGCCGCAGCCTAACGGCAGCGCTCCATGGCCGCTTCCGCCCCTCCTGAAACCGCCCCCTCGGGGCTTGCTCCGGCGATCGGAGCCTACCTCATCTGGGGCTTCCTGCCGCTTTACCTGCTGCTGGTGAAGGCGGTGCCGCCGTTCGAATTCGTCGGCTGGCGGATCATCTGGACCCTGCCGCTGTGCCTGCTGATCGTGGCCTTCCGCCGGCAGTTTCCCGAGCTGATGGCCGCGCTGCGGAACCCGCGCACCCTGCTGGCGCTGCTGGCAAGCGCGGTGCTGATCGCGGTGAACTGGTTCGTCTATATCTGGGCGATCATGGCGGGCGAGGTCTATGCGACCAGCATCGGCTATTACCTCAATCCGCTGATCAACGTGCTGCTCGGCACGCTGTTCCTGGGCGAGCGGTTGAGCCGGCGGCAGTGGCTCGCGGTCGGCATCGCGCTTGCGGCGGTGGCATTGCTGGCCGCCGGCGCGCTCACCAGCCTGTGGATTAGCCTGACACTGGGTTTCAGCTTCGGGTTTTACGGCCTTGTGCGCAAACAGGTTTCGGTCGGCTCGCTACCCGGCCTCACGATCGAGAGCGCGATCCTGCTGCTGCCCGCCGGCGCGGTGGCGCTGTGGTATGCGGGCAGCCCGCAAGGCTCGTCCTTCGGGGTCGATCCCTTCCTCAGCCTCGCGATCGTCTTCTCGGGCGTGGTGACGGCGGTGCCGCTGCTGATGTTCGCCATCGCGGCGCGGCGGATGGATTATTCGACGCTCGGCTTCATCCAGTACCTTGCGCCCACCATCGTCTTCTTCCTCGGGCTGACGGTGTTCCGCCAGCCGCTCGAACCGGCCAAGCTGGCGAGCTTCGTGCTGATCTGGATCGCGGTGGCGATCTTCGTCGCCGACCTGTGGGCGCGCAAGCGCAGCGCCCGCCGCGCCGCCGCGGTCGTCTAACCAGCGAAGCGCCAGCCGAGCGTGGTGCCGGCGTGGAACGGCACGATGTCCTCGCCCGTCACCTGCAGCACCGGCGGCACCGCCACCTCGGCGCGTTCGAGCGTCACGGTCTCGGCGTTGACCGGCAGCCCGTAGAAGGCCGGGCCGTGGAGCGAGGCGAAGCCTTCGAACCGGTCGAGCGCCCCCTCCTCGTCGAACACGGTGACATAACTTTCGAGCGCATAGGGCGCGCCGAAGATGCCCGCACAGCCGCAGGCGCTTTCCTTGTCCTTCTTGAGGTGCGGGGCGCTGTCGGTGCCGAGGAAGAACTTGGGGCTCCCGCTCGTCGCCGCCTTGCGCAGCGCCAGCCGGTGGCTCTCGCGCTTGGCGACGGGCAGGCAGTAATTGTGCGGCTGGATGCCGCCGACCAGCATCGCGTTGCGGTTGATGTGGAGATGCTGGGGCGTGATGGTGGCGGCAACCCGCGGACCGGCCTCCAGCACGAAGTCCACCGCATCGGCGGTGGTGATGTGCTCGAACACCACCCGCAACTTCGGAAACGTCGCAACAATGCTGCGCAAGTGCCTGTCGATGAATTCCTTTTCGCGGTCGAACACGTCCACGGAATGATCCGTCACCTCGCCGTGGATGCACAGCACGATGTCCTCCGCCTCCATCCGCGCGAGCACCGGGTAGAGCTTCTCGACATCGGTCACGCCCGCGGCCGAATTGGTGGTGGCGTTGGCGGGATACATCTTGGCCGCGGTGAACACGCCTTCAGCTGCGCCGCGCGCCAGGTCGTCGGCATCGGTGTTGTCGGTGAGATAGCAGGTCATCAGCGGGGTGAAGCTGACGCCCGCGGGCACGGCGGCCAGGATCCGGTCGCGATAGGCGGCGGCCAGCGCGGTCGTCGTCACCGCCGGGGTGAGGTTGGGCATCACGATGGCGCGGGCGAACTGGCGCGCGGTATGGGGCACCACGTCGCGCATCACCGCGCCGTCGCGGAAATGCAGGTGCCAGTCGTCGGGGCGGCGGATCGTGAGGCGGTCGGTCATGGCTTCCCCTTAGCGATGTGCCATCCTATCTGTCACGCATGAGTGCAGCGCTGCTGACCGAACGGGCCCTTATCCGCCTTTCCCCGCTGGACGAGAGCGAGGATGTCGCCGCCTTCCTCCAGGGCCTAGTCACCAACGACGTGATGGGCCCCCTGCCCTGCTACGCCGCGCTGCTTTCCGCGCAGGGCAAGCACATGTTCGATTTTCTGGTGTGGGGCGACGGCACGAGCCTGCTCGTCGATTGCGAGGCGGCGCTGGCCGACGACCTCGCCAAGCGCCTCACGCTCTACCGCCTGCGCCGCAAGATCGCGATCGCGCGGGACGATTCGCTCGCCGTCCATTGGGCCTGCGAGGAACGGCCCGGCGCGGTGCCCGATCCGCGCCTCGCCGAACTCGGCTGGCGCTGGCTCGCGCCTGCCGCCGATGGGGGCGAGGCCGCCGACGATGCCTGGCACGCCCACCGCCTGTCGCTCGGCGTGCCCGAGGGCCGCGCCGAACTGGGCGACATCCTGTGGCTGGAGACCAACGCGGTCGAACTGAACGGCGTCAGCTTCACCAAGGGCTGCTATGTCGGGCAGGAAAACACCGCGCGGA
>VFQO010002606.1_pt1 | contig 10610 bp, 9 predicted proteins | sample 3512331 | NCBI WGS metagenome assembly VFQO01 (sample SAMN10412371, study PRJNA504923) | tailings metagenome | isolation source: Replicate 3 from Balatoc abandoned mine | place: Philippines: Itogon, Benguet | collected 2017-08-28 | reverse complement strand
CGGGCATCGAGCGCGGCATTGAAATCGATGTCGCGCGCCTTGTAACCGGGGGTCGCGGCATTGGCGATGTTCGACGCGATCACGCCCATGCGCTCCGACCGCAAGGTCAATGCGGCACCATGTATACCGAAAAGTCGCTCGTTCACGACACTAGGCCTCCTGTGATGCGGGGGCAGGCCCGCGCTCGCCACCCATTCAGCAGGAAGCGTGCCAAACGCTTCGCACGCCGGGGCGCAGGCGGCGCGGGCGGCAGGTTCTTGCCGCTGGCACAGGCAACCGGGGCAAGCCGCTGCCCTTTGCTCTCACAGGCTTAATCCGTCCCTTCCCTCGCCGTTCTGCGGCAATGAAGTCCAGGACAAGGGGAACCCGCGTGCCAGCAGCCACGACCAGTCTGTTCGATCCGGCATCGCTCGCGATCGTGATTGCCGGCACTGTGCTGGCCACGATCGCGCGGTGCGGCTGGCACGATTTCGGCACGGCGCTGCGGGCCGCAGGCGGTCTGGCGCGGCGCAGCTTCGACAGTGAGGCCAACCGCAAGGCGATGGCGCAGGCCGTCACCGCGATCGAGCGTGACGGCCACCACCGCGCCAACCCCGCGCTACCGCCCGACCGGGCGCTCGGCCTGATGCTCGAAACCTATCTGCGCCACGGCACAATCCATGCGCTGGGGGCGATTCGCCGCAGCGAACGTGCGGTGGATGAAGCCCGGCGCGTGGTTGCCGCGCAGGTGTTCGTCTGGGCCGGAGAGCTTGCCCCGGTGTTCGGGCTGGTCGGGACGCTTTACGGCCTCACTCGCCTCTCGCCTGCCACCGGGCCTGAGGCCACGGCGCTGATCATGGGCGCAGTCTCCACCGCCGTACTGACATCGCTTTACGGCGCGCTGCTCGCACACCTCGCCTGTTACCCGCTGGCCAGCGCGATCGAGCGACGCGGTCTGGCTGACGAACAGAGCCGCGAAGTGCTGGCCGAATGGTTCGCGGAACAAATCGCCCGGATGAACCGCGATGCACAGGAACGGCGGGCCCATCTGCGGGGGGTGGCATGAACCGCTCCGCAACGACACCGCGCGGCGGCGGGCATGGCTGGCAGCTGATCCTTGCCGATCTGGCCCTGATCCTGTTCCTGCTCACGCTCTCCACTCTCCCCGCGACCGAGGCGGAAGGCGGGGCTCCCAAGATCGGCGCCCCTGTGGGTCCGAAGCCCGAGATTGCTTCCGCGCAAGCGCTGTTCCGCCCGGTTGCCTCCGGGCCGGAGCTGGAGGAATGGCTGGCGGCACAGGCCCCCGATCCGCGCGCGACGCTGACAGTCTTTGCGACCTACCCCAAGGGCGGCGCTGCCGAAGCGTGGCGGCAGGCCGGGGCGCTATCGGACGAAGCCCGCCGGAGCGGTATCGCCGTGCGCACCATCATCACGCCGGGAGCCGAAGCGGAGCTTTACGCCAGCCTCGCGTATGACGCGCCGCCGCAAGGCTGATCCGCAGCGGCGGCAGGTGGATCAGCCAATCATCACCCGGTTGCGGCCTTCCTGCTTGGCCCGGTACAAAGCCGCATCGGCGCGGACGAGTGCGCTGCGGGTATCGGCATCCTCGGTCACGTCGGCCACGCCTGCGGAAAAGGTAATCCGCCCGAACGGCTGACCGGTCTCGCGGTTCAGCATCCTGCGCGACGCCTGCGTCCGGCGGATCGCATCAATCCTCGTACGCGCCGCATCCTTGCTCAGCCCGTGGAACAACAGCACGAACTCCTCCCCGCCATGACGGGCGACAAACACCGCATCGTCCGCCATTTCCGTGAAGGTCGCCGCCAGTGCGCACAGCACCCGGTCGCCGGCTTCGTGGCCATGACGATCATTGATCGCCTTGAAATGATCGACATCGCAGAACGCCAGCGCCAGCGGTTCACCCTTGGCGCGGGCTTCCAGCGCGGCGGAGACCAGCCGGCGCTCGAAGGCGCGGCGATTGGGCAGGCGGGTGAGGTGATCGACATCGGCCTCGAACCGCGCCTTGGCGAGGTTTTCGCGCAGCAATTCGATCTCCGCCTCGCTGCGGGCCATCGCCGCTTCGACCTTCTCGATCCGCGCGAGCATAGTGCGCGACAGATCAAGCACCTGGGCGAGATCCTCCGGCCCGGCCAGCGCCTCGAGTTGCAGGCCGATGGCGCCGCGATGATCGCTGGTCTCGCTCTGGGCCGCGCGGGCCGTCTGGGCAAAGCGCATGAGCGAATATTCGAGCTTGTCAGCCAGCAGCTCCAACTCGGCGATGCGGCTGGTCGCCTCGGGATCGAGCCGCGCAAGCGTATCGAGCCAGCGCTGGTCGATCGGTTCGCCCGCCATTTCGCGCTGCGCCAGCGCGCGGGAGAGTTCGGGATGCGAACCCGACAAGGCCCCGCAGATCGAGGCGAGGTTCTGCGCCGTTACGGCCAGATCGTGCCGGGTCACGAATGTCGCAATCTCGTCCAGCAGGGCAACCCGCGCTTCGGCGGCGCGGCACGTTACCGGGGCCGGAGCCGGAGCCTCGGAGGCCGGGCGAGAGGAGCGGGAGAGAAAGCCCGAAGCAAAAGGCATGGCAGGCAGTCACCGGCAAAAACTATCGGGAAGTCAGCGGCTTTAACAGATCGCGCTTAACCCCAACCGATCACGCCCCCCGGTCATATACGTAGTCGGCGCTTTGGCGGGCTTGGCACACCCCTTGCTGGGGACAGGTGGCAACCAATCCGCGCAGCACTGCGCCTATCGCAAGGAGCGCCACGATATGACCCATTGCCCGACATTGCCTGAAAGCTGGCGGCTGAGCCCGCTGGTCTTGCCCGCCCTGCTGGCGCTGTGTGACAGCCCCGGCGCAGCGGCGCAGGCCCGCGCCGTTACCGATCCGGCGGCGATTGACCGCGCCGTGGCCGCCTTCACCGGCGCTGCGATCGGCGCACCCGGCGGGGCGCGGGCACCGGCCGATCCGCGTCTGCAACTGGCAGCGTGCGAAGGCCCGCTTGCAGTCGGCTGGCATGGCACAGCGCGCAGCTCGGTGCAGGTCGAATGTCCGGGCCCGACCAGCTGGCGCATCTTCATCGCGGTCAATCCGGGGTCCGGCACCGCTACGAGCGCGCCCAAGGCCGCTCCCGCCGTCAAACGCGGCGATGCGCTTACCATCGTGGTGCGCGGGCGGGGCTTCAGCGTCCAGCAGACGGGCGAGGCCATGCAGGGCGGTGCCATCGGCGAGTGGATCGACGTGCGCACCACCCGCAAGGCCGAAACCCTGCGCGCCCGGATCGAACGCCCCGGCCTCGCTGTCATCCCGGCCGGATGAAAATTGCTTTAAAGCGCTTAAACCCGCCCCCGCGCTGTCGTTCTCGTGGGCAGGAACTCACCAAGGACTTTGCCCATGCCCTCTGTCGAACTGAGCAAATTGCCGAGTGTCGCCGCCGCCCGCGGCGTGGTCGCAGGCGAGCGCGCGCAGATCGAAGCGCGTTCGCGCCCCTCCACCCCGGTCGGCAATCCCGGCCCGGCGAGCGGCATCAGCCTTGAAGTCAGCGCAACCGCTTCAGCCGATGTCGCCAGCCCGCCGGTCGATGCCGAACGCGTCAGGCAGATCCGCCAGGCTCTGCAGGATGGCTCCTATCCGCTGGTGCCCACCAAGATCGCCGATGCGATGATCGCAGCGCAGGTGAGCCTTGCGCTGCCCGAACGGAGCTGAACCGATGACCGATACCCTCACGCTGTCCGCCACGCCCGAACAGACGCTGCCGCTGGCGGCAAGCCTGCGGCAGATGATTGCCGTGCTCGAACGCGAACGGCAAGCGCTTGCCGCGCTCGATGCCGATGATCTGATCGAAGCCGCGCGCGCCAAGGAAATGCTGTGCGACCAGCTCGCCGTCATCAGCCCGCTGCCGCTCGACAGTGAGACCCGCGGGCTGGCGGAAACCGCACGGCAGCTGAACGAGGTCAATCGCCGGGTGCGCAACCTGCTGGCTGCCAATGTCGCAGCCCGGATCGAGGCGCTGGGCGGGCCACGCCGCACGTCGCGCAGCGGCTACGCTGCGGCGCGGGTTTGATGGCCGCCGCCTAGGTAATCTTACCGATCCAGCCCTGCCTGCATCTGGCACGGCGTTTGCAGCTTCCGCCCGGCAAGCCGTCGCATCCCGCGCCGGTGATCTTCAAGGCGGAGGGCGCGTGAGCCACTCTTCAACCTCTGTGGGCATCCCGGTCGGCTCGATCCGCGTCGGGTTCGAACAGGCCGCACGCGCCCATGCCGCCGCGCGCGATGGCGTGCCATCCGCCGCCATGCGCCAGATCGTCGCGGCACCCGCCGCAGGCCCGGTCGAGGCGGCAATCGCCAGCGCAGCCGAACGCACCACCATCGATTTCAACTTCCTGCTGGCGCAGGCCGAAGTCGAATCCGCCATGAACCCCGATGCCCGCGCCGCCACTTCGAGTGCGACAGGGCTTTACCAGTTCATCGAGAGCACCTGGCTCGACACCGTGAAGCGCCACGGGCACCGCTTTGGCCTCGGCTCCGTGGCCGATCAGATCGGGATAACCGCTTCGGGCAGCGCCTATATCGCCGATCCGGCCCGGCGCGAGGCAGTGCTTGCGCTGCGCCACAACCCGCAGGTCGCATCGCTGATGGCCGCCGGCCTTGCTGAAGACAACCGCGCGCACCTGATGCCGATCCTTGGCCGCCAGCCCAGCCACGCCGAGCTTTACCTCGCGCACTTCCTCGGGGCGGGCGGCGCGGGGCGGTTCCTGTCCGAACTGCAGGCCGATCCCGCCCAAAGCGCGCCCGCGCTGTTCGCCCGCCCCGCCGCCGCCAACCGCGCAATCTTCTACAGCTCCGATGGCAGCCCGCGCAGCCTTGCGCAGGTGATGGACGTGCTGGGCGGCAAGATGGAGCGCGCGCTGGACCGGGCCAGCGGCAGGGAGGGCTCGGCCACGCGCTTCGCTCGCGCAGATTACGGCCAGTTCGGCAACCAGACCGAGGCGCGCTTCACCCCGATGCCCTATCTGATCGCCGATGAGGCGGTGTTCGGCCCCGGCTCGCCCCCGGCGCTGACTCAGAGCCTCTTGCCCGCAGCAGGCGTGCGGCCAGCCCAGCGCCCGCCCCAGCGCCCGCCCATGTCGCAGGTTTTGGGCGCCACCTTCGGCACCGATCCCGCCGCTGCCCCGCGACAGGTGCGCCGCGCCTATGACACGCTGAAGGCGTTCGGCCTGTGACGGCGCGTCCCCCTGCTCTGGCCGGGCCGCTCGCCCGCCTCGCCGCCATGCCTGCGACACTGGCGCTGCCAGTGGGCATCTTCGCGCTGCTGGCGCTGATGGTACTGCCGATCCCGACACTGCTGCTCGACATCTTCTTTGTCCTCAACATCGCCATTTCGATTGCCGTGCTGATGGTGGCGCTGAATGCGCGGCGCCCGCTCGATTTCTCCAGCTTCCCCAGCGTGCTGCTGTTCGCGACCCTGCTGCGGCTGGCGCTCAATGTCGCCTCGACCCGCGTGGTGCTGGTCCACGGGCACGAGGGCGGGGCGGCGGCGGGCCATGTGATCGAGAGCTTCGCCGCCTTTCTGGTGGGCGGCAATTTCGCTGTCGGGCTGTTCGTCTTCGCGATCCTCATGATCATCAACATGATCGTCATCACCAAGGGTGCGGGCCGCGTGTCCGAGGTTTCGGCGCGGTTCGTGCTCGACGCGCTGCCGGGCAAGCAGATGGCAATCGATGCCGACATCGCGGCGGGGCTGATCACCGCCGACGAAGCGCGCGAACGCCGCCGCGAGGTCACCATCGAGGCCGATTTCTACGGCTCGATGGACGGTGCCAGCAAGTTCGTGAAGGGCGACGCGATTGCCGCGCTGCTGATCCTCGGGGTCAACATCATCGCCGGTTTCGCGCTGGGGATGATCAGCCACGGCCTCAGCGCCGCAGAGGCGGGCGAGGCCTATGTCACGCTGGCGGTGGGCGATGCGCTGGTGGCGCAGGTGCCCGCGCTGCTGCTGTCGATTGCCGCCGCCGCCATCGTCACCCGCGTCGCGGACAGCCGCGATCTGGCCGGGCAGATCGGTGGCCAGTTCGCCGATCCGCGCGGGTGGCTGCCGGTGGCGCTGATCCTGGGTGCGGTGGGCCTCGTCCCGGCCATGCCGCAAGCGATCTTCCTGCCCGGCGCGGCGATGGCTGCCGCGATCTGGTGGCAGCTGAAACGCCGTGCCGATAGGCCCGCGCCGCCGCCCGAGCCGGCCGCCGAGCCAGCCCCCGATGCCATCGCGCTTGCCGACGTGTCGGACCAGACGCTGGTCACCATCGAGCTCGGCTTCGGTCTCGTCGGGCTCGTCGACGAGGCACAGTCTGCCCCGCTGATCGCCCGCATCACCGGCATCCGCAAGCAGCTGTCGCGCGATCTCGGCTTTGTTCTGCCGCAGTTCCGCATCCGCGATTCGCTCGATCTCGGGGCGCAGGACTATGTCGTCCTGCTTGGCGGGGTGAGCATCGCGCGGGGACAGGTGCGCCCGGGCAAGCTGCTCGCCATCGACGCGGGCGAGGTGCGTGCCGGCCATGGCCTGACCGGCGAGGCAACCCGCGATCCCTCCTTCGATTGCCCGGCCCTGTGGATCGCGCCGGCCGCGCGCGATCACGCCATTGCCGAGGGCTTTCTGGTGGTCGATCCGGCCACCGTCATCGCCACCCACGCCAATCAGGCACTGCTGGCCGAGGCGCACCAGCTGCTGGGGCCCGACGAGGTGCGCGAGTGGGTCGATGGCCTCAAGGCCCGCGCGCCCGCGCTGGTCGAGGCGGTGACGCCCGATCCGCTCGCGCTGCCCGCGCTCACCCGGACCCTGCGCGCTTTGCTGGCGGACGGAATTGGCCTCGCCCACCCGCAACCGCTGTTCACCGCGCTGGCGCTCGCGCTCCAGAAGACCCATGATTTCGACGCGGTGATCGACGCTGTGCGTGCGGACCTCGGCGCGCGGCTGATCGCCCGCATCGCCGCGCCGGGCGAGCCGCTCAAGGTGGCGACGCTCGATGCCGGGCTCGAAAGCGCGATCCTGGGCGGGATGGTGGATCCGGCCACAGGGCAGCCGCTGATCGAGCCTGACTGCGGCGCCATGATCGCGCGCGAGATCAACGCCATCGCCGATGCCGAGAAAAGCGCGATTGCCCTTATCGTCCAGCCGCCCGCACGCCGTGCGCTGGCTGTCCTGCTGCGCCAGCGCGCGCCCCGCTGTCTTGTCCTGTCGATTGCCGAACTGCCCCCGACCCAGCCGATCGCGGTGGTGGGGGTGATCGGTGATGCAGGCCGGCCCGAGGCACCTGCCCTCGCCGCACCCGAAGCGATGGAACCGTCCCGATGAAGCATGATCACAGCGCCTTTGCCGCGCCCTATTCACCCGACCGCGCAGCGGTGGAAGACCGCGTGCGCCGCTTCCTCCCGCTGGTGCGCCGCGCCGCGTGGCATATCCACGGCAGTGGCCGGGCCGAGGGGCGGAGCGGGCTGGAGATCGAGGATCTCGTGCAGGCCGGGATCGTCGCGCTCACCGAATGCGCGCAGCGCCACACCGGCCCGACCGAGGACGGCTTTGCCGCCTATGCCAAGATCAGGGTGCGCGGCGCGATGCTCGACGAGGTGCGCCGCGCCGCCCATGACACCCGCACCGCGCGCCGCAAGCGCGCCGCCTATGAACGCGCCTGCGAGAGCCTGCGCGGCCAGCTGGGGCGCGAACCCAGCCGCGCGGAGCTGGCACGCCTGCTGGAAGTGGACGATGCCGAACTGCTCGCGATCGAAAGCGCGCTGGTGACGATCACGCCGATCTCGGAGGAATATGACGAGACCTCGACCGCCTTTGCCAGCGACGACCCCGATCCCTTCGAAGCGCTGTGCGCCGCCGAGGACCGCGAGCGGCTGGTGCAGGCGATGATTGCGCTCCCCGACCGGTTGAAGCTGGTGCTCCAGCTGTTCTTCGTCGAGGAGCTCAACCTCACCGAAATCGCCGCCGTGCTCGATGTCAGCGTGCCGCGCGTCCACCAGCTGCGCGCCAAGGCGCTGAAGGACTTGAAGGCGCTGATGATGTCGGAGGAAGCGGACTAGAAACTAGCCCGCATCCCCGTCGGCATGGCCGCGGCCTTCGCTGGTGGTGCGCTGCGATCCGCCGGCACCGCGTGCGCCTTCGCCTTCCCACCAGTAGGGCCGGCGCGTGGCCGTGCCGGTGCCGACCTCGTTCATCGTCTTCGCATCATACAGCCGTCCGCCGAGCATCACCTGTTCGATGTCGTCGGAATTGCCGATGTCGACGCTCGGATCGGCCGACAGGATCACCAGATCGGCGAGCTTGCCCACCTCGATACTGCCGATGTCCTTCGCCATGCCGAGCGATTGGGCGGGCATGATGGTGCCCGCCTTGAGCGCCTCGACCGGGCTCATCCCGCCGCGCGCGAAGCTCCACAGTTCCCAATGTGCGCCGATCCCGGCCTGCTGGCCATGCGCGCCGATGCTGACCTTGACGCCGCGCTGCGCCAGCTTGCGCGCCTCGCGGGCGCTGTTGTCGTCGACGAAGGCCCAGTCGGGGGCGGTGGTGCGGCGACTGGTGTCGGCCAGCAGCATCTTGGGCGGGGTGTGCACCATCAGCGGGTTTTCCCAGACATTGGTCGCCTGCCGCCAATAGGGATCGCCCGCCAGACCCCCGTAGGTCACCACCAGGGTCGGAGTGTAATTGGTCTCCGACTGGCCGAACAGCTGGAGCACGTCCTCGTAGAACACATCGACCGGCACGTTATGTTCGAGCGTCGAATTGCCGTCGGCGACGATATTCATGTCCATGCCGAACAGCGATCCGCCCTCGGCCACCACCAGAATGTTTTCGGCAGCCGCGGCGCGCACCACCATCTGGCGCTGTTCGCGGCGCGGCTGGTTGTAGTTCTTGACCGAGATCCCGCCCTGCGCCTTGATCCGGCGCACGTGGGCCAGCGCGTCTTCGTAGCTGTCGATGCGGGCATAGACGTCGGGCGCCTTGGCGCCGTAGATGATCTCGCCGGTCGAGAAGATGCGGGGGCCGAGGGTGAGGCCGGCGCGCTGGCGCTCGGCGGCGGCAAAGACGGTGCTGGCCTGCGATGAAGGATTGTGGACCGTGGTGACCCCGAGCGCGAGATCCTGCAGCAGCGACCAGTTCTGCTGCGGGATCAGATCGCCCACGCCATAGGCGCCATGGGCATGGGCATCGACGAGGCCAGGCATGATCACCTTGCCGCTGGCGTCAATGAAGCGCGTGCCTTCGGGGAAGGCGATCTTCACCGTCGTCGCGTCGTGGACCCCGGTGATGCGGTCGCCCTCGATCACGATCATGCCGTTCTCGATGACGCCGGCATCGTCCGCCGCAAGGGCGGCGCGCATCGTCAGCACCCGGGCGCCGGTGATGACGGTTGTGCCGGAGGGCCGGGCCTTCTGCACCGGCACTCCGAGCGGAATGCCGGTGGTGGGCGGCGTGAAGCCTGCGGTCTTGTCGGCCTCCGACTTGGGCGCGGCAGCGAACAGGGCACTGACGCTCGCGCTCTGGAGCGAGGGGCCGATCGACCAGAACAGCGTCTCCCCCCCGTTCGCCCAGCCGAGATAATCCGCCCCGCCGGTGCTGACCTTGGTGACGGGGAGCGAACCGCCCTTCTCGCTGACATCGACCGGCTTGCCGCCGGGCACCAGCGGCATGGCGAAGACCTCGTAGTTCTGGCGGAAGGCGATGGTGCGGCCATCGGGCGCGATGCGCAGGTCGTTGGCCAGATCGCCCTTGGCATGGACACGGCGCGCCTCGCCCGAAAGATCGGTCGAGACGAGCGCCAGCCCGCCGCCCTCGCGGCCAAGCATGAACAGCCGGTCGGTCGCGGCGCCCCATTGCGGGTTTGCTCCGTCGCTGGTGACCAGCCGCGGCTCGCCCCCGCCCAGCGACATGACGTAGATGCCCGGGCTTTCGGAATAGTCGGGCGAGGTCAGGTAGCCGCCCTCGCGCTTTTCGAAGGCGATCATGCTGCCATCGGGCGAGAAGGCGAGGTTGCCGAAATGGCCCGGGCCGGTCAGCACGCGGCGGTTCTGGCCATCGGCATCGGCGACGACGATCTCGCCCAGCGTCGCGTCGCTCCAGCGGACATAGGCCAACTGGCTGCCGTCGCGGCTGAAGGCAGGGAAGGCTTCGAGCACGTCGGCCGCATCGCCCGTCAACGGGCGCGGCAGATCCTTGCCCTTGGCCGACTTCACATGGAGCCGCCCGAGACTTTCGAACACCACGCGGGCGCCATCGGGCGAGAGCGTGGCAAAGCGCGGCATGGTGGTCATGAAGCTGTCAGGGGCGACATCGATCACCGGATGCGGCGCGCTCGCCACGGCGCGGGTGTCGTTGATGGTGAAGGGGATCACCGCATGACCTGTGCCGTCGCGGTTCACGCGGTTCAGTTTGCCGCCCGCCCAGAACACGATGCCGCTCGAATCCGGCAGCCAGTCCATATTGGGATAGACCCCGGTGACGGCCCAGGTCTCCTGCACGTCGAGATCGAGCTTGCCGTAGATCATCCGCTCGCGGCCGCTGGCAAGGTCTTTCACCCACAGCTGGGTCTGGTCCTTGTCGCGGCGGACGAAGGCCAGTTCCTTGCCGTCG
>VFQO010002603.1_pt1 | contig 10624 bp, 9 predicted proteins | sample 3512331 | NCBI WGS metagenome assembly VFQO01 (sample SAMN10412371, study PRJNA504923) | tailings metagenome | isolation source: Replicate 3 from Balatoc abandoned mine | place: Philippines: Itogon, Benguet | collected 2017-08-28 | reverse complement strand
GCGTTGCCCAAGGGAATTGAGGCGATGGCTGCAGCCGAGTGGCTGCTGGCCGACGGCGAACGCTGATGAGCGAGACACCCGTCAAGCGCCGCCGCGTGCACTACTTCAGCGGCTTCGACCCCCGCGGCCCGGCGCACTACCACCGCCTGTGCCGCGAGGAAGCCGCGCGCCCACAGCCGCAAGGCGGCGTGCTGCGCGTGGGCGCACGCGAAAAGCTCGGGCCGCACAACAGCCGCTGGCGCGTGTACTGGCGCGCGCAGGCCGATGCGCCCGAGACGGTGGAGACGGAGCACGTGTTCATGGGCTGGGACGACCGCATCCGCGCGCACTGGGCACGCACGCCCTGGGCGCTGGTGCGCGAGTTCTTCTTCACCTACCGCGGCATCGCCCTGGGCGTGGGGCCGTTGCGTGCGCGCGCGCTGTCGCACACGGCGTTTCTCACCGGGGTGCTGCCCGCGGTGTTCCTGCTGCTGAGCGCCCTGGCCGGCGTGGCGGTGGGCCTGCTGGCCGCGGTGCTGGGTGCGTGGCCCGCGCTGGCCGTGTTGCTGGGCGCGGGCACCACCGCCGCGCTGGTGGCCTGGGGCGCCAGTGCAGGCCTGTTCTGGCTGCTGCGCATCTTTCACTTCATCATCCGCAGCGGGCACGCGCCACTGCCCGACATGCAGGCCCGCGCCCTTGAATGGGCCGAGACGGTGGTCGCCATGCAGGCAGCCGACCCGGTGGACGAGGTTCTGCTGGCGGGCCACAGCGTGGGCACGCTGGTGATGCTGGAAGCCCTGGACGCGCTGCTGCAGGACCCACGCTGGGTTGCGGTGCGCCCGGGCACCGCAACCCAGGCCATCACACTGGGGCACTGCATTCCGTTCGTCGCGCTGGTGCCCACCGCCACGGCGCTGCGCGCCACCTTGCAGCGGCTGTGCGCCCACCCGGCGCTGCTGTGGTGGGACGTCACCGCCCGCATCGACCCGCTGTGCTTCTACGACACACACCCGCTGGCGGGCAGTGGTGTGCCGCACGCCGGGCTGCCCAACCCGCGGCGTCACAAGGCCACGTTCTTCCGCATGTACGAGCCGGCGCGCTGGGCGCGCATCCGCCGCGACAAGATCGCCACCCACTTCCTGTACCTGTGCACGCCCGACAAGGCCGGCAACTTCCATGCGATGGATGTGTTCTATGGCCCGCGGCCATTGCCCGAACAGGTGGCCGCCAAAGGGGAAGCGATACACGCCACGCGCGAGGGCACCGCGGCATGAAGGTGCCGCCGCGCCCCGAACCCATCCAGCGGCGCCGAATGGGCTTCTGGGGCTTCGCGCGCGTGTCGCGTTCATGGCTGAACGCACTCACCGCGCGCAGCTACGAGATGTTCCTGGGTCACTTCCGCCTGCCGGGCATGCGCGTGCTGGTGATCAACGACCCGGTGTGGGTGGAGCGCATGCTGATCGCCGAGCCCGAGCGCTACCCCAAGCACCGGCTCATGACGGAAACGCTGGCCCCGCTGATCGGGGGCAGCCCGTTTGCCACCAACGGCGCGCAGTGGCAGCGCCAGCGCCACCTGCTCGACCAGGCCTTCGGCCATGCGCGCTTGACGCGGGTGTTCCCGCTGATGCAGGCCGCCTGCGCCGACATGCGCACGCGCCTGCACGCGCTGGGGCCGGACGCGGTGATCGACGTGGACACGGTGATGACGCACGTGACCGCCGACATCGTGTGGCGCGCGATCTTCTCCCGCCCGTTGCGGGCCGATCAGGCGCAAGCGCTGTTCGACGCGTTCACGCGCTACCAGGTGCTCTCGCAGCGCGCCAACTTCCTCAAGCTGCTGCGCCTGCCCACCTTGGGGCTGGAGGGCCGGCGCCGGCGCGTGGCCGAGCGCATCCGCGCGGAGCTGGCCGTTGCAGTGCGCGAACGCTTTGCTGGCCGCACGCGCGAGCGGGAGGCCGATGCGTCGGACTTGCTGGGCGGCCTGCGCTGCGCCAGCGATGAAGCCGGCGTGGCGCTGACCGAGACCGAGGTGCTCGACCAGGTAGGCATGCTGTTCCTGGCCGGCCACGAAACCTCGGCCAGTGCACTGGGCTGGGCGTTGTATTTGCTGGCCGACCACCCGCCGCTGCAGCAGGCCCTGGCCGACGAGGTGGCGCGCGCCGCGCCCGATGGCGCACTGCAGCCAGCGGCGCTGCGCCAGTTGCCGAGCCTGCATGCGCTGTTTCGGGAGGTGCTGCGCCTGTACCCGCCGGTGGGCTACTTTCCGCGGGAGGCCACGCACGAACACAAGATTCGCGGTGTGGCGGTGAAGCCCGGCGACGCGTTGCTGGTGATGCCCTGGCTGCTGCACCGCCACCGACACTGGTGGGCCGAACCCGACGCCTTCGACCCCGATCGTTTTGCGCCAGGACGCGAAAGCGGCCACCCGCGCGGCGCCTACCTGCCGTTTGGCCTGGGGGCGCGCGCCTGCATCGGCGCGGGCTTTGCCCAGCAGGAGGCCGCGCTCATCCTGGCCGAGCTGCTGCGCCACTTCACGCTGGACACCCTGCCGGGCGAGGTGCCGGTGGTGGTGGGCCGGCTCACCGTGCGCTCCGACAAAGGCATCCGGCTGCGGCTGCGCCCGCGCGCTGGCACCATCGCTGCCTGACATTCACCATGCACTTCTGCCCCGTTTACCCCAAACCCCGCAAGAACAAGGCCTCGGGCCTGCTGATGTTCTTCAGCGCCCGCCGTTCCTGGATGGACGCGCTCTACGAGCGCAGCTACCGCATGCAGATGGGCGAGGTGCACCTGCCCGGCCTGGACATGTACATGGTGAACGAGCCGGCATTGGTGCGACGCGTGCTCAGCGACGAGGCCGCCAACTTCCCCAAGAGCCCGCTGCTGGGCGAGGCACTGGAGCCACTGCTGGGCGAGAGCATCTTCACCACCAACGGCGCGCAGTGGAAACGCCAGCGCGACATGATGGACCCGGCCTTTGCGCACGCGCGGCTGGCGGTGGCGCTGCCCATGATGCAGGCCGCCACGCAGGCGATGCTCAAGCGCCTGGCCGCGCTGCCCGATGGCAGCGAGCACGACGTGGAGGTCGAGATGACGCACGTCACGGCCGACATCATCTTCCGCACGATCTTCTCGGTTCCCATGGAGGGCACCGACGCGCGGCGCATCTTCGCGGCGTTTGCGCGCTACCAGGCCATCGCGCCGCGGCTGATGATTCCCAGCGTATTCAACCTGCGTTGGCTGGTGTGGCCCTGGGACCGCTGGCGCAGCCGCGCCGCCGCGCGCGAGATCCGCGGCCTGCTGGAGAAGCTGATCCGCCCGAGGTATGAAGCCCACCAGGCCGGGCGGTCCGCGGCGCACAGCGACATCCTGCAGTCGTTCCTGGAGGCGCGCGATCCAGTGACGGGCAGCGCCTTCGGCTTCGATGAGCTGGTGAACCAGGTGGCCATGCTGTTCCTGGCCGGGCACGAGACCTCGGCCAGTGCGCTCACCTGGGCCTTGCACCTTCTCGCCAATGCGCCCGATGTGCAGGCGCGCGCGCACGCCGAGGCGGTGCAGCAACTCGGCGAGCGCGATGTCAATGCCTCCGACCTGAAGGCGCTGGAACTCACGCGCAACGTGTTTCGCGAGACGCTGCGGCTGTTTCCGCCGGTGGGGTTCTTCGCGCGCCAGGCCGCGCAGCCGTGTGCGATGCGCAAGAAGCGCGTGCCGGCCGGTGCCACCGTGGTGGTGGCGCCCTGGCTCATCCAGCGCCACCGCGAGCTCTGGCCCAACGAGCCCGACGCCTTCAACCCCGACCGCTACACCGACGATGCGAGCGCGCGCGAATCGCTGCGCCAGGCGTGGCTGCCGTTCAGCATGGGCCCGCGGGTGTGCCTGGGCGCAGCGTTCGCGCTGCAGGAGGCCACGCTCATTCTGGCCAGTCTGCTGCGGCACCACCGCTTCGAGCCGGTGGCCGGCCACGTGCCGCAACCCGTGGGGCGGCTGACCATCCGCTCGGGCAACGGGGTGCGGCTGCGCGTGCACCACCGCGCACCCGTGCAAGCCACGGCCCTGCACGAAGGAGGCGCGGCATGAAGGAGCGGGCAACGGGTTTCGCACTGATGTGCGTGGTGGTGCCCCTGGCCATCCTGGGCTACTTCATTCTGGTGTGGGTGGGCTTCTTCGGGCCCAACGCGCGCGGGCGTGCCGGTGTGCGCGCACTGGACAACTTCGTCAACGCCACCGTGTTCAACGGCTACGCCTGGGAATCCATCTCGTCGCACGCCTGGCGGGTGCGCGAGGACAAGCGCTGGGCGCGCGTGGTGATCCGCGTGACCGACTGGTTCCAGCCCGGCCATTGCGAACTCGCCAACAAGCGCGAGAAACCGCTGGTGGATCTGGTCATCAAGAAAGGCATGGACCGCCAGACGATCTTCTGAACGCCGCCCCCGTGAACCGGGGGTGCTCGATGTTCAGACCTCGGGTTTCTGGCGGGCCGGCCACAGCACCGAGGCGATGGCCAGCATGATCAGCGCCACGGCGGCCCAGTCTTGCCAGTGCAGCACCTCGCCCAGCCACCACGCACCGCTGAACACCCCCAGCACCGGAATCATCATCACGCTCAGGGTGGAGGCAATCGGGGGCAGGTCGCGCGCGAGGATGAGCCACGCCACCTGCGCGAACGCGAACACGCCCAGCGCGTTGTAGACGATGGCGGCCCACACCGTGGGCGACGGCAGGGTGCCCCAGGCCTCGCGCTCGAAGGCCCAGGCCAGCACGCTCATCCACACGGCAGCCAGCACCGTCATCCAGAAGCACAGCGTGAGCGTGGCGTACGGCAGCGTGGTGCGGCGCATCATCTGCGTGCCCACGGCCCACATGGCGGCGGCCAGCAGCATCATGGCCACACCCTGCGGCGCGCCCGACAGGCGCACGAACTCGTGCCACAGCAGCAGCACCACGCCCAGCGCCGCCGCACCCACGCCGCCCCAGGCGCGCAGTGGCAAACGCTGGTGGAACCAAATGGCGCCCACGATGGCCGAGAACACCGGCATGGTGTAACCCAGGATGGCGGCGCGCCCGCTGGAGAGCGACTGGATCGCGATCACCGCCAGCGTGTGCCAGAACAGCATGTTGAAGATGGTGAGCCAGCCGAGCGCGGCCCAGTGTTCGCGCGCGATGCGAAACGGCACCCGCCGCCACACCAGCACCGCGGCCAGCACGGGCAGGCCGATCCACATGCTCAGCACCCGGAAGGTGAGCGGTTGATAGCCCATGATGCCCACCTTCATGATGGGCCAGTTGATCCCCCAGACCAGGGTGAGCGCGACGAGCAGCACCAGGTGCTGGCGGGAGATGGCATGCATGGGCGCGCATCGTAGCGGCCCGCCGCACCCGGCGGGCGGGGCGGTGGCAGACCCCCCACCTAGAATCGGGGCATGACCTTCATCGAACAACTGCAGGCCGCCACGCGCGACCACAACAGCCTGCTGTGCGTGGGCCTGGACCCGGACCCGGCGAAGTTTCCCGCCCACCTGAAGAACGACACCAAGCGCATCTACGATTTCTGCGCTGCCATCGTGGACGCCACGGCCGACCTGGCCTGCGCGTTCAAGCCGCAGATCGCCTACTTCGCCGCGCACCGCGCCGAGGACCAGCTCGAACGCCTGGTCGCGCACATGAAGCGCAACGCGCCCCAGGTGCCGGCGATCCTGGACGCCAAGCGCGGCGATATCGGCAGCACGGCCGAGCAATACGCCATCGAGGCCTTCGAGCGCTACGGCGCCGACGCGGTGACGCTCTCGCCCTTCATGGGCTTCGACTCGGTGCAGCCCTACCTCAAGCACCACGGCAAAGGCGCCTTCCTGCTGTGCCGCACCTCCAACCCCGGCGGTGACGACCTGCAGGCGCAGCGGCTGGCCTCGGTGGAGGGGCAGCCCTTGCTCTACGAGCACGTGGCGCGGCTGGCGCAGGGCCCCTGGAACCTCAACGGCCAGCTTGGCCTGGTGGTGGGCGCCACCTACCCCAACGAGATCGAACGCGTGCGCGCACTCGCGCCCACCCTGCCGCTGCTGATTCCCGGCGTGGGTGCCCAGGGCGGCGACGCCACGGCCACCGTGCGCGCCGGCCTGCGCACGCACGGCGCGGCGATCACCGGGCCGATCGTGGTCAACTCCTCGCGCGCCATCCTGTATGCGTCCGCCGGCAACGATTTCGCCGCCGCGGCACGCGCAGCCGCCGAGCGCACCCGTGCGGAATTGCACGCGGCGCGCAGCCACTGAACGACCGGCGGTTTTTTCGATACCCCCTAGCGGTAAGCCGTCCGGCGGCTGCGGCGGCGCCGCGACAAGCACCTGTAACGGCTCGCAACCCGCCACCACGCACGCACTGCGCCTTCCTAGACTCGCGCTCCATTCAACTGGAAGATGGTCTTGGCGAAGGAACGTGATGCGTTGCCGGCGCTGGGTTCGGCGGACGACGCAAGCTGCACACCCCACCCCGCTGCGGAGCACCCCGGGACCGATGAGCGGGTGAGTACCGCGGGTGCCGCAGCGGCGGTGGCCGCCAGCGCGGCGCTGGTGGCCTGCGGCGGCGGCGGCGGCGCGGGCAGCGACAACCCCGAAGAGCCGGCCATCGTGCCGGTGGTGGACTTTCCCACCGCGGGCTACGGCAGCCTGGCCCCTGCGGACGACACCGAAGCCGCGCGCTTTCTGCAGCAGGCGCAGTTCTCGTCCACGCGTGCCGAGATCGCCGCGGTGCGTGGCGAGGGCTACCCGATGTGGCTGGCCCGCCAGTTCCAGACGCCGCTGCGCTCCAGCGGCTGGGCCTGGCTCGACGCACGCGGCTATGGCGCCAACAACAGCCACAGCTACTACTTCAACACGTATCCGGCCGACTTCATGATCTGGTCGCAACTGCTCAGCGGGCCGGACATGATGCGCAAGCGCTGTGCGCTGGCGCTCTCCGAGATGTTCGTGAGTTCCATGACCTCGGCCGAGTTCACCTGGCGCAGCCACGCCTACGCCTCGTGGTGGGACATGCTGGTGCGCAACGCCTTCGGCAACTTCCGCCAGTTGCTGGAGGACGTGACCCTGCACCCGGCGATGGGCTGGTTCCTCAACACCAAGGGCAACCAGAAGGAGAACCCCGCCACCGGCCGCGTGCCCGACGAGAACTACGCCCGCGAGGTGATGCAGCTGTTCACCATTGGCCTGGTCGACCTCAACATCGACGGCACGCCGCGCATGAGCGGCGGTCGTCTGGTGGAGAGCTACACGCAAGACGATGTGACCAACCTCGCGCGCGTCTTCACCGGTTGGGATTTCGACACCTCCGATGGCGTGCGCATCACGCCCCCGGGCGCGAGCTGGACCATCGAATCCAGCGCTTTCGCGCGCAAACCCATGAGCCTGCGCGAGAGCCGCCATTCCACGCTGGAGGCGCGCTTCCTGGGTGCCGTGGTGCCGGCGGGCACTCCCGGGCGCGAGGCGTTGCGCATCGCGCTGGACACGCTGTTCAACCACCCCAACGTGGGCCCGTTCTTTGCGCGCCAGATGATCCAGCGCCTGGTGACCAGCAACCCGAGCCCGGCCTACGTGGAGCGGGTGGCGCGCAAGTTCAACGACAACGGCAGCGGCGTGCGCGGCGACCTGCAGGCCGTGTGGGTGGCCATCCTGCTCGACGATGAGGCGCGCGGGGCCGCCTCGTTGGCCAACACCCGCCACGGCAAACTGCGCGAGCCCATGCTGCGCTTCATTCAGTGGGCGCGCACCTTCTCGGTCACCTCGGCCGCAGGCAGCTGGAAGATCTTCGACCTGAGCAATGCCGGCGAACAACTCGGCCAGAGCCCGTTGCGCGCGCCTTCGGTGTTCAACTACTTCCGCCCTGGCTACGTGCCGCCAGGCACCGCCATGGCCGTGGCCGACGCCACCGCGCCGGAGTTCCAGATCGTCAACGAAAGCAGCGTCGGCGGCTACCTGAACTTCATGCAGGGTGTGATCGAGCGCGGCATCCACTGCCCCAACCCAGCAGTGCCGCAAGCGGCCTGGAACAACTACGCCTACGACGTGCGCGCGAACTACGCGTACGAACTCTCGCTGGCGCTGGATGCAGGGCGCCTGGTCGATCACCTCAGCCTGGTGCTGACCGCCGGACAGATTTCACCGGCCACGCGCGCAGTGATGGTCAACGCGCTCGAGGCCACGCCGCTCAACGCGTCGAGTGACGCCACCGCACGCAACCGCCGGGTCTGGGCCGCCATCCTGATGGTGATGGGTTGCCCCGAGTACCTGATCCAGAAGTGAGGGACGAAACATGCATCTGATCGACCCCGCGAAACACACGCGCCGCGCCTTCCTGCGACGCGCCGGCCAGCTCGCCTTCACCGGGGCGGCCCTGCCCACCGCTCTCAACCTTGCCGCCATCGGCGAGGCCGCGGCTTTCGATGCCACCGACTACAAGGCGCTGGTGTGCGTGTTCCTGTTCGGCGGCAACGACTACGCCAACACCGTCATCAATTACGACAGCACCAGCCACGGCCAGTACGCCGCCATCCGCGGCGGCATCGCCATCGCGCGCAACGACCTCGCGGCCACCGTGCTCAACCCGTCGGTGGCCCTGCCCGATGGCAAGCAGTACGCGCTGCACCCGTCCATGACCGGACTGGCCGGCCTGTTCAATGGGGGGGCGGCGGCGGTGCAACTCAACGTGGGGCCGCTGGTGGTGCCACTCACGCGCCAGCAGTACAACCTCAACAGCAGCAACTTCCCGCGCCCGCCCAAGCTGTTCTCCCACAACGACCAGCAGTCGGTCTGGATGGCATCGGCCGCCGAGGGCACCACCACCGGCTGGGGTGGTCACATCGGGGATCTGGCCCGCCCCTCCAACACCAACAACGTGCTCACCTGCATTTCGGTGGCCGGCAACACGGTGTTCCTCTCGGGCGACCAGGCATTGAGCTACCAGGTCAGCAGCAACGGCGCAGTACGCATCAACAGCCTCAACAACAACGTGTACGGCTCGGCCGCGGTGCGCGCGGCGATGCTGCAACTCGCGCTGCAGACCCGCTCGCACAGCCTGGAGAACGAATACAACCTGGTGACCGCGCGGGCCTACAGCACCGAAGGCGCGCTCACCAACGCACTCACGCAGTTTCCTGCCACCAACGCACCATTCAACGCCTTCCCCGCCAACAATGGGCTGGCCAACCAGTTGCGTCTGGTGGCGCGCCTGATCGCGGCGCGCAACGTGCTGGGCTCCAAGCGCCAGGTGTTCTTCGTGTCCATGGGCGGCTACGACCTGCACGACAACCTCATCAACGGCCAGGCCAACCTGATGAACCAGTTGAGCAGCGCGCTCACTGCGTTCTACGACGCCACGGTGCAACTCGGTGTGGCCAACCAGGTGACCGCGTTCACCGCGTCCGACTTCGGCCGCACGCTCACCTCCAACGGCGACGGCTCCGACCACGGCTGGGGTTCGCACCACTTGATGGTGGGTGGCGCGGTGCGCGGCGGGCGTTTCTACGGCAAGGCACCCCCGGTGAGCGTGACCAACAGCACCACCGACGCCTTCGACCAGTGGCACGTGGGCCAGGGCCGCCTGCTGCCCAGCACCTCAGTCGACCAGTACGCGGCCACGCTGGCGCGCTGGTTCGGTGTCTCGGCCGGCGAGCTCGGGCAGATCCTGCCGTACATCAACAACTTCGGCGGCACCGACTACCCGGTGGACCTGGGCTTCATGGCCTGAGCGCCGGCGGTACCAGGCCGCCGCGCACGCGACACGGCCGATCGCGCGGGCGCACTAGCATGCGCCCATGATCGATCTCTACACCGCCGCCACGCCCAACGGACACAAGGTCTCGATCGCGCTCGAGGAACTGGGCCTGCCCTACACGCTGCAGGTGCTTGACCTCACCGCGGGCGAGCAGAAGCGCCCGGAATTTCTCGCCATCAACCCCAACGGCCGCATTCCCGCCATCGTGGACCGCGAGGCCGACGACTTCGCGGTGTTCGAATCGGGTGCCTGCCTGATCTACCTGGCCGAAAAGACCGGCCGACTGATGCCCACCGACGCAAAGGGCCGCTCGCGCGTGCTGCAGTGGCTGATGTTCCAGATGGGCGGCATCGGCCCCATGATGGGGCAGGCGAACGTGTTCTTTCGCTACTTCCCCGAAAAGATCCCGGCCGCCATCGAGCGATACCAGGGCGAGACCAAGCGTCTGTTCCGCGTGCTCGATGGCCACCTGAAGGACCACGAGTACCTCGCGGGTGACTATTCGATCGCCGACATCGCCAACTGGGCCTGGGTACGAACGCATCGCTGGTCGGGCGTGGACATCGACGACCTGCCGCACCTCAAGCGCTGGCGCGACGCGATTCGCGCGCGGCCTGCGGCGCAACGCGGCATCGAGGCCCCACCGTCGAAGATCGACCTCACGCGCGACGGCGACGCGGCCGCCCAGCGTTTCGCCGTGGACGCGCGCAAGCTGATGGAAACCGGCCAGAGCCTGAAAGGCGACACGCGATGAAGCTCTATGTGTCCGAGCGCGCGCCCAACCCGCGCCGCGTGCAGATGTTCATCGCCGAGAAGGCCATCACCGGCATCGACGAGGTGCTGGTGGACATCAACGCCCACGAGCACCACCGGCACCCGGCGCTCTCAC
>VFQO010002602.1_pt1 | contig 10628 bp, 9 predicted proteins | sample 3512331 | NCBI WGS metagenome assembly VFQO01 (sample SAMN10412371, study PRJNA504923) | tailings metagenome | isolation source: Replicate 3 from Balatoc abandoned mine | place: Philippines: Itogon, Benguet | collected 2017-08-28 | reverse complement strand
TACCTTCAAGGAGGACTGTGCGGACGTACGCAACACCCGAGTGATAGATATTTAGTCCGAGCTCCGGTCTTTTGATATGGAAGTCGATGGATATGACCCATGGGCCAATCCAGCAGAAGTAAAGCATGAGTATGGGATAGAAATTCTCTCAGGAGAATTAGCTCCGGAGTTGAAGGGATATTCAGCCATTATTTTGGCAGTATCGCATAAAAAATTCTACTCACTTTCGATTGCAAAATCGTCCGATCAAGTGGTTTTCGATGTTAAAGGGTTTTTAAAGAAAGAACTCGTTGATGGAAGACTGTGAATTGAAAATTTTAAAAGCCAATGAAAATAAAACTTAACCTCATCAAAAGTCGTTTCCTTCTGATTTTTTTTATTTCTATCCTCTCTTCTTGTATTTCCAATAAGAGATTAATTTATCTTCAAGATATGGGAATGAGTACCGTTCCATCAAGCACGATTTCAGATAGAATTCCTTATGATTATGAAGAATATGTGCTTCAAAAGTTTGATATCGTTGACATTAATATCAAAACATCCATAAAGGAATTAAATGAGTTGTTTGATATTAATAACGCTCAAGGAGCTGCCAATATGATGGCAGGTGGACAAGGCGGAGGAGATGTTTTCTTTATGGCGGGATATACTATTGATGACCAAGGATTTGTAGATCTGCCACTCATAGGAAAAATAAAATTACATGGTTATACTATTGATGAGTCTAAGGCTTTAATTGAAAAGGAGTTGGTCAATTATGTAAAGGAAGGTAATTATTTCGTCAGAGTAAGATTAGGGGGGATAAGGTTTAGTACACTAGGGGAATTCAATAATCCAGGTAAACAAACCATTCTTCAAAGCAGGGCAACTATTTTTGAAGCTATCGCTGCAGCCAATGACCTTAGTGTTTTGGCTAAGAGAAATGAAATAATTCTTATTAGACAATACCCTGATGGTTCACAAATGCATAAAATCAATCTAAATGATAGGAATCTACTCTCGTCTGATTTTTACTTTATAAAACCAAACGATATCCTATATGCGGAACCTTTAAAAGTTCGTGAAATAGGAAATACTACAAATTTTATTCAGACATTTTCACTGATTACTAGTACAGTTACTGCAATTGCTTTAATCCTCACTTTAGTCAATAATTAGAATATGGATTTTAATGATTTTGGAAATGAAGCTCTTGAAGAGGAAAGCTCAGTTGATATTAAATCAATACTGCCTAAGATTTTAAGAGTTTGGCCTTGGCTCCTTCTTTCTTTAGTGTTATCATTTGTAATTGGATATTTATATACCAAGACTTCACAACCTGAATACCAGGTAACCTCAAAGTTTTTTATTAAAGAAAATGAATCTCCTTTAGCTTTATTTGAGAGCCCCGCAATTACTGATGTCAGTTCAAATGGGATTCAAAATGAAACAATCATTCTAAAATCTAAGCCTATTGCGGCCTTGGCTATAGACCAACTAGATTTTGATGTCGAGTATTATATCAAGGGTACTTTCATTAATCAGGAGGTCTATAAAAAAAGTCCAGTTTTAGTCACTGTAGATTGGAGTTCTCCTCAGATAATCAATGGACTAATTTCTTTGGAATGGGTGAATTCCTCCCAATTTTACTTGATTTTTGACGCTGAAAATTATACTCAGTTTTTATCTGACGGTTCTTATCTTAGCCTTTCCAATATTCCTGAAAAGAAACTTTATGACTTTGGAAAGTGGATTGAAAATCCTTTGTTCAAGATTAAAGTAGATAAAATTGATACAGAGGAGAATGGATCCATATTATTTATGCTTAGGGATAAAAAGTCCCTTGTTAATATTTATTCAAATGCACTTAATATTGATCTGGTAAATAAAAATTCTTCAATTGTAGAACTGAGGATTAATACATCTAATGTTGCAAAAGGAGCCGCCTACCTCAACACCTTAATGGCATCTTATCTAAGGAGAGAGCTAGATGAGAAAAATGAGGTATACACCAATACAATTTCTTTTATTGACTCCCAAGTGGCTGGGGTAGAGGACTCGCTTAGCTATTTTGAGCGTAAACTCGAAAGCTTTAGATCTCAAAATCGAATTTATGATTTAAGTTCAGAGGGAACCGCTGTTTTTGAAAAACTTTCGACCTTAGAAACTCAACTCCGTAACGAGCAATTTAAAAGATCCTATTACCAAAATCTTAATGACTACCTTCAGGAAGGTAATTACAATGAGTTGGTCGTACCTTCTGGAATTGGTATTGACGATCCTTTTCTTAATGCACTTATAGAAAACTTATTAACTCTTCAAGTTGATAAGTCTAGATCATTGGCCACTCAGACGGAAAACTCTCCTGCGGTGAAGGAGATTAATAGAAAAATTGAAGATGCTAATCGGAGTATAAGGGAAATTCTAAGAAATGTTGATTCCAATTCTCTGAGAGTAATCAATGATCTGGAGGCACAAATCATGGATATTGATGTTTCTTTTAGATCTCTTCCTCAAACCGAACAAAACCTTATTCGAATTGAAAGGCAATTTAAGCTTAATGAAAATTTATACACTTTTTTGATGGAAAAAAGAGCGGAAGCTGCAATTACCAAAGCATCAAATTCCGCAAATAATAAAATTATTGAACCGGCTGAAGGCGGAATTCAAATCGCTCCCAAACCATTACGAAATTACCTGATTTCTTTATTTATTGGATTGATGTTGCCCATTGTGCTGGTAATTGGGAGAGAGTTTTTTAGGACTAAAATCGAGGATGTAAAATTTTTGGAGAGTAAACTTAAAATGCCAATTTTATCTACAATCCTATTCAATAAAACCAATGATAGCCTTGTTGTTCTAAAGCAGGGAAAATCTGGAATATCTGAAGGGTTTAGATCATTACGTGCTAACCTTAAGTTTGCGGTTCCAAGTGATGACCAAATTACCATAATGATAACATCCACGATATCGGGTGAGGGGAAGACCTTCTGCGCGATTAATTTGGCCTCTGTTTATTCATTAACAGGTAAGAAAACTATTTTGATTGGCTGCGATATGAGGAAACCAAAAATATTTAGTGATTTTGGACTTGCTAATGATCAAGGACTATCTACTTATTTAAGTTCTCAAGAAAAAGATTGGTCAAAAGTGGTTAAACCTTCAGGCTTTGCCAATTTGGACATCATTTTATCTGGACCGACTCCGCCCAATCCAGCCGAATTGTTAGTAAACGAAAGATTTAACCTATTAATTCGGGAGCTTAAGTCCAAGTATGATGTGATTATATTGGATACACCACCAGTTGGCCTTGTAAGCGAAACGTTAGACTTGTTGTCCATGGTGGATGTTAATCTTTTTGTATTTAGACAAAACTATTCCATGAGGGTTTTTGTGGATTCAATAAATCAATTTAAAGCAAGTAGAAATCTTAAAAATATATATGCAGTGTTTAATGGAGTAGATACCCGAAATGTTACCTATGGGTATGGCTACTCTTATGGATACGGCTATTACGAAGAGGAATCTAAAAGCTAATTTCTGATCTTTTGAATAAGACCTTTATTATCGCAGAGGTAGCCCAAGCCCATGATGGAAGCTTGGGAATTGCACATTCTTATATTGATGCATTGGCCTCTACTGGTGTGGATGCAGTCAAGTTTCAAACTCATATTGCTGAAGCTGAAAGTAGTATTTTTGAAAATTTTAGAGTTAACTTTAGTTATGAGGATGTTTCTCGCTTTGATTATTGGAAAAGAATGGAGTTTTCTTTGGATCAATGGATGGGATTAAAAGCTCATTGTGAATCCGTAGGTCTCGAATTTCTTTCTTCTCCTTTTAGTTGTGCTGCAGTAGATTTATTAGAAAAAATTGGAGTGTCTCGATATAAAATCGGATCAGGAGAGGTGTCTAACCACCTACTTTTGGATAAACTCGGAAAGATCGGTAAGCCTGTGATTCTTTCATCAGGAATGAGCGACTATAGGGAGTTGCAGGAGTCAATAGATCTGTTGAATAAATATAAGGTCGAAGTTTCCGTGTTGCAATGTACCACGGCCTACCCGACCCTACCTGAGCAATGGGCACTTAGTGAAATCCCAAATTTAAAAAGCCGCTTCAATGTCCCAATAGGTTATTCTGATCACTCAGGCACAATCGAGTCCAGCATTGCAGCCCGAGTTTTTGGCGCTTCAATTTTGGAGTTTCATGCAGTATTTGACAAAAGAATGTTTGGGCCAGATTCAAAAGCTTCTTTGGAAATCAATCAAATTTCCCAATTAGTTTCCTGCATCCGAAATCTCGATATTGCATTAAATATTCCTTCGACAAAGGATGATGTAAGTAGATTTACCGAAATGAAAATTAATTTTGGTAAGTCGATCGCAGTAAATAAGGATTTATCCGAAGGTCATGTGATCCAATTAGCCGATTTGGAATCCAAGAAGCCAGGTGATCGTGGGTTGCCTGCAAAAGACTTCACTTTTGTTATTGGTAAGCCATTGAAAAAGTCAAAAAAGCAATGGGATTTTTTGGCACTTACTGATATCTAAAATTTTTCAATCAAATTTAACTAATGAAAAGAAAAGTAGCTGTAGTAATTACTGCCAGGCCTAGCTATAGCAGAGTGAAAACTGCCTTATCTGCGATTAAAAATCATCCTGATTTAGAACTTAATATTATCGTCGCTGCATCCGCCTTGTTAGACCGTTATGGGGCTGCAATCAATTATATCGAAAAGGATGGTTTTGAGATTTCTGCCCGGGTGTTTAATGTTTTAGAGGGAGAAAATCTGACAGCTGCTGCAAAAACAACCGGCATTGGAATTCTGGAACTCAGTACGGTGTTTGATAACTTGAAACCTGATATTGTAGTAACAATAGCAGATAGATTTGAAACTATGGCCACAGCCATTTCAGCGGCATACATGAATATCCCTTTGGTTCATATTCAAGGTGGAGAAGTTACTGGTAATATTGATGAAAAAGTTAGGCATTCCATTACCAAATTGGCGGATTATCATTTTGTGGCTTCAGAGGATGCCTATCGAAGAGTAATAAAACTTGGAGAGTCCACTGATTCTGTTTTCAATACAGGTTGCCCATCAATTGATTTGGCTCAGGAAGTCTTGCAGGACCCTAGACTTGATTTTGACCCATATATCAAATATGGTGGAGTCGGCTTCAAGCCTGACCTGAGTCAGGGATATTTGGTAGTAATGCAGCATCCTGTGACTACTGAAATTGACCAATCTAGGCAACAAATCAATGAAACTTTACATGCAGTAAACGAGATAGGATTACCAGTTTTGTGGTTTTGGCCCAATGTAGATGCAGGGGCAGATGGGACTTCTTCAGGAATCCGGACTTTCCGTGAGGTTTACAACCCAAAACAAATTCATTTTTTTAAAAATATGGAAGGAAAAGACTTTCTTAAGATTCTTTTAGCTTCGAAGTGCCTAATCGGAAACTCTTCAGTTGGAATTAGAGAATGTTCATTTCTTGGAGTTCCGGTGATTAACATTGGGTCTCGTCAAAATAAAAGGGAAAGAGGCCGTAATATAATTGACGTTCAATACGATAAAGATCAAATAAAGAAAGCGATTGAATACTGGTTATTAAATCCTAGACCTAGTCAGTCCTTTGTTTATGGAGGAGGGAATGCTGGAAAGCAAATGGCAGACTTATTAAGTAAGATCGAACTGAGGTTCTCAAAAACCATTTCTTTTTAATTCATGCTTGCTGCTGTTAATTTTCATTATATAAGAGAGAATTATGATTATCCCATCAGGGCTATTCATGGGACCAATTCTGCCTTATTTAGGAAACAACTTGAATTATTATCAAAGGAAGGTGTTTTTGTTTCATCTCAGGAGGTTTATCAGGCTGTGATTGAAAAACACCCTTTGCCTAAAAACAGTATTTTAATCACTTTCGATGATGGGTTAAAAGAACAATTTGAAGTAGCATTGCCAATCTTAATGGATATGGGGATCCCAGCTATTTTTTTTGTAAACCCTTTTAATATCATTGAATCGAAGATTTCTTCTGTTCATCAAATTCATCTTTTAAGATCATTCCTTCCTGCTGCGGAGTTACTCTCTAAAATTGATACTTATGGTATTAATGTCAAATTGAATCCTTCTGAAGAAAAACTCGCACAAGATCATTACAACTATGATCAAGTTTCAGATGCTATCCTTAAGTATTTTTTGAATTTTAAGCTTCAATTAATCCATAAAGATTCCTTGATCAATCAACTCTTTAATGATTGCTTTTCCAGACAAGAAATTGAAGACTTTCATGATCAATTTTACATGGATCTTACTATGATCTCTACTCTGGATCAGCTTGGCATGATTGGTTCGCATACCTATAGTCATCAACCCTTGGGATTACTTCCAGATAATATGCTTTTTGAGGAGTTTCAGAAAACGAATCAATTTTTTAATGATAACGGCTTAACCTCCCCAAAATCAGTAAGTTACCCTTATGGAAATTATGAAAGCTGTACTCGTAGAGTTCAGGAAATTGCCAAAAAATTCAATTTTTGTTTTGGGTTTACCATGGAAAGAGCCGGTAACCAATCCCTGGTTGAAAATGCTCTTCATTTAGCCCGATTTGATTGCAATGATGTTGTTGGGGGCAAATCCTGTATTTTTCAACAAGGAAAAATGTTTGAAACGATGAATATTGGAAATTGGAAGTTTTAAATCGCCCACATTCAAATCACCATCCCTCAAGTAAAATCCCCCCTCTCCCCATTTTTGAATAAAAGTAAAAATTTGAAAATACTAGGCATTATCCCCGCAAGAAGCGGTTCGAAAGGCATCCCAGGTAAAAATAGTAAACTTCTTAATGGCATTCCTCTTATTGGATATGTAGCCAAAGATGCCATGCAGTCTAAATTACTGGATCGTGTCATTGTAAGTACCGATTCAGAAGAGATTGGATCAATAGCTTCAAATTTCGGAGTAGATTTTCCTTTTTTGAGACCAAAAGAAATCTCAACGGATACTTCACCGTCAATTGATTTTATCAGGCATGCCTTACTTACGCTAAAGGAAAGAGGCGAGATTTATCATGCGGTCTGTCTTTTACAGCCAACTAGTCCATTTAAGGCCCCTGGATTTATTGATTCTTGCATAGATAAATTTTTAAGTGAAGATCTTGATTCCTTGGTTTCTGTACTCGAGGTACCTCATGAGTTTAATCCTCATTGGGTATTTGAAGATACTGGTGAGGGTATCTTGAAAATTGCCACGGGTGAATCGCAGCTAATTCCTCGAAGACAAGATCTTCCAAAAGCATATTTTAGAGATGGTTCGGTTTATGTCTTCAAGTCGGATTTGGTTCTTGAAAAGAATACCTTGATCGGTGGCAGGCTTGGATTTATGCTTTCTCAAGAATCTTATTATTGCAATTTGGACACGATGAAGGACTGGGAATTAGCCGAAGAAAAAGTAAAAAATCTTTAGATATGTGCGGCATTTCAGGAATTGTTGGTCTCAAAACCGATTACTCTGAGTCTATAGGTCTAATGGTGGCTATTCAAAGCCATAGAGGCCCCGATGCCTCTGCGTGTTTTCATGAAAATCATGTTAGCCTTGGGCACAATAGATTATCCATCATAGATCTTAATGAATCAGCCAATCAGCCTTTCCACAGCTCTTGTGGAAGGTATTGCATAGTTTTTAACGGTGAAATATATAACTATAATAGCCTAAAAGACAAGTTGCCAGGGGTGACCTTCATAACCCGATCCGACACGGAAGTCCTTTTGGAATTGTATATCAAGTATGGACCTGCTATGCTTGAATGGATCAATGGAATGTTTTCATTTGCTATTTGGGATAAATTAAATCGTAGATTATTTTGTGCTCGTGACCGGTTTGGCGTCAAGCCTTTTTATTATTCCTTTCAGAAGGATACACTTTTTTTTGCCAGTGAAATCAAGGCAATCCATGCAGCCGGTATTAAGAGGGAAATGAATAATGAGGTTTTTGCAGAATACTTCACAAAGGGGACGTATGGGATGCCTGATGAATCCTTTTGGAGAGGAGTCCATCAATTGCCCGGAGGACATCAACTCATGTATGATTTATCTACCAACCAACTTAATATCAAGTCATACTATGATTTTGTAACTAGAATTTCCAATACTAATGAATATCATTCTATTGAAGAACTGCAAGAAAAGTATTTAAATCTTATCACTGATGCGGTTTCTCTCCGGTTTGTTTCGGATGTACCGGTTGGATTTAATCTAAGCGGAGGACTGGATTCATCTTTACTTTTATCTCTAATCAATAAAATAAATCCTCTTATAGAAGATAAAATTGAAGCCTTTTCATTTTACACAGGCCATCAGGATTATGATGAGCTTCCATATGTTCAGCAGTTATTGGAAGGGTATTCCAACCCGCTTAATGAAGTTCTACTCACTACAGATCTTCTCCCATCTCTGGCAGAAGAGATGGTTCGATTTCAAGATGAACCTTATGGAGGATTTCCGACAATTGCTTATTCCCAATTATTTTCTCGCGCAAGAAAAAAGGGCATTAAAGTGCTTTTAGATGGTCAAGGAATGGATGAAGCATGGGCTGGATATGATTATTACCAGTCAGGCTCTTCTCATCAAACAGTGCAAGGTGTAAGTTCTTCCTTGACAAGAGTAAGTGTTTTTGACCCGGATTTTATTTTATTTGCCAAAGAGTGGGAGGTGCCCCAACCATTCGATAATAGACTTCAGAATATGCAGTATAGGGATATTTTCTATACAAAAATTCCCAGAGCTCTGAGATTCAATGACCGGGCAAGTATGCAGTATTCAGTGGAGCTTCGGGAGCCTTTCTTAGACTATCGATTAGTTGAGTTTGCATTTGCCCAGGAAGAAAAATGGAAAATCAATGAAGGAATGGGGAAATGGTTTTTGAGGAAATTTGCCGAAGCAATTGTTCCAAAAAAACTAGCTCTTGCACCCAAAAGGCCTGTTCAAACCCCTCAAAGAGAATGGTTGCGTACTGACCTGAAAGATTGGGCCGACTCTCATATTCAACAGTTGGCACAGCAGAGTTTTATTAGGCCTGAATATTTAAGGAAGGAGTGGGATTTATATCAAAATGGGAGTTCAGATAATAGCTTTTACGTTTGGCAGTGGATCAATTTGAACATACTATTCAATTCAATAAAGTAAAATGGAACCTAATCACAATTCCCAAGAATGGGATTTAGTAATTGAGAATAAAACATCATTGTTTGATCTGAAACTAAAGGATCTTTGGAGATATAGAGATTTGCTTCGAATGTTTGTAAGAAGGGACTTTGTAAGTTTTTACAAACAGACAGTTTTAGGACCACTTTGGTTTTTCATACAACCGATTTTCACCACGTTAGTATACGTTTTTATTTTCGGAAATCTCGCAGGTATTTCCACTGATGGATTACCTCAGTTCCTGTTTTACCTTTCTGGGATTACCTGTTGGAATTATTTTGCCGATTGCATCACCAAGACCAGTACGGTATTTAAAGATAATGCCAATATTTTCGGGAAAGTTTATTTTCCAAGGTTGATTCTACCCTTGAGTATTGTGGTCAGTAACCTGGTCCGATTTGGAGTACAGTTGATTCTTTTTATCTCCATGATGATTTACTTTTTTGCTCAAGGTGCAAATATTCAAGTCACTTATGTAATTATTCTCTTTCCTTGGCTGGTGATGTTGATGGCATTTTTGGGCTTAGGACTAGGGTTGATAGTCACAGCAATGACTACAAAATATCGAGATCTCGCTTTCTTTGTCACTTTCGGTGTGTCTTTGCTGATGTATGCCACCACGGTCATTTACCCACTAAGCTCAGCCCCTGAAAAATATCGGGGGTTTATAGAATTAAATCCAATGACTCCAATTATTGAGTCTTTTCGATTCGCGTTTTTAGGTGCAGGAGAATTCAGTTGGCTCAGTATCCTATATTCCTCGCTAGTGACATTTGTTATTTTTCTTCTCGGACTTATAATTTTCAATAAAACCGAACGAACCTTCGTAGACACGATTTAATCATGAATAAGACTGTTATTAAGGTAGAAAACCTCTCCAAAATTTACCGCCTAGGAGAAATTGGTTCCGGGACTCTGAGTAAAGATTTGGAGCGTTGGTTTAGAATGAATATTCTTAATCAAGAGGACCCTTTTCTTAAAATCGGCCAAACAAACGAGCGGTCAAAAAAAGGGGATTCAAATGTGGTTTTTAGCCTTAGAGGATTGGACTTTGAAATTCAGTCTGGAGACGCTGTAGGAATAATTGGCAAGAATGGCGCTGGAAAAAGCACCCTGTTGAAGATTCTATCTAGAGTGACCGCCCCGAGTACTGGAAGTGTCAAGGTGAAAGGCCGGGTCGCTAGTTTGTTGGAGGTGGGTACTGGTTTTCACCCCGAGTTGACCGGAAAGGAGAATATTTTCCTCAATGGAGCGATCTTAGGAATGACCAAACGTGAGATTACCTCAAAGCTGGATGAAATTGTAGATTTTAGTGGAGTAGAGCGCTATGTCGATACACCGGTTAAAAGATACTCAAGTGGAATGTATGTGCGGTTGGCTTTTGCAGTTGCAGCTCACCTTGAAAGCGAAATTTTGATTGTGGATGAGGTTTTAGCCGT
>VFQO010002600.1_pt1 | contig 10630 bp, 9 predicted proteins | sample 3512331 | NCBI WGS metagenome assembly VFQO01 (sample SAMN10412371, study PRJNA504923) | tailings metagenome | isolation source: Replicate 3 from Balatoc abandoned mine | place: Philippines: Itogon, Benguet | collected 2017-08-28 | reverse complement strand
TGTTCCTGATGTGGCTGGGTGAGCAGATCACCGAGCGCGGTCTGGGCAACGGCATCTCGCTGCTGATCTTCGCGGGTATCGTGGCCGGCCTTCCAAGCGCGATTGGTGGCCTGCTCGAACTGGTTCGCACTGGCGCCATGAACGTGCTGGTGGCCCTGTTCATCATCGCCCTAGTGGTGCTGGTGACCTACTTCGTGGTGTTCGTGGAGCGCGGCCAGCGCAAGATCCTTGTGAACTACGCGCGCCGCCAGGTGGGCAACAAGGTGTACGGCGGCCAGTCGTCGCACCTGCCGCTCAAGCTGAACATGGCCGGGGTGATTCCGCCCATCTTCGCGTCGTCGATCATTCTGCTGCCCACAACGGTGGTGAGCTGGGTCAGCACCGGGGATTCGACGCGTTGGCTGCGTGACATTGCGTCTGCGTTGTCGCCGGGTCAGCCGATCTATGTGGCCCTGTATGCCGCGGCGATCATCTTCTTCTGCTTCTTCTATACGGCCCTGGTGTTCAACAGCCGGGAAACTGCCGACAACCTGAAGAAGAGTGGCGCATTCATTCCGGGCATTCGCCCGGGCGACCAGACCGCGCGCCACATCGACAAGATCCTGCTGCGCCTGACGATGGCCGGCGCGATCTATATCACCGCGGTGTGCCTGCTGCCCGAATTCCTGATCCTTGAGTACAACGTGCCGTTCTATTTCGGCGGCACCTCGCTCCTGATCATTGTGGTTGTGACCATGGATTTCATGACGCAGGTGCAGAATTACATGATGTCGCAGCAGTACGAGTCACTGCTGAAAAAGGCGAACTTCAAAACCTCCCTCGGCGGCTGAACCATGGCCAAGGACGATGTGATCGAGATGCAGGGGGAGGTGGTCGAAAACCTTCCCAATGCGACCTTCCGGGTCAAACTCGAAAACGGGCATATCGTGCTCGGTCACATCTCCGGGAAGATGCGCATGCACTACATCCGCATCCTGCCTGGCGACAAGGTGAAGGTGGAGCTCACGCCCTATGACCTGACCCGCGCCCGCATCGTGTTCCGCGCCAAGTGAAGCGCACGACCTGAACGTTTACTGGATTTCTAGGAGAAGACAAATGAGAGTTTCGGCTTCTGTGAAGAAGATGTGCCGCAACTGCAAGATCATCAAACGCCACGGCATCGTGCGCGTGATCTGCACCGATCCCCGCCACAAGCAGCGTCAAGGCTGATCGATTTCGTAAGAGGATTCACATGGCCCGTATTGCAGGCATCAACATTCCGCCGCACAAGCACGCCGAGATCGGTCTGACCGCCATCTTTGGTATCGGTCGCACCCGCGCCCGTCAGATCTGCGAAGCTTGCGGCATTGCTTACAGCAAGAAGATCAAGGATCTGAGCGACGCCGAGCTCGAGAAGGTGCGTGACCAGGTCAACACCTTCACCATTGAAGGCGACCTGCGCCGCGAGACCACGATGAACATCAAGCGTTTGATGGACATCGGCTGCTACCGCGGTTTCCGTCATCGCCGCGGCCTGCCCGTGCGCGGTCAGCGCACGAAGACCAATGCCCGCACCCGCAAGGGCCCGCGCAAGGCTGCCCAGTCGCTGAAGAAGTAATCGGTTCGAAGGAAAACCATGGCCAAGTCCCCCGCCAGCAGCGCCGCCGCCCGCGTCCGCAAGAAAGTCCGCAAGAACATCGCGGACGGCATTGCGCACGTGCACGCGTCGTTCAACAACACCATCATCACCATCACCGATCGCCAGGGCAACGCGCTGTCGTGGGCTTCGTCGGGCGGTCAGGGCTTCAAGGGCTCGCGCAAGTCGACCCCGTTCGCCGCCCAGGTGGCCTCCGAAGTGGCTGGCCGCGCCGCCATCGAGCAAGGCATCAAGAACCTGGATGTCGAGATCAAGGGCCCCGGCCCGGGTCGCGAATCGTCGGTGCGTGCCCTGGGTGCCCTGGGCATCCGCATCACGTCGATCTCCGACGTGACGCCGGTGCCGCACAACGGCTGCCGTCCGCAGAAGCGCCGCCGCATCTGATCATCAACCCGGAGGTTCGCCGCGTTCGCGGTAGAATGCCGGGTTTTTCGAGCCGCCACCGCAGCGTTGTTGCTTCGGTGGCATTTTTGCTAAGCCCACCGCCCCCGCCATCGCGGGTGGCTCCCGCAGCAAACCGGCTGCGGCAGACATCACAAGGACACCAACGTGGCACGTTATCTCGGCCCCAAGGCCAAACTCTCCCGTCGCGAAGCCAGCGACCTGTTGCTCAAGAGCGCGCGCCGCTCCATCAGCGACAAGGCCAAGTTCGACTCCAAGCCCGGCCAGCACGGTCGTACCTCGGGCCAGCGCACCTCTGACTTCGGCGTGCAGCTGCGCGAGAAGCAGAAGGTCAAGCGCACTTATGGCGTGCTGGAGCGCCAGTTCCGCCGCTACTTCGCCGAGGCCGATCGCCGCCGCGGCAACACCGGCGCCAACCTGCTGTTCCTGCTGGAATCGCGTCTGGACAACGTTGTCTTCCGCATGGGCTTTGCTTCCACCCGCGCCGAAGCGCGCCAGATGGTTTCGCACAAGGCCATCACGGTGAACGGTCAACCGGTCAACATTCCGTCCTTCCTGGTCAAGGCCGGCGACGTGGTTGCCGTGCGTGAGAAGTCGAAGAAGCAGGCCCGCGTGATCGAAGCGCTCGAACTGGCCAAGCAGATCGGCTTCCCCGGCTGGGTCGAGGTCTCGGTCGACAAGGCCGAAGGCGTCTTCAAGAAGACCCCGGACCGCGACGAGTTTGGCTCGGACATCAACGAGTCGCTCATCGTCGAACTGTATTCGCGTTAATCCTCGTCCCCGGTCGCCGCGGCACGCGCCGCGATGGCCGGGTCATTCCATGCTCCGTCTGCCTTATCGGTGTAACGAGCCGAGGGTCCTGAAGGAAGTCTGAATGCTCAACAATCTGCTCAAGCCCAAGTCCATCAACGTCGAGCAAATCTCGACCAATCGCGCCAAGGTCACCCTCGAACCCTTCGAGCGCGGCTACGGACACACCCTGGGCAATGCGCTGCGCCGCGTGCTGCTGTCGTCCATGGTGGGCCACGCGCCAACCGAAGTGACGATCGCCGGTGTGGTGCACGAGTACTCCTCCATCGATGGCGTGCAGGAAGACGTCGTCAACCTGTTGCTCAACCTCAAGGGCGTGGTGTTCAAGCTCCACAACCGCGATGAAGTCACGCTCAGCCTGCGCAAGGATGGCGAAGGCGTCGTGACCGCGGCCGACATCCAGACGCCGCATGACGTCGAGATCGTCAATCCGGGTCACGTCATCGCCACGCTGTCTGCCGGCGCCAAGCTGGACATGCAGATCAAGGTCGAGAAAGGGCGCGGTTACGTGCCCGGCACCCTGCGCCGCGGCGACGACGCCGGTCGCTCCATCGGCCGCATCGTTCTCGACGCCTCGTTCTCGCCCGTCAAGCGCGTGAGCTACACAGTCGAGAGCGCCCGCGTCGAGCAGCGCACCGACCTCGACAAGCTGGTTCTCGAGATCGAAACCAACGGTTCGATCGGTCCGGAAGAGGCCGTTCGCGCCTCTGCCAAGATCCTGGTCGAGCAACTGGCCGTGTTCGCGCAACTCGAAGGCGCCGAACTGTTCGCTGAAGCGCCGCAACAGCGCAGCTCGCAGCAGTTTGATCCGATCCTGCTGCGCCCGGTCGATGAGCTCGAGCTCACCGTGCGCTCGGCCAACTGCCTCAAGGCCGAGAACATCTACTACATCGGTGATCTGATCCAGCGCACCGAGAACGAGCTGCTCAAGACCCCGAACCTGGGCCGCAAGTCGCTCAACGAAATCAAGGAAGTGCTTGCCTCGCGCGGTCTCACGCTGGGCATGAAGCTCGAGAACTGGCCGCCTGCCGGTCTCGACAAGCACTGATCGCTTTTCAACCCTGAGCCTTCGGGCCAGACCATGACGAACCGCCGGTACCTGATCCGGCCGGCGGCAAAAGACGGAAAGGAAACACCATGCGTCACGGACACGGACTTCGCAAACTCAACCGCACCAGCGAGCACCGCCAAGCGATGCTGCGCAACATGATGAACTCGCTGCTCACGCACGAAGTCATCAAGACCACGCTGCCCAAAGCCAAGGAATTGCGCCGCGTCGTCGAACCCATGATCACCCTGGCCAAGGAAGCCACCGTGGCCAACCGCCGCCTGGCATTCAACCGCCTGCGCGACCGCGATGTGGTGGTCAAGCTGTTCGACGAACTGGGCCCGCGCTTCAAGGCGCGACCGGGTGGCTACACCCGCATCCTGAAGATGGGCTTCCGCGTGGGCGACAACGCCCCCATGGCTCTGGTCGAGCTGGTCGACCGCGCCGAGCCGGCGGCCGAGGCCGGTGAAGCAGACAAAGCGTGATATAATTTAAGGCTTGACGCGGAGTGGAGCAGCCTGGTAGCTCGTTGGGCTCATAACCCAAAGGTCGCAAGTTCAAATCTTGCCTCCGCAACCAACAAAATCAAGCACTTGCTTGTCGATGAGGCCCTCGGAAACGAGGGCCTTTTTGTTTGTGACGAGGTTTGTGACGAGGTCTGTGCCGTCACAAGAACGGCGAAAGGTGGTTGCGACCGTTGGGCACCTTGTCGAGATTCTTGTTGCTCGCGTTGACTTGCTGGAGCGGATCGTGAGCGACACTTCTGCAGCGGTTGCGGCCGGTCGGCCCTAGCGAGGGTACTCAAGCTGACCGACACCAAGCCGCCGTTGCCCGCGGCGGCCAGCTCCACCATGAAGGGCTGCTGTTCGAGTTGCAGCGGTCTTCGGCCGGTTTGCGCTAAGCAGGACGTCGATGACCGCTTAGGCACGGCTCGAACCGGTACTCTCGACCCATCGGCGACATCGTCCAACCTGAAGCAGTCGCGCCAAAGCTGCCGGGAGCCCCGTCCGCTCGGGCCCCCAAACACTCGGCAAAACGACACCGCTACGCCAAGGGCAAGCGGACTGGGCAATGGCTGGCGAGTGACGTTCGGCGCGTGGCGCGCCTTTTTGGCCGCGATTCGCAGCATCGAGAATCTCGCAAGGCAGAGCAACCTCTACCATCTGCCAAGCCTCTGCTCTTCATCTCGCTGAACTTCCCTGTCTCTGCTCTTACTAGCGCCATCGACCATGCGTCGTGCCCAAACTCGCACGGCTTCTCGTTGATGGGTGAGCAATGGCGCGACGACGGCCATCAGACGTTCGTAGAACGGAACAAGAGAACCCGCCCAAGAGAAGGTATGCAGACTTGCGCCCAGGGCGTCCAGCACCCCAGCGGAATCGCCAAACTCGTCGACAAGCATCTGAGCAGAGCCCGACAGTCTCCATGCGTCGTCCCCGTCCTTTTCGATTGCCCCAATGAGCCTAGCTACGAGAGGCGGCGCCACCACAGGTTCACTTATGCACCACTCGCGTAGCAACTGGCGGTCAAGCTTGTCGATTGGTGAAGCCCGGTCCCCCATGCGCGCAGGCGATCCCAAAGCGTCAGACAGTTTCCATTGGGCAACGCGATCGCTCTCTACAAGGGCCCGGCGCAGAATGGGCCAAGATGCCGCGGGCTGATACTCGAGCAGCGCGGCTAGCAACTTCTCCGGCAAATGACTGCCAATGTGCGCTCCACCTGCAATGGCGGCACACAGCTCTTCAGCGAGCTGACGCGCAATCTCAGAGGATTCCTTTAGTAGACGAACGGCGGAGACCTCATACTCGTGTGAATCGCGCGTTGCGCGCTCCGAAGTCAACATGCCAGGTACCAACACCACGTCTTTGAACTGGCTCTGGAGCGCTTCGACTAGCGCCGGGTTCCCGTAGCTGTACATAAAGAGCATGTCTAGGGCAACCCAGGCGCCGTCGATTCCGCGTTGGACAAGAGCGTGACTCAGCGCCGAAATGCACCCAACTGACACACCAGACATCGCTTGGCCACTCGACAACCCGTACAGTTGGTTGAGTGCGATGTGTCCGCCTTCAAGCAGCTCACGCAACGCCGCAACTCGAAAATCATTGAGCTTCAGGCCACGCGCCACGCTAGGGAGCGACTGACGTATCGGCACCTGTGTGGCAATTTCCACGAACAGCCGATCGCACGTCTGAGGATCCTGTTCGTCAACAGCGGCGAGCCATCCGCTGAGCAGCGAACTGTTGCGCCGCTCAAGTGGGACCTCACGCAGCGCAGAAAGAACCGCCGCATACAAGTCGGCAGAGAAGCCACTTCCCTTCGCCATTCCTCGGCCGAATGCATAGGCTTGCCTCTGTTCGCCCTGAATGACGATGCCGAGATACTCGAAAACTGAGACCCAATCCGCACCTACTTCGCGGCCAAACTGTTCCGCATCTCGGGCGGCAATATCAACCCAGTTACCGTCGGCCTCCTCGACATGGTCGAAGGGGGCTTCCGTCACCACAAGCTTTAGTCGCTGGGCGATATCTACTGGAGCTAGGATGTTCAACCATTCCCGGACGCGAATCTCGGTGCCGGCCGGTGCGCCGCTAAGGTCATACTTGAGAACGTCCTTAACTGCGTCAACGGCATGCGCCCAGACCTTGCCATTCTTCCGACGATCCTGTCCGACTTCACGCAGCGCTCTCTCGATGTCATCGAGCCTGCCATGCTGTGCTAAACCTCTAATGTGAGAGGCAATTGCCCCTGCAGCATCGTCGCTAAGGTCGGCATCGTCCTTTGAAAGCCGAACCAACTCGTCAATGCATTGCCTCCAGTAATCGAAGATCTCGCCCCAGGTCTTTGGACGATACTGCGGCTTGGGCCCGCCGCTGCCTTGAATTTCAGGGCCGGAAGTTCCGGTGAAGTTGCTGCTAGTCAGCGCATTGTCCAGTGCCGCGATTGCTATACGCCGCACACCAATATCGTGACTTCGCGCCATCTGCACAAGAAGCGGCAACCGGACCGCCAAAGTTGCTTGGGTCCCTGGCAACAGTACCATGAAGAGGCGCTTTAGAACTCCGGTAGAGTTATTTGACCAATGCTCATTCTCGACCGCAGCCAAGCGGGTAAGGAATGCTAGAGACCGAGGGAAAGTCTCTTCCCAAAACGCCAACTTCTCCAGCGCCCAAACAAGGTTCCTGCGGGCACCTCCATCTAGATTCGACAACTGCTCTTGGCTCCAGTCAGCGAATGCGAACTCGAGAGCGCCAACCGCGTGAACAGGGTTCACCTCTGCTACTGCGCGAAAGAGCTGTGAACCCAATTCAGAACTGAGCACTTTCGCTTGGCCAAAAGGGCCGGATCGGCTGCACAGCTTCTCTGAGATACTTCGTAACGCAGGTACAAAGTCGAGCATGCGAAGGCGCTCGCAGAAGGCATCAGCAAGGGCTGGTGGAAACTTCAACTGGACGATCTGTTCCGCGCGCTCTGGCGAGCACTTCTCCCACCAGTCAGCGGCTAACCGAATGGCTAGCGGTTTGGGACGGACTTGAGCTACGCGACCATATCGAGTGACCACGCCCCGCTTCTGGAACTCGATCAGATCGGCGTAAAAGTCTTCTTTGGATACCTGGGGACAAAATGTCGACCGAACGAACTCCCTTTCGTGTGCAACTTCTTCGTCGATGCCAACATAGTCAAATAGGGCGCAGGCCGATATGACCTGTGTTGGCCTCGAAGATTCCGCGACATCCTTACCCAGCAGTTTCGCGAGCACTGCAGGGGTGAGCCTCGCGGACAGAGGTGCGTCGTTGAGCCTCGCAACGGCCGTAAGCATCGCCATCAGTGGGTAGCCCTGCGCCAAGTCCGATGCAATGAAGCGGCGATCTTCCTCTTGAAGAGACTTGAACGAGGTGTCGAGTAGTTCCTGAATCAGATTGCTACTCGCTGGTTCCACACAAAGTAGCGTCGTTGAAGTTCCAACGTAGGGCGACGGATCAAGATCGTTCCCAATGGTCACGAGAGCTAGACGACTATCCCCCCGGCGCACCTCTTCAGACAGAGCTTCGTGCAAGTCCAAAGGGCAGTCGTCAACTACAACGGTGCCTGTCGAGTTGGACCTGCGCCATGCCCGGACCAGCCCGACGACGTTCTCAGTCCGGGAAGGGTTCAGATAGCAGAAGTGGCTCGAAAGCTGGGCCTGTGCTGGATCCTTGGCTGCGTCAACGGGCGGACGGAACGCTTCGAGTACAAGTCGGGTTTTTCCTAGACCCGATGTACCGGTAATCCGCGTCACGCTGCGCTGAGCTGCTGCCACCGCACGCAACGACTGCAGTATCTCCGCTCTCTTGTCGTCCGCGCTGGCGAACGGATTCTCGAACGCTCCATACCCGGAGAGCTCCATCCAAGAGCTTGCGCCAGCTCCTGGCTTGCCCAAGAAGTCAAAGAGAACGGCAACTGCTGCCGGGTATGAGTTCACCCAGGCTGCGATCTCGGACGCGTCGTAGATGTAGACATCTGGCGCAGTGAGCGCGGATCCACCTCCCACCTTCGACGCGTCTTCTATGGCTTTCTTCAAGGCGGCGATCCGAGGATCTTTGGAGGCGCCCACGCAGTCACGTCCAAGGAACAGCACGTATACGCCTCCTTGCTCGACTACTCTTCGAACTTGAGGCTTAAGTGATCCATCGGTGGCGCGAACCTCGGCTGCACAAGCCGCCTCACTCATGTCCGTCGCCTTCGCCTGGAACCCCACGATGCGACTTGGTAGCATCGCCGTCTTCTCGGGGCCGCCTGCCCATCGCGCCAGCCCGTCAATACCGCCGTCCTTTATGTAAATGGATAGCGGCACTTGGCTGTCGTACTTCTCGACACCGCTCGCAGTTAGCTCCAGGTAGACCAGCTGCCAAAGCAAATGAACAAGCTGGCTGTCCTTCAGGTGCTTAATGTCGTCGTTCGTTGCGTGAATCGGTGATGCCACCGGAAGCCCTCCAAGTTCATGTCTATCAAGCCACTTGCCGCAACCGTCAGTCGTAATTCCATACATCTTACGAATGCGTGCGGCCTCGCTCTGCAAAGGGAAGATACACGCAGGCTGTCGACTTGTGCGCTCGCGGCAGTGAGGATTGTGTGGGTTCCATTCTGCATGCCACGGGTTCTGCACAACCCAGATATCCGAAGCCATCTGGTCTCGAGTGTTCATCAAGACGATCCCGAAGCTGACGCTTGCCGGCGTCAACTACTGGCCGTCGTGTTGGTCACTGGAGCCAGCTTTCTGGAAGCCAATCGCTGATCATCGAGGCCAGGCCGTTGGGCAGTTTCCGGGGGGCTCGGGGGTCAGCAGTGGGTCGGTCGGTCGAGTTCGCCTAGGGCGGAAGCGGTCATCGGTTAGTCTGGAGCTTTCGACCGTTCGCATTGAGTATTCAGCGGTCAGTCATAGCCGGTGCCGTCGAAGTACCGATTCCGGAAGACGTCGACACTCGGCCGGTCAACGCGAGTGACTCTGACCAGTCTAAATTCGACTGTGACAAACGTCACGCAGAAGCGGTGCATCCCCAAAGTTGATGAGATAGCGCCAGAAGCCCCCGTGCTAGGTTCGATACTCCCAAAAGGGAACCATCGCAATACTTCGAACCTAGGAGGAGACTTCAATGAAAACCGTAGTCGCTTTGGCCCTCGCATTTGCAGCATCCGTTGCCCTCGCTCACTCAGGCGGCACGGACTCGAATGGGTGTCATAACGAACGCAGGACTGGCGGCTACCACTGCCATTGAAATCACTCTGCGGCCGGTGACAGGCGGACAACAGACTGTGGCGTGGAATGGGGCAAGGCGCTGCTGATCGCATCCGCCAACAAGGCGCCCGCGCGTACTACGAACTGCGTGGCGTGTACCGCAACCCCTATCCAGGCAATACGCCCGAGTACAACCACTTTGAGCGCGGCTGGTTTCAAGCATTGCGGAGGGACGATGCACGTCAGATTCGGCCGCCATCCTCAACTTCGCCGCCTTCGCCCAAGCCTGACGCACCAATGCCACCGAACGCATACGCGTCGATCAAGGGGCGGTCTCGATAGGAGCGCCTGCACAGAGCGCCGGAAAGCGGATGTCGCGAGTTGCTGGAGCGGCTGGACTCGTCACGCGTTAGGCTCATGCCCGCCAGCGCCCCATGGGCTGGCTGGCGAACTCTAGTAAGTTGCACGGGCCGACCATGGGGTCGAGGGACAGCGGGGACGACTGGTATCCGAGGCAGCGGACATTCGCTGCGCGATTGCCGATCGACCGAGATCGGTCTGAATCGGGTGCCATGCCCGCCTTGCAACAAAGCGGCAGAGGCCATGCAGCGCGAGCAGTTCCCGCCGCCAGGTCAGTTGGCCTCGATGACTTTCCAAGCTTCGCGCTTGCCCATGCTCATGGCCGCAAAGTAGCGCTCGAGCATCGAGGCGCGCGGGGTAACCTGACCGGATTCCCATTTCCACAAGCTGAGGGAGGAGATGCCAAGCAGTCGCGCCATCTGCGCCTGACTCATCCCCAGCGCCTGGCGCTTCGCCTTCAGCCGATCAGCATTGAAGCTTCGCTTGCGCCCAGGTCGCTCCATGTCCTTCTGCTCGACAACGACCGGGGCGGCGCGCATCACCGCCTTCTGTGCCGAGCGTAGCTGCGCGCCGAGCTCTTTGACTGTCCGCTTGAGCAAGGCTATCTCGGAACGGTGGGCAGTGACGGACTTGCGAAGCGCAGCAATGTCCTCACGGACCT
>VFQO010002598.1_pt1 | contig 10648 bp, 8 predicted proteins | sample 3512331 | NCBI WGS metagenome assembly VFQO01 (sample SAMN10412371, study PRJNA504923) | tailings metagenome | isolation source: Replicate 3 from Balatoc abandoned mine | place: Philippines: Itogon, Benguet | collected 2017-08-28 | reverse complement strand
TTGTTCCAGGGTAGCTTTTAGGCTTCGGACGACGGGTAATAGATCGGTAAGCATGGAGAAAAGGTTTTGCCAGAACTCTTGATTTTGAAAAATTCAAAACAAGAGGTATTTACCCTAAAAATTCAATTTCAAGAGTTCCGGCTGTATTAATAGATATTTTCTAAATTTCGTGGCTTGGCTTTTTGCTGCATGTAGATGCCAAACTCGTGATCGTAAAATTTCAGGGAGTTGGTTATGGGGTTGTACACGATGGTATGGAATACCCCTATGAACATCTTTATCATAGGGCAATACACGATTTAATAACCTGGTACCGGTTTTTCCGTCGAATGGCCTTCATTGCATTTTGCATTGATTTGGCTTTAACTGTACCGGTATAAAGTTCTCCAGTTTGGAAATTTTGGGCGGTGAAATGGAAATTTTTCATAGTTTATTGGACGATTCGAAAATGGTTGCAAGGTTGGATTTGAGAGGGTGAAGCCTTAAAGAAATCGCTATACCTAGTAATGGTTTGAGTTAAGAAATCATGTTCCTCTGGTGTAGGGTGGATTTCTAGTTTGAAGATTTCCGCAATTCTCCGGCTTGATTTGTACTGGAATCTGGTTCTAAACTTTGCCTGGATTTCGGACTTGTGCTTGCGAGGCAAGTCTTTGTATTGGTGAACGACTTTTTCAGAGAGCAACATAGATGTAAAGAATTGCCAAATAATGTTGACATTTTGTTTAGTTTATTTTACATTTGAGATACATTTGAGCTACAATTCAAATACTCATGCACAAATGTACCATATATTTGACAAAGTGTCAAGTCAATATCAAATTTATTTAAAAAAAAGTAAAATGAATGCTGGTACAAACGTAAAGAATCTCCTGGAGTCGAAAAAAATGAGAAAGAAAGACCTAATAGATCTATTGGGTATTTCAAGGCAAGGATTTGAACACAAATTGAAAACTGGTTTTTTTAAACCAGATGAGCTTGAGATCGTGGCTAATTACTTGCAGGTAAGTGTTAATACAATTTTAGGTGATGAATCTTCTGCAAGTAATGTAGTTTATAAAGAGAAAATTACAGAGGATTCAACTGTGCAAAAGTTAATGGAGAAGTTCTTTGAAGAACTAAATTTGTTACGGCAGCAGCTCCAAAAGAAGGACGAGCATATTGATAAGTTATTGGATATGTTGGGAAAGCTTGATCCTATATCTGAACAAGCCAAGGTGTTGAATTTAACGGGACAATTTAAAGAGGTCGCATAAAAGGTAACACCTTTGGATATAGGCGTTACGATATTTCGTAACTGGCTACAAATAAATACTTTTCAAAAAACGGTTAGAATACTAACGCGGTCACAAAGATCAACATATTGGTTTAAGCCAAGGCTCCAGTCCAAAACTGGGGCCTTCTTTTTTTGCATCTATTTTCCTAAGGTCTTATCTTTTTAGATTCCTAACTTACTTATTTTCAATGGTTTGCATTTACAACCAGACGTTTTTTTTGGGTCTAAACTAATCCAATTATAGTTTTGGGGCAAAGTGAAGCACCTAGGTTGTTTTGATTAATACCGAATACTTATTCGGATACTTCAAAATCTTCGAGGATACTTCATTTTTCATTTTTAGCCCACAATTCAAAAAAAACATCGCACATGAAAAAAAAGAATGGAAATTCTATTTTACCGTCGCAAAAGCCAATCAAAAAAAGAAAAGTCCATCTGTTTTATCTATTGTAGAATTACAGTGGAAGGGGAGAGGGTCAACCTGGGATCAACAAACATTCAAATTGAGTATGATGAGTTTGATCCCGATTCCCAAAAGGTCGTGAAAAACTATAATGCTGCTGAATTTAATTTCATATTGGAGCATGAGTTCAAATCCAGAATTTATTCAATTTACAACAATCTTTTGCTGAAAAAAGAAATTATTTCCGCCAAAAGAATCGCAGAACTATTTAATCAAAACATCAAGGATCCTATTCGTTTGATCGAAGTTTATGATCGTTTTTTGAAAGACTTTGAAGAAAAGACAATTGATCGAAAAAATTCAAAGAATGAGATTGTCCCCGCTCGCCGGAGTGCTTCAACTTTGCGGCCATTGACCGCCTGCAGGAATAAATTGTTGAAATTCCTTATTTCCAAAAAACAAGTTGAGATTACATGTGATGATCTTGATGAACGTTTTTTTTACAAGTTCGAAAAATACCTTTACGCCGTTCCTCATAAACAGCCAACCGTGGTAAAACATCTTCGGACACTTCGACAAGTGACTGGGTTTGCAAAAAGGGAAAAACTGATTGACTATGATCCATTTGCTGAATTGGAGGTAGAGCCTGAACAAATCCAGGATCCGAAATACCTAAACCAAGAACAATTGTTGTTTTGGCTTCATTTTGAGTTCTCGGGTAAGATGGCTCAGGAAGTTGCTGATTTCTTTGCCTTGTGTTGCCTGACAGGTTTTCATTATATTGACTTGGTACAGGTTGTTCAAAATCCAAAAGAATATCTTCGTCAAGGTTTAGATGGGAATGTATGGCTTTACAAGCCAAGGCAAAAAACTAAGATTATGGCTAAGGTTCCAGTGTCCTATTTTAATACGATTGAGCACATCGTAAATAAGTATGGAGGATGGGAGCATGTTCCGGTAAAACAAAATCATGTTGTAAATGCCTGGCTTAAAATATGTGTGGCAGAAATTAACCTACATTTGCCGGAGGGGCAAAAGATCTATGAAAAACTTTCAGTGAAGCATGGTCGATGTACTTTCACAGATTCCTGGTATAACGTCCTGGGTAAAGAAACGGCGGCACTCTTGCCAATTTTGGGCCGCAAAACTTCCTGGGGCCTTGATCGGTATGGGAAGGCCGATGAAAGGGCCGTGATTAAGGCCTTACAAAAAAAGGTTATCTAAAATTGTAATGCTATCATAACGAAACTAATTTCATGCTATGATAGCATTTTTTTCTTCTTATCAGAATAAGCTTTATTTTTCAGTCTAAAATTTTCCAAGATTTTTTCATATTAAAATAGTAGATTAGCATTTAGTACAAGCCTTTAAAATAGTTTTTTCAATATGCCAGAGGACAAAGATTTGACAATTCAAGTTAAGTCAAAAAAACGTGTTTCAGACCATGGAGAGGTATTTACCAATGAACGAGAGGTAAATGCGATGCTTGATTTGGTGAAACATGAAACGGAACGAATTGATTCTCGTTTTTTAGAACCAGCCTGTGGAAATGGCAACTTTTTGGCCGAGGTACTTCGCAGAAAATTGAATGTGGTTGACCGACGATATAGTAAAAGCCAAATCGAATGGGAACGCTATGCCGTTCTGGCCGTCTCAAGCATTTATGGCATTGATATTTTGGAAGATAATGCACAAGAATGTAGAGAACGTTTGTTTAAAATCTTTAACGAGCGTTATTCTAATCAATTTAAGGACAAATGTAAAGACGAGTGCAGACGAAGCATCAGGTTTTTGTTTTGCAGAAATATTATTTGGGGCGATGCATTGGATTTTAAAAAACCTAGCACAAAAAAATATATTATTTTCTCAGAATGGAGTCCACTAAACGGGTTTCTTTTGAAAAGAAGAGATTTTGTCTTTAGGTCTCTGGTAGAAGAACCACAATTAGGATTATTTAGCGACGAGGGTAAAGCGGCTGATATTTATGAACCAATAAAAGATTACCCTCCAGTCCATTTCTTAAAACTTGGCGAAGATGATACAAACAAATTATAACCCTGATGTACTTACTTGCCTTGCCAATCTGAGCAATGACGAAGTGTTTACTCCACCCAATTTGGTGAACGAAATGTTGGATTTGCTTCCTCAAGAACTTTGGAGCAACCCAAACGCTAAATTTTTAGACCCGGTCTCTAAAAGTGGCGTTTTTTTACGGGAAATTGCAAAGCGACTAATGAAAGGCTTGGAAACCCAAATACTCGACAAGCAAGAACGTATCAACCATATTTTTAGCCAACAACTCTTTGGTATCGCCATTACCGAACTCACAAGCTTACTTAGCCGCAGAAGTGTGTACGGCTCAAAAATAGCCAATGGTGAATATAGTTTTTGCGAGACTTTTACCAATGAGCAAGGCAACATCTATTATGAGCGGATGCAACATACTTGGCAAGGCGGCAAATGTACCTATTGCGGAGCTAGTCAAGAAGTGTATGACCGTGAAGATGCTTTGGAAACTTATGCCTATAATTTTATTCACTCAGACAATCCAGAAAAAATATTCAATATGAAATTTGATGTTATCATTGGGAATCCGCCTTATCAGCTTGGTTCAGATGGAGGAACGAGAGATGTACCTATATATAATAAATTTATAGAGCAGTCGAAAAAGCTGAATCCAAAATATTTAACTATGATTATTCCATCACGCTGGATGGCAAGTGGTTTGGGGCTTAATGATTTTCGCAAAACAATGTTATCAGATAGTCGTATAAAAAAAATAGTTGATTTCCCAGTATCAAGTGATGTTTTTAATGGAGTTGAAGTGAAGGGAGGAATCTGCTATTTTCTCTGGGAACGTGATTATAATGGCGAGTGTGAAATAACCTCTATCCGTAATAATGTTATAGTTGGTTCTTCAATAAGACACCTGAGTGAATTTGATATACTTGTAAGGGATGATAGAGCACTACCTATTTTGAGAAAAGTGCTAAAACAAAAGGAAAAGTCAATAATTGAGATTTTATCAGTTGATAAAGAATTTGGATGGACATCAAATTTCAATGACTTTAATGACAAACAAAAAGAGGGTGATATTCCATTGCATTATATCAAGAAAGGAAAAAGATATATTGGATGGGTTTCTAGAAGAAAAGTCACAAAAAGTATTCATTTGATTGATACTTGGAAAGTGTTAGTCCCGAAAGCTGGTTCTGATGGAGGTCAAAAAATCCCTGATTATGTATTGGGTAAACCTCTTATTGCCAGCTCGCCATCGGTTTGTACTCAGAGCTTTCTCTTTTTCTTTGTTAGGTCCCAAAATGAGGCTTCAAATATAAATATTTATTATCGAACGAAATTTTTCAGATTCTTGGTTTCGCTTAGAAAATTTACTCAAGATGCCACTAGGTCAACTTACACTTGGGTTCCCCTCCAAAATTTCTCTGAACCGTGGACTGACGAAAAACTCTACAAAAAATACGGTCTGACGGAAGATGAGATCACTTTTATTGAAAGTATGATTCGCCCTATGGATTTAACCACCAATGAAAGTGACAATGAGTAAAGAAGAATCATCAGCATCCTTTACGTCTGCCCATCAGTTGGTAACAGAAATAAAGGATTTGATTGTACAAAGTCGGCAAGATGTAGCGGTAACCGTGAACGCTACCATGACCATGCTGTACTGGCAGATTGGAAAGCGAATCAATGAAGAATTGCTCCAAAATCAACGAGCTGAGTATGGTAAAGAGATTGTCATTACACTGTCTCGACAATTAAGCGAAGAATTCGGTAGTGGGTGGGGTGAAAAACAGCTGCGTCAGTGTATGAAGTTGGCCACCACATTCCCCGAAATAGAAATTGTATACACACTGTGTAGACAATTGAGTTGGTCGCATCTACGCTTGGTAATGTACATAGATGACCCACTCAAAAGAAATTTTTACGTGGAAATGTGCAAAGTTGAAAAATGGAGTGTACGCACTTTTCAAGAGCGAATCAATTCAATGCTCTACGAACGCACGACCATCAGTAAAAAACCAGAACTCACCATTCAAAACGAATTGGAATTGCTGAAAAATACCCAGCAACTTTCCCCAAATTTAGTTTTTAGAGATCCTTATTTTCTTGATTTTTTAGGGCTGAAAGATACTTATTCAGAAAAGGATTTGGAGGAAAGTATTTTGGTGGAGCTGCAAAAATTCATTATTGAATTGGGTTCTGACTTTGCCTTTATGGCTAGGCAAAAAAGAATCAGCATTGATAACGAAGATTATTATCTGGATTTGCTTTTTTACCACAGACGGTTGAAGTGTTTGGTTGCCATTGAACTAAAACTAGGCAAGTTTGAAGCGGCACACAAGGGACAAATGGAGTTGTATTTGCGATGGTTAGAAAAATATGAAAGTCTGGAGGGTGAAAATCCCCCTATTGGTTTAATATTGTGCGCTTCCAAAAATCAAGAGCATGTTGAGTTATTGCAACTAGAAAATAGCAATATCAAGGTAGCCGAGTACTTAACGAAATTGCCAGACCTAAAATTGATACAGCAAAAACTACATCAAGCGATCGAAATTGCCCGAAATAAAACCATGAAAGATGAATAGACAAAAGTTTTTCCCACCCCGGCCCTCAGCTAATCCTACCCTTTATGCCTATGAGTTGGTGAATGTCGAATCTCACAAAGGGTTACTCAAAATAGGCTACACGGATCGTGATGCACAAACACGTATCAAGGAACAGTTAGGTACGGCTGCCATTCCCTACAAGATTGTATTGGAGGAGTCGGCCATGAAAAAGGATGGCAGCAGTTTTACGGATCACGATATCCATCGTCATTTGCGTAAACATGGTTTTGCCAATCCCGAGGGTGAATGGTTCAAATGTAGTTTGAATGATTTACGCAATGCCATTTGGGAAATTAAAACGGGTGAAAAAACAGAGGAAAACCGAGTGCAAACGTTCGGTTTGCGACCTGAGCAAGAGGCCGCTGTGAATAAGACTATTTCCTATTTTAGAAGTTTTAGGAAAGAAAATAAGGATAGGACACCTCATTTCCTTTGGAATGCCAAAATGCGTTTTGGAAAAACTTTTGCCAGTTATCAATTGGCTAAAAAAATGGGTTGGACTAAAATCTTGGTGCTTACTTTTAAGCCAGCTGTGCAAAGTGCTTGGGAAGAAGATTTAATGACTCACGTGGATTTTGAGGGTTGGCAGTTTATTTCAAAAAATGGAATGACCTTTGAAGAGTCCGACCCCAAGAGACCTTTTGTCTGTTTTGGTTCTTTTCAGGATTATTTAGGAAAAAATACCAGCACAGGTGGTATCAAAACTAAAAACGAGTGGGTGCATGCTACAAACTGGGACTGCGTGATTTTTGATGAATACCATTACGGAGCTTGGCGGGAAAATGCTAAAGAACTTTTTGAAGCCGAAGAGAAAAAAGAATTAGAATTTGGCGAGGGTGAAGGCATTGAATACTTTGATGAAGGTGCAATGCCAATAACCACGAATCATTATTTATATTTATCTGGTACACCTTTTCGAGCCATTGCATCAGGGGAATTTATTGAGGAGCAAATTTTTAACTGGACTTATTCAGACGAACAACGGGCTAAAGAGGCTTGGGATGAGCGAAAAGGAAAAAATCCCTATGCATCTCTTCCCCGGATGGTCATGATGACCTATCAATTGCCAGACTCCATTACTCAAATAGCCTTGCAAGGTGAATTTGATGGATTCGACTTGAATGTATTTTTCTCGGCTGAAGGGGAAGGGTCAAGTGCACGGTTCAAATTTGAAGATGAGGTTCAAAAATGGTTGGATTTAATTCGAGGGGCATTCAGTGAGACAACAGTAGATAATTTGAAAATGGGAGCAAAAAAGCCGCCTTTACCTTTTTCTCATGCCCCTTTGCTTAATGTATTAAATCACACTTTTTGGTTTTTGCCTACCGTTTCTGCCTGTCAGGCCATGGCAAATTTGCTCAAACAAAGGCAAAATAAATTTTATCATGATTATACTGTTGTGGTAGCCGCAGGTTCAAAGGCGGGGATTGGAGTACATGCTTTGCCACCCGTTTTAGATGCCATGACCGATAATCCATTGGAATCAAAAACCATTACACTTTCCTGTGGAAAGCTTACTACAGGGGTCTCTGTAAAGCCATGGACAGGAATTTTTATGCTTCGAAATTCATCTAGTCCAGAGACCTATTTTCAAGCGGCTTTCCGGGTACAAACACCTTGGGTTATTAAAAATCCGGACAGTATATCGCCGAATAAAGAGGAAATCCTGAAGGAAGAATGCTATGTATTTGATTTTGCTCCTAACCGTGCTTTGCGCCAAATATCAGATTATGCATGCCGTTTGAATGTAAACGAATCAAATCCGGAAAAGAACGTTGAAGAGTTTATCAACTTCCTTCCAGTTTTAGCTTATGACGGCAGTTCAATGAAGCAAGTGGACGCAGCAGGGATATTGGATATGGCCATGAGTGGAACCACTGCTACACTTTTAGCTAGGCGGTGGGAAAGTGCTTTGCTGGTCAATGTAGATAATAATACACTAGCGCGTTTGATGGCCAATGATGAAGCCATGAAAGCCCTCATGAATATAGAGGGCTTCAGGAATTTGAATCAAGAAATTGAAACGATCATCAACAAATCAGAGAGTGTCAAGAAAGCTAAAAAGGAGGCAAATGACCGTGAATTAACGAAGAGTGAAAAAAAAGAGCTTTCCGAAGAGGAAAAGGAGTACAAAAGCTTGCGAAAACAAATTCAAGAAAAATTGATCAAGTTTGCTACGAGAGTTCCGGTATTTATGTATTTGACAGATTATCGAGAAAGGAGTTTGATGGATGTAATAACTCAATTGGAGCCTGGATTATTTAAAAAAGTGACAGGTTTAACAGTAAAAGACTTTGAATTACTAGTAAGTCTTGGCGTATTTAACTCGGCTTTGATGAATGATGCGGTCTATAAGTTTAAACGATATGAAGATGCAAGTTTAGAATATATGGGAATCAATAAGCATGAGGGGCAAGACATTGGGTTATATAGCACTGTTTTAAGTAGAAAAGATTATGAGAATAGTTTTGTGAATGAACCAGAGGGTTAAAAAATAAAGTCAAGCTATGAAGTATGAAAAAATAAATTACTTTAATGAGAATTTTAAGTTGATAATTGAAAGTTTGGAGGAGGGGAGTAATACTAACCGAATAGTTGATCAATATGTCAATATTATTTCCGAAAAAATTCCGACTGATTTTGAAAAATACTATTTACCCTTGTACTTAAGTGATATCAATAAGATTGTTTCATTGGCTTTTAAAAAAGCGGATGAGATAAGTAGTCTAGACCCTAAGCTATCAATTAAAATAATTGATCACCTAAAGGTATTTACTTTTTTGTTGAAGATTTCTTTAGCCTATGAGGAAAGGTTAAGAAAGTATAAATCTTTAGTGACTGCAAGTTTATTGAAAGATAAGAATAAAGATATACTTGATGAATGGAAAGAAAAGATTACAGTTTTAAAAAAGATTAAGCAAAAGTATAACTTAAAGTCTATTCCATATAGTTTACATGAAATTTTTAAAAGTGAAGTTGAAATTTTAGAATTTATAAAAGATTTAAATATTGCAAAATTAAATAATTTACCTTTGCTTGGTCATGAAATTAAAGAAGAAATTGCCAATAACCTTTTTGAATTAGCTATTTATTACCAAGATTATGATATAATTTTTTCGATTGAATTAATTGAAATTTTATTAAATATAAAGGTATCATCTAAATTGCGAGATCTGGTTGGAGAGGAATTATTTCAGGCAAAATATCGTTTAAATAGTATCAATAAATGGTGTAAGGATGCCAGGAATTTGATTTATAGGGGATATTTTGATTCGGAATACATTTTTATAGATAAAAAAACAGTAGAAAAAGCTATTAAAGATTGCGAGATATGGGAGTCTTATTTGAATAGTAGGGAAAATTTTTTCTCTACTGTTCAAATAAATTTCAAACTATAGTTTGTCATTTGGAAAGTAGCTAAAAATCTGTAATTAAAAATATTTAGGCTGTTTTCTAGTATATTGATTGTATAAATTAGGGAAGATTCTTCCAAAGATTTGGAGCTTGAGTTGCTTTATCGAAAACTTGGTGAGCTAGAAATGCATCGTGATTTTTTTTTAAGCTTGCAGAAAGTCGGTTCATGAAAGTGCGCAAGCAAATGCTGAATCTCAGCATTGACCTAAGTGTTCGGTCTCAATCTGAGTTATTGTAGGTGGATCGGAGCAGCTTAATCAAGTTTAATCTAACCAACTTGTGGTTGGAAGATTGGTCAGAAGGACATTCGGGGTAAAATACCAGACAAAGATACAATTTATTTATCGCCATAAAAATCATTATATATCAATTTGATAGTATTATAAATAACGTAGACTATAATAATACCAATAATAGTAGTACCTATATCTGAAGTTAAAAACCATGCTAATAGGTACATTAGGAAGAAACGGATCAAAATCCCAAGAGAGGAATCTTTCATGAAATTATATTAATAGGTTAATTAGGCTAAATTCAAAAATAAATATTTAATTGCTCTTATCGCTTAAAAAATAGAATAAAATTCAAGTTTTTTCCTAAGTTTTTTCTAGTGTAGCCTTACCGGAAATTTAGATGCTGGTTGACTTAAAAAAACTGGTCAACGTATTCAGGCAATTAGTAAGAATTTTTGGTACGTATCATATCACCTAGCCACTATAATTTTCATGGAACCCAACAAAATAACTAATAGTGCAGTAATGGTAGTAATTATTACAATCCGGTTTGTCGCTTCCGCCGTCCCAGGCGTGTCAAAAATGAAGGGTTTCACATTTGCCGCAAGAGACTGTTCATTTAAGTGTGTCTGCTAACTTTGGGACCAATGAAGAAAAAACGTACAGTTGAGGATTTGTTGACAGATCCTTCGATGAC
>VFQO010002597.1_pt1 | contig 10653 bp, 9 predicted proteins | sample 3512331 | NCBI WGS metagenome assembly VFQO01 (sample SAMN10412371, study PRJNA504923) | tailings metagenome | isolation source: Replicate 3 from Balatoc abandoned mine | place: Philippines: Itogon, Benguet | collected 2017-08-28 | reverse complement strand
CTCAAAAGCTTTTTTGCCTTTTGTTTAAAAATTGCACTTATCAGTTGAACTCAGCTTATATTAATGTTAAATCGAGGTATCAAAATCACAATAAATGGTATTTTATCCTTATTGAATTTTAAGGATGATGCTACTTCATACTATCATCTTTAAAGTAATTGTACCTCCCTATAAGCAATAGCTCTTTTGTAAAAGTCATGTACTAATGTATAGTAACTTGCAGCAAATTCAGTAGAAGACCTATTTGTATTTATTTGAAATACCAAATCAGAAAAAGAGCCATTCCAATTAAATTCTTTTGTTTCAATAAAAGTAGGGTCGAAATTTTTAATTACGTTTATATGTGTGTTACAAGGTTTTTCTTTGGTTAATAGCAATGCTTTTCCAGCATTCAGAAGAGCTGTATAACAATAATATATTCCTTCCACATGTTCGGATTGTTCTATTGCATCTTTTGCTCTGTTAAGTGTTTCTCCTACCTCTTCAAATACCACACCCACCATATCCATCATCGGAACAGCACATTCACCTATTCCTATTTTGGTTTCATACATTTTTTCGTTTCCCCAATCCATTAAATGAAACTGATCAACTTCTTTGATTTCCCCAAGAGGTTTAAGAAGATTATAAAAATGGGATTTCCCCATTCTTTTGAAAAAGTCATTAAATGTTTCATCATCCTGCATAAATTCTTGATAGTTATCCAATAGTGATCTGACTGCTGCCGGAATGCATTTGGACGGTAGTTTAATAATTTTTTCCGCCATTGCACCATTTCCATTTTTATCAAGGCCACCTCCAAGCAATACTTGCATAGCAGGCAATATATATTGACCTATTTTCATAGACATACCATGAAAACCAATTGATGCTATAGCGTGATGGGCACAACCATTCATACAACCTGAAATCTTAACTTTTATGTCTTTTTGATAAGGAATATTGCTGTATTCATTGGTTAACATATTTTCAAGTTCCTTTGCCAACCCTACCGAACTAGCAATACCCAAATTACATGTGTCGGTGCCTGGACAAGCCGTAACATCAAATAATGTATCAAATCCTGGTTCTGCAAGTCCTATCTCATCTAATAGAGAAAAAAGCGATGGTAATGCTTTTGGATCAACATATTTCAATAAGATACCTTGATTAACTGTAATACGCATATCTTGTGACGCATGATTTTGAGCTATTACAGCAAGTTTTCTCGCTGTTTTCGAATTGATATTTCCTGCGGGAAGTTTGATTTGGACTGCATAATACTCAGACTGCTTTTGTTTGTAGCTATTCAGCATTAACCATTTTTCATATTTTATATGATTATCTGGAGCTTTCGTATTCCATGAATGGAATGAAGGAACTTCAGAGGGAATATAATCATTAAGGTCAATAGAAAGGGTTTGTGTTGGTAGTGTCTCCCATTCCTTTTCTACAAGTTCAAGGAATTGTTCCAGTCCCATTTCCTGAATAAGATATTTCAATCTTGCTTTGTGCCTTTTAGCGCGTTCTCCATATCGGTCAAATATTCTTAAACATGCTTCCGTAAAAGGTATAATCTTATCCTCCGCCATGAAATCAGTAATCCTATGTGCCATAAAAGGTTGTGCTCCTAATCCTCCGGCTAAAACGACCCTGAAACCACGGATAATTTTATCATTGTCTTTTTTATGACGGGGAATGAAGCCTAAATCATGGATGAATGTAAATGCAGAGTCTTTGTCTGACGACGAAAAGGCAATCTTGAACTTTCTGCCAAGATTCTGGCATACCGGGTTGCGCAGAAAATAATTGAAGACAGCATTAGCATATGGAGAAACATCAAATAATTCTTCTGGGTCAATCCCGGCATACGGTGAAGCTGTAAGGTTTCTGATTGTATTTCCACAAGCTTCACGAAGAGTAATACCTTTTTCTTCAAGTTTTGCCCAAAGTTGTGGTGCATCACTTAAATGAACATAATGAAGCTGTATATCTTGCCTAGTTGTGGCGTGAAGATTTCCACTACCATATTTCTCAGCAAGATCTGCAATCCTTTCTAACTGATTAGGCGTAACACGGCCAAATGGGAGCTTTATTCTAATCATATTTACACCATCCTGCCGTTGTCCATAAATGCCTCTAGCCAACCTAAAGGCACGAAAACTTTCCTCATTGATTTCTCCCTTTTGAAAAAGACGTATTTTCCCATCAAGTTCTAGAATATCACGCAATGCTTTTTTATCTATTTTCTCTACAATTTCCAAGTTATTTTTCATACAATACTAGTTTATATCAAAAATAGTTTTCCATTGAAAACAGATGTAGTAGTTTACAATGATAAAATAGTATATTTTTAATATAAATGCCTTTTATTGATTGACTTCGCCGGCTTTTCTTGTTAAAATATTCATTGAATGAGAATATCCGCTATTTAAAAACTGGTCACCGAATCAATCTGATTTTCACTTGTTCTCTATTTAAGTTCTTTTTCGATTGCTGTTAAAAAGATATCACATTCGTCTTTTGTGATATTGAGTGCGGGAAGTAAGCGAATGATATTCCACCCCGCATGGCCTGTTAGAATCTTGTGTTTAGTGATCAGGTTATTTCTTAGTTCTTTATTTCTGTCTGATAGTTCGATGCCAATCATCAGCCCCTTTCCTCGCACTGCTTTAATGTTATCGATTTTTTTCAATTCAGAAAAAAGGTAGTTACCTATAATACCCGCATTTTCTATCAGATTTTCATTCTCATAAACCTCCAGTACTGCTAAGGCAGCAGCACACGCCAAAGGATTACCTCCGAAAGTAGAACCTAGCATTCCTTGTTGTCCCCTAAGTTTGGGGCTTATAATTAGACCTCCAATGGGAAACCCATTCCCGATACCTTTTGCTAGGGTATAAATGTCAGCGTTGATCTCTGCATAATCATGTGAGAAAAATCGCCCAGTTCTCCCGTATCCACATTGTACCGCATCGGCAATCAAATATGCTCCATATTCATCACACAATTCTCTCGCTCTTTTGAGGAATGCCACATCAGTGGTATGTATTCCACTTACACCCTGAATTCCTTCGAGAATAACTGATGAAATTTCATCCTTAAACAAGGTAAAGGTTTCCTCCAGAGCTGTAACATCGTTATGGGGTAAAAAAACAACATTGTCTGTTTCATTAACAGGGGCGACTATTGATGGATTATCAGTTAAGGCAACTGCTAAGGAAGTTCTACCATGAAAGGCGCCGGTGAATGTGATTATTTTTTTTCTTCCATTTGCAAAAGAAGCGATCTTAACTGCATTTTCATTTGCTTCAGCACCGGAATTGCATAAGAATAACTGATAATCTTTCTTGCCTGAAATTTCACCTAACTTATTTGCCAATCTTTGTTGGATTGACAATTTAACACTGTTAGAATAAAAACCCAGTTTTCTTAATTGGGTCGTTACTGCTTCCACGTAATGTGGATGTGAATGCCCAATCGATATTACGGCATGTCCTCCAAACAAATCAAGATATGCGTCTCCTTTATTATCCCATACATACCGACCGTAACCTTTTACAATGTCCAGATCTATTCGCTTGTAAACATCAAATAATTCCATTCTTTTTAAGTATTTACTTTTAGCAAAAGTAAATACCCATAAATGCAATACGTAGTAGTTTATAACGATAAAATAGCATTTTTCGATATGCTTTAAATCGAACTATGATAATGAAAATATTAATCCCCCATAAAGTCTGATATGCATGTATGCCTTTAAGGAATCTGCCATTTAGGACTTGTTGTAGTATTGCTTTCTGAATGCTTCTGGTGTAAGTTGAGTGTATTTCTTAAAGAATTTGATAAAATACGAGGTGTCAAAAAAATTCAGTTCAAGCGCTATCGAAGCTATAGAGAATTCAAAATTTACAAGCATTCTTTTTGCTTCTAGTAATACCCTGTTTCTTATTACCTCACCTGCAGACATGTTGATCTGGTCTTTACAGATGAAGTTCAAGTGGTTTGATGTGATATACAGCAAAGCTGCATAGTCTTTAGGAAGTCTTATTTCCTTGAAGTTTTCTTCAATAAGATCCAAAAACTGCTTTAATAAAACAGAGTTGTAACTGTTTCTGCTAAAAACAGGGCTCTCCGAGCCGACTTCTCTACTTGCAAGCACAAATATCCTAATCATATTTGCAGCAATCATCATTGGCGTCTGATCCCTGTTATCTTCCAGTTCTTTGAGAATTTCTTCAAAAATCGGAACGATCTTGGCCCTAGTGCTTTCCCTCAGTTTCAACATCTGCCCACTTGAAAAAATATTAAAAAAAGGGAATTGATCTATTGTTGAAGAACTGATGGATAATTGGTCGAAGAACGTAGCGGAAAAATTAACGACAAAGCCATCAACGTCGCTTTCAAATTCCCACTTGTGAACCTGTCCTGGACGCATAAAATAGATGCAACCTGGCTCTATCGGATACGTTTTAAAATCTATAATGTGCTGACCCTTACCAGCAGTAAAGTAGACTAAATGATAAAAAGAATGCTTATGGATTTTTTTGATCGGAGGATTGTTCTTTAAATATCCATGAAATCTATCAGCATTAAAAAGGTCATTGGACAACTTGTTTGTCACCAAATTACAAATATCGAAGGTCGGGTAGATTTTATCCATTATTCAGCTCTCTAGTTTCAATTTCATCCATATTGTACAAGCATAATGCCCGGAATTTCCAAGTTTTTTTTCAAGATCAATAAATCCAATTTTCTTATATAAAAGTACTGCTTTTTTTAATTCCGGAAAGCTTTCAAGATATAAGTTTTTGTATCCTAATGCCTTAGCGGTTTCAATCGATTTTTGGATTAATAATTTTCCAATCCCCAATCCTCTTGAAGACGGTGAAACATAGAATTTAACCAGTTCAAGGTAACCGTCTGGTAACCCTTCGGTTGGAAAAATTCCACATCCCCCCAATATCATTCCATTTTGTTCTGCTACCCAATACGCAGCATTATCTATACTAAACAGACTATACAAATCGTCGGTTGTAGGGTCAGTATACACCGTTCCTTCCCTTGCTATATTAAATTCTTCAAATACTCCTTTTATAAGTTTCGACAAATTTGAATTGTCTGACCTTTCTATTCTACGAATTTCCATTAAAAAAATATTGACTATAAATGATAATTAACCGGGAGGAAAGATAACCTGATAGTTCATCTTACAATAGGAATAAACGTTGAAAAAATAGTACTGTATTACGATTGTTCTCCTTTTCTAAAAGCCAAAGGGTTCAAGTTTTCTTTCGCCATGAAAAAACGATATAAATGGCTGGAATCTGTAAATCCAAAGTCCTGGGCAATCTCAGATAATGTAACGCTGCTATTTTTAATCCTGTCTTTTATCATCTGAAGTTTTAATGAGCCTATATATACTCTTAAAGAAATCCCCATCTCTCTCTTGAACAGTGTTTTTATGCCTGATTCCGACATCCTAAAAACATTGCTGAGTTCTTTTACACTCAATTTTTCAGGGTAATAGATATAACTATGTATATAATTCTGTATCCTGTCAATTGGCGAGTTTCCTACGTTTGCAAAATTGCTCTCGTTTGCACCCCGCAAGCCTTTTTCCAGCAACAACAAAAGGGCCCGCAACAAATTAGTCTGTACTTCAGTAACCTTTTCATTATTGTCATGCCAGTCGTTAACCAATATTTCAACAATAGTTTTCACTCTCTTTTTTATACTCTTCTTATTATTCCATTCATTTTGTTTCTGACATCCCCTGATCACACTGCTCAACAAATTATCCCAAAAATCAGTACTACAGGAGTTTATTCCATTTTTTAATACGCCTGGTAAAAATTTCAATGTACTGAAGTGCGTTTCCTCTTTAATAATGAAATCATGCTTATCCTCCGGTTTCAGAAAAAAGAAATTATCTGTTGTGTATTTTTCGTTGATACCGTTAAGCATATGTTCTCCAGCCCCCTTCCTTATATACATCAGTTCATAGTGATTGTGATTGTGTAATGGGAACGGCCATACATCTGTTTTGAAATCCCTTATGAAAAGCGGCTCAAATTGAATCAATTTCATAATTTTTAATTTTGTTCAAATTTACCAAAAAAAGAGCCATAAATACAATTTTGTAACTGTACAGTATTCTAATTTTGTTATCTCGTAATACTCATATAAATATTGATGAACAGAAGAAATAAATTCGTTATTCCAATTATGGCCTTTTCGGCTGGAACAATTGTTGCAAATGTGTACTATAGCCAACCTATTCTTAAAAACATCGCAGAAACTTTAGGGAAATCAGAAAATGCGGTTGGAAAAATAGCTATGCTTGCCCAACTGGGATATGGCATAGGCATGTTTTTTTTACTTCCTTTAGGAGATAAACTAAATAGAAAGAAGCTGATTTTGACGATATCTTTTTTATTGATCTTAACACTTCTTCTGATAGCAAATACCACTAATCTTACATTGCTTCTTATTCTTAGTTTTGTTGTAGGAGCGTGTTCATCTCCGGCTCAGATCATCCTTCCTATGGCAGCAACATTAGGAAAAGAGAACAGGGGCAAAAATGTAGGCATCGTATTCAGCGGTATTTTATGTGGTATTCTCGGCTCACGTTTGCTAAGTGGGTGGCTTACCGATCTATGGGGATGGCAGAGTGTCTATCTTTCATCCGCTGGACTTGTATTTTGCAGTAGTATTTTGCTGCTTTTTATTTTGCCGGAAGTTCCTGTTAAATTTAAGGGAAACTATTTCAGTTTGGTAAAATCTACATTGCAACTGATTGGACGATACAAAATTCTTAGACAAGCTTCCCTTCTTGGGTCCTTTACTTTTGGTATATTTTGTTCATTCTGGACAACTTTGACATTTCATCTTAGTGGAGAACCGTTTAATTATCCGGCATCTACAATAGGTCTGTTCGGTATTATAGCAATAGGAGGAGCATTGGTAGCACCTTATTTTGGAAAGCTTGCCGATAAAGGAGCGGTTTTTAAAAGCCTGTTCTTTACTGTAGGGTTGTTATTTGTCAGTATCCTATTTATGTTCCTTTTTCCGCATTCGTTGTTTGTTTTAGTCGGAGCAATATTTTTTTTGGATATTGGTGTTCAATCCACACAGATCACAAATTTCACACGCATCTACTCTTTGGATGAGGCCGCGCACAGCCGTTTGAATACTATTTATATGACTACTTATTTTATTGGTGCTGGAATAGGTACTTTCTTTGGGCTAATAAGCTGGTCAATAGGGGGATGGAACTTTGCACTTTTGCAAATGTTATTATGGAGTGTGGTTGCACTTATTATTGTGTGGCTTTCCAGCAAAAATAAACTTTAAACAAACAATTTAAAATCTCTGTAAATGGAAAAAATCGGATGGATTGGTTTTGGTAACATGGGTAAACCTATGGCCACCAACTTACAAAAAAATGGGTATGGAGTAATGGTATATGTCCGTCAGGCAGCACCGTCAGGTGACGGAATCCCTCCCGGATTTATCTTTACGAATTCTCTGTCAGAACTGGTAGCACATTCCAGTTTCATTTTCCTTATGCTACCCAATGACCAGGCATGTGAAGAGATTCTGAAAGAGCTGGTCGCCCTGAACACAGAAGGTAATCTGATAGTAAATATGAGCACAATATCTCCGGATGCTTCGGTACGTTTGGGTAGTTTGCTTGATAAGAATGGGGTTAGATATGTAGAAGCTCCGGTATCTGGAAGCATAAAACCTGCTCAAGAAGGAAACCTTGTAATCCTGGCTGCCGGCTCTTATGAAGAGGTCCAGGGTCTGCAAAACATATTTGACATATTAGGTAAAAAAACAATTTACCTAGAAGCCATAGGTAATGCTGCGAGGGCAAAAATCGGTATTAATTACTATATGTCCGTGGTTGTTTATGGGCTTGCAGATACGCTTCTTTTTATGGAAAAACTCGGTGTAGGTAATGAACAAATGGTCGATATTATCAATTCTGGAGCATGCAGCAGCGGAATGACGCAGATTAAAGGATCAGCTGTTTTACAGGAGAACTACCAACCGGCGTTCCCTTTAAAATATATGGCCAAAGATTTACGATTAGCACAGGACGTTGGCATAAATTCAGCTTTAAGTTCACTTATGACACAATCATATAACAATGCCAATAGTGAATTTGGAGAAGAGGATATGATCGCCATCCTTAAATATTTAAAAGAGCAAATAAGATGATAGAGATTGCGATCATTAGTGATATCCATGCAAATATTGTTGCTCTTGAAGCTGTTTTGAGTGATATCCAAAATAAAAACATCGATCAGGTATATTGTCTTGGAGATCTGGTTGACTTTGCTCCCTGGGGAAACCAGGTAATTGAATGTATCAGAATAAATAGAATTCCTTGTTTACTGGGAAACCATGACGAGCGTATTGCATTTGATAAACCTATTGTCTCCTTACCTCACCATAGTGAAACCGAAACGAGCAATCGTTTAGTTGCCATCAATCACAGTAAAAGAACTATTACTGCTGAAAATAAAGAGTGGTTAGCTTCATTGCCATACAATATTGAGCTAACCTATAAATTAGGTGAGAGAACGTGGAAAATTCTTTTGGTACATGCAAGCCCTTACAGCAATGAACAATACATATATGAAGCTGACGACAAAACCGAAATGTTAGATAATTTGAGGAAAAAATCTGTTAACGCAATTGTGATGGGACATACGCATCTCTCTTACACCCAGGAAACAAATGAAATGCAATTTATCAATTGCGGTTCGGTCGGACGTAGTAAGGAAAAAGACAAAAGCGCGACTTATTCAATCTTGTCTTTAAATGAAAATAGTATTAACGCAAGTATTGTTAAGTTGGATTATCGACTGCAAGAGGTTGCATCAGCTATATATGAAAGCGAGATCCCGGATTTCTATGCAGATTTCCTGATAGGCGAATTATAAATCAAGATGCCATAAATTTATGACATCTCGATTCGCTCAACTTCTCCATATTTTCTATATGCTAAAACAGCTCCCAAAGAAAATATACTCATACATAAACTTGCAAGGGGCAAGACAGGAATGGCATCTTTAGGTAGGACAAAGGCAAGAAAAGGGAAAGCATAGACAGCCGGAACCTTCATTTTAAATAGTTTCAAAAGAACCATCATACACAATAAATCCAGTATAGCAGCAATAATATGATTTTCTAAATAGATATAGATAATCACACCGATAGATGCCGAAATAAATAAAATCGCAGTCTGTTTGACCGCTATTTTAATATTGTACATTTTCATGTGGAGCGATTCATAAACAACCACTGCTATTGGTGGAATTATCGCTAATTGTTCATGTCCACATAGACGTGCTATCAACATCCACAGCGTCATAATAAAAAAGTACACTACCATCTTTCTATTGCTGACAGAAGATTTTCTTTCAGCAGTTTTGTTCAATTTTAAAATCCAAACAATTGCCATCAACAAAAATGTTGTAATTAAAATTGATGCAATAAAGGACAATGATTTAGCATTAGTAACGATTGGTAAAAAACCTGTAGCAAATGCTGGTGCAAGACTGTATGTAAACATACGCATCAATAGCAACATAAGAGAAAGTACAAGTACTAGTTTCATAAGGTATGAGACTTCCAAATAATTTATGCCATAGCCAATAATTGCCGTAAGTGATGGCAAAATAAATATCTTGCTTGGCTGCTTCATCCACGACTGTTCCCGAAAAGCAAATAAAGCAACTGCCATTGCCGCTATCTCCGGCAGTATAATTTCATTGTCAGAGTAACTCCATGCCATAACTACCATGAGCATGATAAATAGAAATGCTCCTGTATAGGACATCCATAACGTTCTTTTACTTAAAGACTCTGTATTCATCTATCTATTATTTTTGAAACAAAGCATTGGAACGCAAATTTGTCCCAATGCTTTATAATTAACTGTATTTTACGCTTACTACTTTTTTATCGGTACAACAGTACCTTCGATCACCTCTTCCGAAGCCATTTTTAGTATTTTATCACCGAGGTTGATTTCGCCGAACACTTCGACCTGATCTGGCATTACACGTCCTTTGCTTACAGGAACATTTTTGGTCTTTCCATTCTCTATCCTTATAATATACACTCCCATACCACTTTCCACTACAGCAGATTTTGGAACAAAAAATGTAGGTTCATTATTTTTTAATGATATAGTTGTTTCTGCAATCATGTGCGGTTTTAGTATGTTGTTCTTATTAAGAAAATCCACTTCGATTTTCTCAGAACGAAGTTTCTGATTCAGGCTTCCTGACTTCCTGCTAACCCTTGCCATATGTTTCTGTTGGGGCTGTGAACGTACATAGAAATGAATTGTGTCGCCTAATTTAATATAGGTAGTATTGGCCTCCGGTACCGATAAATTCAACCGCAATTTCTGGTTATTCTCAATGACAAGTAAAGGTTCTTTATTCATAGGACTGACGTAAGCCCCTAAGTCTACATTACGATCCGTTATCGTCCCACTGAAGGGGGCTTTAATGACAAGGTAATTATTAATGTTCTTGATTTCGTTATAGGCTGATCTTGCCGCATTCAAATTCGATTCGTCCGACAATTTGCGAGCCTTGATCTGGTCAAGTGCATCTTTTGCAATAGCTCCCTGTGTCTCGTTGGCCT
>VFQO010002596.1_pt1 | contig 10654 bp, 8 predicted proteins | sample 3512331 | NCBI WGS metagenome assembly VFQO01 (sample SAMN10412371, study PRJNA504923) | tailings metagenome | isolation source: Replicate 3 from Balatoc abandoned mine | place: Philippines: Itogon, Benguet | collected 2017-08-28 | reverse complement strand
GCCAGAAGATGTCCACTAATTCCGAATAGCTGATTACCTCAGGGTCGAAAGTAATCTGTACAGATTCGCGATGACTGGTTTTTCCGGAGGAAACCTCGGAATAGGTCGGATTTTTTTCTTTTCCCCCTGAATAACCGGAAACTACGGATATAACTCCATCAAGCCCTTCAAAGGGAGCCTCGACGCACCAAAAGCACCCGCCTGCAAAAGTGGCTAACTCAGTTTTGGAGGAAAATACTTCAGTTGGCTTTTCAGATTCAGTAAGAGATTCATTGGTTTTTTCGGACGCACCGGGCGAGCAGGCCACCAATAGGCCTATTAAGAAACTAAGCATAACTAGTGATCTTTTTTGGGTGAATAGCATGGATGGAAAGTTCTTGCTTTTTAGGTAATGATTTGGTCAGCTTTTTGACAAATGTAAAACAAGCCAAAACAGAGTAGTGTTCGAGCCTATTTCTTAATTGACCTTAAAACTGTCCCTTCGATTTACGAAGTTCAAGAAAAATCAGATGATCGGCAGATTACAATGACCACCCAAGCTGCGACTAATCTTAAAATAAATCTGATAGTAATGAAAAAAATCGCCTCTTTCCTCATCTGTCTTCTCGCTTTGCAAATTCATTCCTTTGCCCAGCAAGGCAGTGGTTTTGGATTCAAAGGCGGCATGAACTACAATACCAGCGGTAAATATTTCAAGGATGCCGGTCAGATTTTTTCCAAACCTGGGGATAATGTTGGTTATCACATTGGAGTCTTTTATCAACTGAGTTCGTATGATATCGCTTTGAGGCCGGAATTGATTTTTACCCAAAATCAGTTTGAAACCGATCTTGGAAGGGTGGACTATCAGCGGGTGGATATGCCGATTTTAGTCAAAATGCGTTTTTTTCAGGTAATCGGTTTTTCCATTGGTCCTTCGTTGCACTACACCTTGAATGAAAAATTTTCAAAACCCGAGCTGTTCGAATCTTCCGATCCATTTGGCTTGGGATTTCAGATGGGGTTGGGGGTGAATATCGGGCCTGTAGGCTTGGACTTGAGATTTGAGCGGGAGCTAAACGAGCGCAAATTCACCATGGATAATGTCCTCGGAAAGGAAGACTACAGGCGTCAACAGTTGATACTCGGATTTTCATTTATGATCCCTTCCAAAAAAAAATAAGGGGCACAGGATCTGCTTTTTAACTTGTTGTAAATTTCTATCTTAAGGCTCCCAAAACAAACCTGTTGCCTGTCGAATGAATTTAAAATCTTTGTTGGCTTTGGCCATCTTGATTGCTTTTTATGGATGCCAAGAAAAAGATCTTGACCCATTTGCCACTGTTCGACCTGAGGAAAGCCGATTCACGAAAATCACGCTGGTAGAAAAGCTCAATGAACCAATGGAGCTCGAAGTGCTGGATAATTTCGATGTACTTTTTATCGAGCGGGGAGGCAAAGTAAGGAAATACGTCGCAGAAACAGGTCAGGTGGAGGAAATCGGTTTTCTAGATGTCTATGCTCAAAACGAAGACGGGCTGCTCGGACTGGCAAAAGATCCGAAGTTCAACGAAAATCAATGGATCTATCTCTATTACGCCCCAGCAGGACCGGACTCAATCAATCGGCTATCCCGATTTACCTTGGTAGATGGATTATTGGAAAAAAGCTCTGAGAAAATCATGCTGGAGGTACCCGTATTTCGGGGATGTTGCCATTCGGGAGGATCATTGGAGTTTGATTCCAAGGGTAATCTTTTCATCAGTCTTGGTGACGATAGCACCCCTTTCGAATCGGATAATTACAATCCTATCGATGAACGCGCCGGTCGTCCGGGAAATGTGGATGCCCAAAAAACTTCCGGAAATTCCAATGATTTGAGGGGATCTATTCTGAGAATCACTCCTCAGCCTGATGGCACCTACACCATTCCCGAAGGTAATCTTTTTCCTCCCGGTACTCCTAATACACGACCTGAAATCTACGTCAAGGGCAATCGAAATCCTTTCCGCATCGGAGTGGATCAGCGCAATGGCAATCTTTTCTGGGGGGAAGTGGGACCGGATGCTTCAGTGGATAGTTTAAAGCGAGGGCCCAAAGGACATGATGAGTTTAATCTGGCGACAAAGCCAGGTTTCTTTGGATGGCCGTATTTCGTGGGGAATAACAAGCCGTATTGGAAATACGATTTCGAAAAGCAGGAAAGCCTCTACGAATTTGATCCCAAAGCTCCCAAAAACACTTCGCCCAACTCCACGGGAATTGAAATTTTACCTCCCGCGACTCCGGCTTTGATTTGGTATCCTTACGATGAATCGGTTGAATTTCCCATGCTGGGAACAGGCGGGAGAAATGCCATGGCAGGTCCGGTGTACTATCGTGGGGATTACGAAAAGTCTGAGGTCCGATTTCCGGGATATTTTGACGGGAATGCCTTTTTCTACGATTGGATGCGCAATTGGATTTTCACGGTCAAGCTGACGGAGGATTTCCAATACGATACCATGGAGCGGTTTATGCCTTCAACCGTTTTTGATAAGCCCGTCGATATGCAGTTTGCCAAGGATGGCTCGCTGTACATCTTGGAATACGGCACGTTTTGGAGTGCGCAGAATGACGATTCGGGAATCTATCGGATTGAATTTGCCTCAGGCAATCGCAAACCCCAAGTGAAGGCGACAGCTAACCAGCTAACCGGAGCAGCTCCGCTTCAGGTACAGTTTTCATCGGAAGGATCTGTCGACTTGGATGAGGGCGATGTGCTGACATACGAATGGGATTTTGGAAATGGAGAGAAATCCTCAGAGCCAAATCCAAGCTTTACCTTTTCCAAACCAGGTGTTTATCCCGTTAAGCTGATCCTCAAGGATAAGGAAGGAGCAGTAGCCACCACCACCCTGGAAATCAAAGTCGGAAATCAGAAACCATCGGTCAAGATCGATTGGAAAGGTAACCGTAGCTTTTACTTCGGGCCTGAATCCATTGCTTATGAAGTTAAGGTGAGCGATGCCGAGGATGGAGCGATTGATTCCAATCGCGTAAGGTTTTCGATTGATTACTTGGAGGGAGGTTTCGATTTGGTGCAGGCAGGTCATCAGGCTGATGAACCGGTGAGTTTGGGCGAAAACTATATTACCCAAGCGGGCTGCAAAGCTTGCCACGCGGTAGCCAATGAATCTATCGGTCCGGACTACACGGCAGTTTCTAACAAATACCTGAATCAATCCAATGCACGGGCGTACTTGATCGATAAAATCACAAATGGCGGTGGGGGAGTTTGGGGAGAACGCATCATGCCCGGACATACTCATTTGCCACCTGCTCAAGTGGAGGCGATGGTCGATTTTATTTTGGGAATAGCCAATCCGAAAGCCAATGTCAGAACATTACCTCTTACCGGAAGCTATGCAATTGACCGAACAGATTTGCCAGACGGATATTACCTGATTCAGGCATCCTATGAGGATTTGGGAGCCAATGGAATCCCACCGCTCAAGTCTCAGGAGGTTTTGACGCTACGCCATGCTTCCGTTAGGGCTTCCTCTGCTAATCTGTTAAAAGACGTAGCCAAAGCCAATGGACCCCAGTTTCAGTTTGTCCGGTTTACAGCCTCTCAGGCATGGATCAAGTTTGACCAGATCGACCTAAGCGGAATAAAGTCAATAGACCTGGCGCTCAATCAGGGAAATACCAAAGGTAAAATCCAGTTGAGATCGGGAAGTCCGGAAGGCCAAGTGGTGGGGGAAACCAAATTGCTTACTAAAGATGATCGACCTAAAGGTCAGGAAGGGCAGTTTTTCACTGTTTCAGTTGCTATTACTCCTCCCACTGAGGCGTCAGATTTGTATTTGGTATTTGTGCCGGAGGGCGATGTGTCGATATGGAATACCTTCAACTTAAACACCCTTCATTTCAAGAAGAAAGCAGATTAATGCAAGGCCAGTCCCATCTGCAGGATGATCATGGAAGTTTTTGTTCGCCCGGTTTGATAGGAAAAGTTGCCCAAATTATCCACTTTGATCGATCCTCGCTCCACAAAATTGATCGTGTCACCGTATTGGTAAAGGATTTTCATATAGAAGGAGGCCGTGTTTGGTTCTCCTTCTTTGGGCAGCTGACGGTTGAAAAAACCCACGCCAAGATTTAATCCGATTCCGCCAAATTTGGTGGACATCAATTGGACTGCTTCCTCGCCATTGATGATCGTTTCCAATAACGTGTCGTCAAATTGGGTGGAGGTGGACAGAATTTTCCAGCCAAATCCGCCGTCAAAAAATGGAGTGAATCCCTCTTCTTTTTCGAATGGAAAATAGCGGATGATTGGGCCAACTGTCACGAAGTTATAGTTGGTTTTTAGGGGAGGATAGGTGGGACTCGCATCGATTTTTTCTTTTCCCAGATAGATATAATTGAATTCGGCTCCGAGGTGCACCGGAGAAAATAGCCCTCGACCTTTGGGATTCAACAAGACATTGAACCCGCCGCCCAATCCGGGGAAGTTTTTTTCTCCGAAAATCGAACGCTTCATTTCCGCAGTCGGCATTCCCTTGGTGCCATACATTCCGCCATGAAAAATACCCTGTGCTTTTAAAGACGATGGAATGACCAGAAAACAGGCCAAGATGATACAAATAGCAAATCTGTCCATTTGCGATTTCGATTAGATGAACTGATAAAAACATGGATAAATGAATCCTACTAGGAAGTTGGCCTGAAAAAAAGGAAATCAGGCCAGTCCTGATCAAAAGTTTAATTGACTTTCACTTTTGCGAAAACTGATTTTGACAAAATCTCCAAAAATAGTCGAAGGGTAAAGGATGGATTTCGGATTTGAGTAAAAAACAGACCAATCACCTGAAGTTCAAACTAAAAACCGTCTTTTTCTCAGGCTCAGAAACCACCGTTAAGCTTCCCCGATGCAGGTTCATGATCTGTCGTGAAATCGCCAATCCAATACCCGATCCGGTCTTTTTGGTGGTATAAAAAGGTACAAAAATCCGTTCCAAAGCTTCAGGAACGATCCCGGGACCATTGTCTTCGATTTGGATGGTACTACCCAAGTCACCCTGACCGATGGCACGAATCCAGATCTGTCGATCCGCTTGATTTTGTAAAGATTCGGAAGCGTTTTTGACCAGATTGATCAGGATCATGGTGATTTGATCCGGATCACAAAGGATTTCCAGATTTTCCGGGTTCAGGTCTTTGTGAACTTCGATTTCCTTGGATTTCAGATCCTCTTTCATCAATTGGCAAACATTCTCGATCAAATTTTCAACAGAAACCAGCTCTTTTTTGGGTTGGGGAATATTGGTGTAGTCCCGGTACGCATTCACAAAATTCACCAAGCCCTTACTTCGGTTGGCAATGGTGTCCAAGCCCTCTTGAATGTCTAGAAAGCCATCTTTTTTGATCAAGATGCCCTCTTGCTGCACGTAGCTGTCCTCATCCAGGATGGTGCGGAGCGAATCCACCAAACTGGAAATCGGCGTGATGGAATTCATGATTTCGTGTCGAAGCACTTTAGTCAGGTTTTGCCAAGCCTCCAATTCGTTGGATTGGAGCTCGGCATTGATGTTTTGAAAGGAGAGGAGTGTCCAGCTTTTCCCGCCCATTTTCAGCGCAGTGGATTGGATGATCAGGTGCATGGTGGGATTGACCTTGAAGGAGACCCGCTGCCCGGGCTTCATTTCCAGAATTTCCTGAAGGAGTTTTTTGGAAAGCTTTCCCAGATCGCTGATGTCCCTAAACTGAGGGATTTGCAGGAGATGCTTGGCGGCATTGTTGATCACTCCGATTTTTCCTTCTGCATTGAAGGAGATGATCCCGGTATTGATATGTTGGATGATCACTTGGAGGAAAAGCATCTGTTCCTCTTTTTCGGCCCGGGTCTGCTTGAAAACCTCCATTACTTCATTGAAGGCCTGATTGACTTCACGGAAGGACTGCCCCATTTTGCTGTCAGTGGTGAAAGATGAGGAGAAATCCGCAAAACGAATGGAGTCTAAAAAGCGGGCAAGTTTTTGATTGATCGAGTTGACATAATAGATCATCTCTCCGGCCAAAAACGCCACAATGACCACCAAAATCCCCGGCGCAAGCCAGAGCTCTTTGGTGTAGAATAGCCAAACCGCGAGAAAAATAAGTCCTGTGATGGCTAGAATACGGATACTGATTCCAACCGAAAATCTCCTATAAACCATATTTTTCAAGTCTTCGGTACAGCGAAGATCGGGTCAAGCCAAGTTCATCTGCAGCCCGGGTGATATGCCCGTTGTGTTTTTGGAGTGCTTTCCGGATGAGGATCCGTTCCACGTCTTCGATATTGAGGTGCTCCAAGCTCACATTTTCCTCCGATTTTTCCGGCTGCCCCATTTTTTGCAAAAACAGATCTTCGGGCTGCAGCACGTTGTGGTTGGACATGATCACCGCCCGCTCGATGCTGTGTTGCAGTTCGCGGATATTTCCCGGCCAATGATATTTGGTCATTCGTTTCAACAGCGGTTCGGAGGCCTTACGGATGTCTTTGTTGTACTTTTTGGAATAGTAGCTGATAAAATGATCGGCCAAAAGCGGGATATCTTCCACCCGCTCTCGAAGTGGAGGCAAGGTAATCTCGATGGTATTGATCCTGTAAAGTAAATCCTGCCGGAAACTGTTGTCATAAACCATGTTGTACACCGGCATGTTGGTGGCCGAAATCAGCCGAATATTCACGTCTACCGGTCTATTTGCGCCCACTCGCGTGACTTGTCGGTTTTGAAGTGCTGCCAGTAACTTTGCTTGGAGTGGGAGGGGGAGGTTTCCGATTTCGTCCAAAAATAGGGTTCCCTTGTGCGCTTGTTCGAATCGCCCTGCCCGGTCTTCTTTGGCATCGGTGAAAGCGCCTTTTTTGTGGCCAAAAAGCTCCGATTCAAAAAGGGTGGAAGTGATCGATCCCAAATCCACCCCAACAAAAGCCTCCCGGCTCCGTCTGGAATGACGGTGAATGGCACGGGCAATCAGTTCTTTTCCGGTTCCATTTTCTCCTAAAATCAGGACATTGGCATCTGTGGTCGCTACCCGCTCGATGGTTTCGAAGACTTTTTGCATGACAGGACTCTGGCCAATGATGTCTTTAAACTTATTGTCGATGTCCTGCTGAAGTGTTTGTTTTTGGTCTTTGAGCAGATTGACCTCCAGTTTTTTCTGGCGGAGCTGAAGTGCAGAGTTTAGAGTGGCCAGAAGGCGCTCGTTTTCCCAAGGCTTGAGCACAAAGTCCGTTGCCCCTTCTTTGATGGCCTTTACGGCAAGGTTCACATCTCCATAAGCGGTGATCAGGACGACTACGGCCGACGGATCGAGCTCCAAAATCCGATCCAGCCAATAGAAGCCTTCCTGACCTGAACTCACGTCTTTGGTGAAGTTCATATCAAGCAGGATTACATCGTAGTTTTCATTGTGCGTAAGGATGGGCAGCAGGTCCGGGTTGGTTTCGGTGTCCACCTGGGCAAAGTGTCTTTTAAGAAAAATTTTGGCGGCTTTAAGCAGGTCTTCATTGTCATCGACGATGAGGATTTTTCCGGTACGTTGCTCGTTCATTTTAGAGAAAGTTTTAAAGTCGGCAATTGCCCACTGATCAATGGGATTCCAAAAGTCTGCCGAATTGGATTTTTGGTCAAAAATTTTCCAAAAGGTCCGTTTTCGGGCAAAAATGGCCGATTTTGAGCTTTAGTTCATTAGATAAAAGGTAAGATTAAAATTTCGTCTTTGGATCACTTTTGTTCGCTGGCGGACGAAAATGTTCGAGAAGAATTTTTCAAACTTCATCCAAAGGCCACTTTTGAGCGATTCAGGGCTTTTTGGGCATGGCACAGCCTTTGGCACAAAGGGAATACCGCCACTAGGCCGCAACACACAATGGACAGAAAAATTGAAAAGAAGACTTGGACTCCCCGAAAAATAGCCGCTATCCTCGGAGGTGCTTTATTGCTGGGGGGAATTATTTACCAGCTGGGATTTGCTGATCATCGCTCCACCATGAATGTGGAAAAGGATCGAATCAGCATTGGAACAGTTAAAACAGGTGAATTCACAGATTATATTTTAGTTTCCGGACAAATAGAGCCTGCACGAACCGTCTTTCTCGATGCGATCGAAGGTGGTGTGGTCAATCAGGTGATAAGAGAATCTGGAGCTTTAGTTAAAAAAGGAGATACAATTCTAGTTCTCAATAACTCCAACCTTCAGCTCGATGTCATGCAGCGGGAAACCATGCTCTACGAGCAAATCAATAACCTTCGACAAACCCGCTTGCTATTGGATCAAAATGATCTCAATCAGCAGGGGCAATTGGCTGAGATCGATTATCAAATCAGTCTTTTGGAACCTCAATACAAGCGATTCAAAGAGCTTCATGACAAAAAACTGGTTTCAGATCGGGAATTTGAAGAGGTCAAGGAGCAATACGAATACAATGTGAAGCGCCGTAAACTCACCTATGCTTCTTACCGAAATGACTCCATCGCCCGATCCATTCAGCTCAACCAGTTGAGGATGTCTGAAAGTAGAATGAATGCATCCCTTACCGGTGTTGGAAATATCTTGGATAACTTGATCATCACAGCACCGATCGCAGGTCAGTTGGCTACTCCTCAGCAACTTGAAATTGGTCAGGCGATCAATCCCGGTCAGCGCTATGGACAGATCGATATCTTGGATGAATTCAAAGTAAGAGTGCCGATCGATGAGTTGTATTTGCCTCGAATCAGTCAGGGGCTAAGAGGAAAGTTTACACTGAGCGGAGAGGAATACGAGCTAGAGATCTCCAAAATCTACCCAACCATTACCAATGGTCGCTTTGAGGTAGATATGATTTTTACCGGAACAGCGCCGGAAGGAATCCGAAGAGGGCAGAGTGTTCGAATCCGACTCGAACTCGGCCAAAGCGAGCAAAGTCTGCTACTTCCTACCGGAGGCTTCTTCAAAGACACCGGAGGAAACTGGGTCTATGTACTCAACGCTTCAGGCAATGCCGAGAAAAGAACGATCCGCTTGGGCAGAAAGAATCCCGAGTTCTATGAAGTCCTCGAAGGTCTGGTCGAAGGTGAAAAAGTAATCATCAGTGGCTATGAGAATTTCGGGACGAATGAGGTGTTGAATCTGAAATAAGTGGGAAGACGGAAGACCGGAGACTGAAGACAGATGACCGAAGACGGAAGACCGGAGATTGGTTCAGGATTTCTGGAATAGGTGGAAGATTGATTGTTTTCTATCCTTGAATTTGGTGAATAATTTTAATATTAAGTTCTGATAATCAAATCAATAAATAGATGAGCTTTAAATTTGATAAACTTTTAATCTGGCAAAAAGCCATGGATTTGGCTGAAGAAATCCATGAGCTTTCTAAGAAATTTCCCAAAGAGGAATTGTACAACCTGACAGGCCAAATCAATCGGGCTGCTGATTCAATTGCCTTAAATATAGCCGAAGGCTCAATTTCCCAGACTAATCCAGAGCAACATAGGTTTCTTGGTTATTCAATCAGATCTATTGCTGAGGTAGTTACCTGCCTGTATAAAACAAAGCGAAGGAACTATATAACTATCGAAGAATTTGAAAAAAATTATAAGGATAGTTTTGATCTGATGAATATGACCATTGGATTTAAGAATAACATTAAATGAATTTAACCCCCAAACTATAATTAATCGTTGGGGTCCGTTTTCTTCGGTCTTCGGTCTCCAATCTTCAAACTTAAAACTTCAATTAATCGATGGGATCCGGATTCTTCGGTCTCCCGTCTTCAATCTCATCACTATGGAACACGTCATCAAAACCGTAAACCTCAAGAAACTCTACACCACCGAGGAAGTCGAAACCACCGCGCTCGACGGCATTCAAATCGAAATCAAAAAAGGCGAATTTGTCGCCATCATGGGTCCTTCGGGTTGCGGCAAGTCCACCTTGCTCAACATCATTGGGCTACTGGATAATCCGGACAGCGGGGAATATTATTTTCTCGATAAGGAAGTGGCAGCATATTCCGAAAGACAGCGCTCTTCCCTTCGTAAAGGAAACATCGGGTTTGTTTTCCAAAGCTTCAACCTGATCGACGAATTGACGGTATTTGAAAATGTGGAACTGCCTCTATTATACCTGAAAATCAGTACGGATGAGCGCAAAAAGCGAGTGGAGGAAGTGCTCACCCGCATGAATATCATGCATCGACGTAATCACTTCCCTCAGCAGCTTTCGGGTGGACAGCAGCAGCGTGTGGCTATTGCCCGGGCGATTGTGGCTAAGCCGGCTGTTATCCTCGCCGATGAACCTACCGGTAACCTCGATTCAAAAAATGGAGAAGAAGTAATGCGGCTTTTAGAGGAGTTAAACAACGAAGGTACCACCATCGTGATGGTAACTCACTCTCCTCACGACGCTAACTACGCCCATCGCGTGATCAATCTCTTCGATGGGAAAGTGGTGACGGAGAATATCCGGGAGCAATTCCACGTTTGATTTCGTCCGATGCCCGGTGTCAGATGTCCGATGTACATCGGTCATCTGTCATCAGACATCGGTCATTTTTATGAATCACCCCATACCCCCTAACTTCCCAACTCCCATACCCCCTAACTCTCTATGCTAACCAACTATCTAAAAATCGCCCTTCGTGGCTTTGCCAAGCACAAGCTCA
>VFQO010002593.1_pt1 | contig 10690 bp, 5 predicted proteins | sample 3512331 | NCBI WGS metagenome assembly VFQO01 (sample SAMN10412371, study PRJNA504923) | tailings metagenome | isolation source: Replicate 3 from Balatoc abandoned mine | place: Philippines: Itogon, Benguet | collected 2017-08-28 | reverse complement strand
CGCGCTATCTCGGCCCCGAGGTGCAGTTCAACGCCATCGCGCCCGGGCCGGTGGATGGCGACCGCCTTTCGGGCACCGGCGGCAAGCCCGGGCTGTTCGAGCGGCGCGGCAAGCTGATCCTCGAGAACAAGCGTTTGAACGCCGTCCATGCCGCCGCGATCAAGGCGATCCGCCGCGGGGTGCGGGTCGAGGCGGTGCTGGCGCGGCTCGCGCGCAACGACACCGTCAAGATGAGCCACGACACCAACAACCCGCGCGAACTGCGCGAACTTGCGCTCGCCTGCGCGCGCGAGGGGGACGGCACCTGCACCTGGGACCAGTACCTGCTCACCCCGCAGATTGCCGCCGCGCTCGTCGCGCGCCTCAGGCAGGCGGGCCTGTTCCTCGACGCGCCCGAATGGAACGAGCGCCCGGCCACGCCCGAGGCCGATGGCGACTGGCTGCTGCGCGTGCCGCCCGAGGACGCGCCCTTCCTGCCCGCCGACAAGATCGCGGTCGAGGCGAGGAAAGTCGGCACCGGGGTGCTGTCGAAGCTCTATCTCGGCAAGATGCCGACCGAGCATGACGTGGCGCAGGCGACGGTGTTCTTCCTCGCCGACCGCGCCGTTTCGGGCGAGACCTTCATGCCCTCGGGCGGGCTCAGCGTCGAACGCTCCACCACCGAGCGCGAACTGTTCGGCAGTCCCAAGCAGGAACGTATCGACCAGATGCGCGGGCGCACGGTCTGGCTGATCGGCGAGCACCTCGCCGATTACCTCGCCGAGACCGCGCGCGCCTTCATCGAGGACTGCCATGTCGCCCGCGTGGTGGTGCTGAGCCGCACCGCCGAAGGCTTCGCCGCGATCAAGGCGCAGCTCGAAGGCGAGACGGCCGAGGCGCTGGTCTCGCTGGTGTGCGGCGACGGGCTCGAGGCCTGCATGGACAGCGCGCTGGTCCAGTGGGGCCGGCCCACCACGATCCTTTCCACCCCCTTCGCGCCCCTGCCGGGCAAGCTGTTCGACACGGCCGATCCGCTTGAGCCGGAGGAGTTCCGCAGCGTTGTGGCCGACAACCTCACCCACCACTTCCGCGTCTCGCGCCGGGCCTCGCTCTACGATGACTGCCAGCTTGTGCTGACCAGCCCCGACGTGCCGATGGGCGACAAGTCCCCGGCCTTCGCGCTCGCGAACTTCATCAAGACCACGCTCCACGCCTTCACCGCGACGCTCGCGGTCGAGAACGAGCGGCTGGTGCACGATGTCCCCGTCAACCAGATCAACCTCACCCGCCGGGTGCAGTCGGAAGAGCCGCGCGACCTCGACGAGCACCTCGAGGAGGTGCGCCGCTTCGCCCGCGCGGTGCTGCTGCTGGGCGCGCCGCTTCCCGATGCCGAGGATTCGCGCTACCGGGCGCGGATCTATCGCGGCATGTCGATGACGGTGTGAGGGTGCGCGGAACGGGGAGGCTTGGGGGAGGATGATCCAGTACCTGCCCTTCGAAAAGCCGATCGAGGCGCTCGACCGCCACGTGGCCGAGCTCGCCTCGCATCCCGAAGGCGCGGAGGAGGCGGCGATGCTGGCGACGCGTGCCGCCGCCCTGCTTGCCGATACCTATGCCCGCCTGACGCCGTGGCAGCGCACGCTGGTTGCGCGCCATCCGCAGCGGCCGCGGTTCGAGCGGCTGGTCGCCGGGCTGTTCGAGGAGTTCCTGCCGCTCGCGGGCGACCGCGTCTTCGGCGAGGATGCGGCGATCCTCGGCGGCTTTGCGCGGTTCCGGGGGCGGCGGGTGATGGTGATCGGCCACGTCAAGGGGGAGGACACCCCCGCGCGGCTCAAGCACAATTTCGGCATGGCCCGGCCCGAGGGCTATCGCAAGGCGATCCGGCTGATGGAGCTGGCGGACCGCTTCGCCCTGCCGGTGATCACGCTGGTCGACACGCCCGGCGCCTTTCCCGGCATCGATGCCGAGGCGAGGGGGCAGGCCGAGGCAATCGCCCGGTCGACCGAGGCGTGCCTTGCGCTCGGCGTGCCGCTCATCGCGGTGATCATCGGCGAGGGTGGCTCGGGCGGCGCGGTGGCGCTGGCCGCGGCGAACCGGGTGCTGATGTGCGAACACGCGGTCTATTCGGTGATCAGTCCCGAGGGCTGCGCCTCGATCCTGTGGCGCAGCGCCGCGCAGGCGCCCGAAGCGGCCGAGGCGATGAGGGTGACGGCGGCGGACCTGCTCAGGCTCGGCGTGATCCACCGCATCGTCTACGAGCCGCGCGGCGGCGCGCACCGCGATCCGCCCGAGATGGTCAAGCGCCTGGCGCTCGCCCTGCGCGCCGAACTCGACGGGCTGGAGGCGATGACACCCGAGGAATTGCGCCGCGAGCGCGAGGAGTTCTTCCTGAAGCTGGGGTAGCGTCCTCGCTGCCGCTGGCGCGATTGCTACCCTGCGGGGTTGCAAATGCCCTCAAGGGGGCTAGGCATGTTCCCAGCATAATCTCCGCATCGGGGGCAGGGGACATTGCGGCTACGTGCATGTCCTTTGCGTTGCTGCCCGTCCAGGGCGCATCCCCCTGATTTTTCACGAAAGCGGACAGAGCCTTGGCAGCAATGCCGGCAGCGTGATCCCGCGTCGCCTTCTTGCCACGGTTCGCGTCCGGGACAGGAGCGCGATGAGCATGATGCCCGGCTAAACGCCGTCGCAGACAAAGCCCCAGGCACAGATCCATGCGCAGGGGGAGGACGACTGGCCGATCGATCCGCCATTGGTCGAACTCGACATCGATACCCATGATCAGGGCTTCTACGACGGGTTCAGCCGGGCGGTGACCATTCCCGCCAAGGTGATCGTCTCGCTGCTGATCATGTGGGCGATCTTTTTCCCGGTGAACGCCAGCAGGACGTTGAGCGCCGCCAATTCGACCATCATCGCGACCTTCGGCGGGTGGTATGTCTATCTGGTCGCCAGCCTGATCGTGACCTGCCTGGTGCTCGCGCTGGTGCCCGGCACCGCCTCGCTCAGAATCGGGCCGCCCGGCGAAAAGCCCGAATTCAACCGCTTCTCGTGGTTTGCGATGCTGTTCGGTGCAGGGATCGGCATCGGCATGCTGACCTATTCGACCGGCGAGCCGCTCGCCCACTTCCTCAACAATCCCGATATCATTCGCGGAATGGCCGAAAGCCAGAGCCGCGAGGCAGTGCGTCCGGCCTACATGTACACTTTCCTGCATTGGGGGCTGGGGGCGTGGTGCACCTATGCGCTGGTGGGGCTGGCGATCGGCTATGTTGCGCATCGTCGCGGTCTGCCGCTGACCATCCGCTCGGCGCTCGCCCCGCTGTTCGGAAAGGTAATGGAGGGGCCGCTGGGCCATGTCGTCGATATTGTCGCGGTGGTTGCGACCATCCTCGGCGTGGCGGTGACGATGGGCCTCGGGGTCGAACAATTCGTTGCGGGCCTTGCGCGGGTGGGACTGGGCGAATGGCTGCTGGCTGACGACGGATCAGCGTCCTCGCTGGCGATCATCATATCGCTGGTGACGCTGGTGGGCGCTTCGACGATCAGCGCGCTGTCGGGCGTGGGGCGCGGGATCAAGTGGCTTTCCAACATCAACATGGGCCTGTCGATCGCCTTGCTGGCGCTGTTCGCGGTGCTGGGTGCGGGGCTTTACGGGCTGCAGCTGCTGGGCGTGGGCCTGTGGGACTATCTCACCACCCTGCCGCAGCAATCGCTCAAGCTGTGGAGCCGGGACGGCAGCGCGCTGGGCGCTGCGCTCAACCAATGGCAGCTCGACTGGACGGTGTTCTACTGGGCGTGGTGGATCGCCTTTGCGCCCTTTGTCGGCATGTTCATCGCCCGCATTTCGCGCGGGCGCACGATCCGCGAATACATGTTCGGGGTGACGGTGGTGCCCTCGCTGATGTGCTTTGTGTGGATGGCGCTGGTGGGCGGCACCGCGATCGAGCTCGAATTGTCGGGGCAGGCAGGGGGGCAGATTGTCAGCGCGCCGATGTCGGACCAATTGTACGCGACGCTGGCGGTGCTGCTCGATCCGGGGCTGGCGCTGCTGGTCGCCGGGCTCGTGGTGGTGCTGCTGATGACCTACCTGGTGACCTCGGCGGACAGCGCGATCCTGATCGTCAACACCATCAACGGCGCGGGTGAGGATGAAGGCAGCCGCCGCTACCACATCCTGTTCTGGGGCGCGGCCATCGCTTTCGTGGTCGGCTCGATGCTGATTCTCGGCGGGATCGAGGCGATTCGCATCACCATGATCATCGGCGCGCTGCCGTTTTCCTTTGTCGTCGCGCTGATGGGCGTGGCGATCATCAAGGCGGTGGTGTTCGATCTGATCCGCAAGCGGCACGGCGTCCCCACTACGGCGCAGGCATGTGAGGAATGGGCCGAGAAAGTATCCGCTGCCGAATGACTTGACCGCGCCTTCGGGGGCATCAAGTAAAAAACAAGATAATAATGTAAAAGGTAGTAGAAAGTCAGAATAAATCTCTCATCACTCCTGGCATCGGAAAGCCATAAGAAAATTTTTGTTGATCACCCGTTTTCTACTTGGAATATTATTTGAATATTTTTCGGTGTTGTGATTATGCAACAGCGATGAAGTGCTTTTGGGTAATTGCCCCGAGTGCGGTGGAAACCGCAAGATTCCCTTGGTAGCGCAAACGTGTTCGCCACAGTGCCTTCCGTGCACGTGCTATTTCTTGGGCCATGCCGTTGCGGTTCTCGCATCGCGGCCCGTTCAGAACCTCAAGGGGGCCTTACATGATGAAAACTTTTGGTGGCGCGTCGATTGGCGCGCTTGCGATCGCGATTGCGTCTCCCGCCAGCGCGCAGGATGCGGCTTCCGCATCCGTACAGCGCCCGCGCCAGGAAGGCGGGGTCAAGACCATCGTCGTCACCGCGCAAAAGCGCACTGAAGATCTGCAAGACGTGCCGATCTCGGTCACCGCTATCGGTGAGGAAGAGCTGGCCCAGCTCAACATCGATACTTTCGACGATTATCTCGAACAGCTGCCCAACGTTACCGCGGGCGGCACCGGGCCGGGGCAGAACACCATCTATATCCGCGGGCTGGCCTCGACCACGCCCAACCTCACCACCGCGGGTGTGGCCGGTCTTGCGCCCAACGTCGCCTTCTATCTCGACGAGCAGCCGCTCGCCCAGCCGGGCCGCAACCTCGATGTCTATGCCGCCGACATGCAGCGGATCGAGGTGCTGTCGGGGCCGCAGGGCACGCTGTTCGGCGCCAGTTCGCAGGCAGGCGTGGTGCGGCTGATCACCAACAAGCCCGACCTGTCCGGCTTTGATGCAGCCTTCGATTCGAGCGTGTCCTTCACCAAGGGCGGCGAGGAAAGCTACTCGGTCAAGGCCATGCTCAACGTTCCCGTGACCGACAGCTTTGCCTTGCGCGGGGTGGTCTATCTCGATGATCAGGGCGGCTTCATCGACAATGTCCAGGGCACGCGCAACCTGTCCGAAAGCGCGCGTTTCCGGCCTGAAGGCACGGTCCGCGACAACGGCGTGCCGGTGAACGCCAACCGCGCCGGGTTCCAGTCCACCGCCGATCTTTCCGATGTGACCTTCCTCGACGCCGACAATGCCGGGCTGGTTCGCGACAATTTCAACGACACCCAGTATTCGGGCTTCCGCGCCACCGCGCTGTGGGAAATCACGCCGGACTGGACGATCACGGTCGCGCATACCCGCCAGAGCCTTGAAACCGACGGCGTGTTCTTTGCCGATCCGGAACTGGACGGGCTGGATGATCTCGAAATCCAGCGGTTCGAGGATGATCGGCTGGAGGATGATTTCTCGAACACCAGCTGGACCCTCGAAGGGCGCATCGCGATGCTCGATGTGGTCTACACCGGCGCCTATACCGACCGCCGCACCGACCAGCGGATCGACTACACCGATTACCTGTTCGTGGGCCAGTATCTGCCCTATTACATCTGCGACGGATCGGTGAGCTATCCGGGCGCGGCAGCACCCAGCGGCACCTGCCAGGAGCCCAATCTCTACGTCACCTCCGACAGCCAGACGCAGGTTCTGACGCAGGAACTGCGCTTCTCGACACCGGAAGCCTGGCCGGTGCGGGTCACGGCGGGCGGGTTCTATTCCGATCTCGAGCTCAAGGAGCGCAACGACTTCAACTATCCCGGCAATGTCGATGCCGCGCCGTTCGGCGGGTTTGCGCCGAATTTCACCTTCCCGGGCATCTTCAGCACCGATGACGGGCCGTTCCCGCGCGATACGATCTTCCGCAACGACATCCGCCGCACCGATAAACAGTTCGGTCTGTTCGGCGAAGCCGCGATCGACATCGTGCCCGACCTGCTGACCGTTACGCTCGGCGCGCGCTATTACGATGTCGAGGTTGATCTGGAAGGCGGTGCCAATGCCAGTTTCTGCAACGCTGGCGGCACTGATGTGGACGCCTTCGGCACCAATCTGTCCGATCTTTACGACGGCGACGGCAATTTCTTCTTCAACCTGTCGTGCGATGCGTCATTGCGGCAAAATTTCACGCTGAACGATAGCCTTGCCGATATCGAGGCTGCCGGCCTCTCTCCCGCGCAGGCCCAGCGGGTGTTCAACTCGGTGCGCGCACCGGACGTGGCGGCGACCAGCGGGACCATCGTCAAGGGCACGATCACCCTGACCCCGTCGCCCGACACCCTGTTCTACGCGACCTATTCGGAAGGCTTCCGTCCGGGGCTGCTCAACCGTCCGGGCGGCGCGCCGGGGCCGAACAATTTCACCGTGCCGTTCGACCTTAAGACCGACGAGGTGCAGAACTACGAACTGGGCTGGAAACTGGAACTGGTCGACGGCCAGCTGCGCTTCAACGGCAGTGCCTTCTATGTCGATATCTCCAACCTGCAGACGACGATCTTCGATCCTTCGATCACCAACCTGTTCTTCTCGGCCAATGCCGCGGATGCGGAGATCTACGGGCTGGAGGCGGACTTCACCTTCGCGCCCTATGCCGTGCCGGGCCTGACGGTGGCGGGCGCGTTCTCGATCCTCGATACCGAGGTGACCGACGTGCTGATCCCGACCAGTGACGTGGTCGAGGGTTCGGAGCTGGCCTTCGCGCCGTCCTTCCAGGGCAATATGCGGGTGCGCTACGAATTCGATCTCACATCGACGCTTGGCGCCTTTGTCATGCCGCAGGTCACCCATTCGGCCAGCAAGTTCACCGACATCATCGAGATCAACCGCCTGCAGCTCGACAGCTACACCGTGGTCGATTTCGCCGCGGGCATCGAGAAGGACCAGTGGAGCCTCGAGATCTTCGGCGACAACCTGTTCGACGAACGCGCCCAGATATCGGGCAATTTCGTCAACGATCGCGCGCGGATCGTCACCAACCGGCCGCTGACGGTCGGTTTCCGGGTGGGTTACGATTACTGATCGGCCTTGAAGCGAGCAGCGGTGGCGGGTGTGGGCAGGGGTTCACGCCCGCCGCCATGCGTGTAGAGCCTTTCCCATGGCCACTATAGACGAAGCGGACCGCAATCCTGCGTCGCGCGAAACGCTGATGAAGCTGGCGCAGGACGCGCTGCGGTCCGGGCGCATCGGCGAAGCGTACCAGGCCGCGCGCGACTTGCTGCGGCAGGATCCGCACGACAGCGACGGTCTCTATCTCGCGGCGGTCGCGGCGCGGTATCTCAAGGACTTCGCCGCCGCCCAGCTGCTGCTTGACCGGCTCCACGCCGCCAGCCCGGAATATGGCCGTGCCTGGCAGGAGGCCGGGCATCTGGCGTTGGCGCAGGGCCGCGAGGCGGAAGCGCTGGCGGCGTTCCAGCGGGCAACCCGCTTCAACCCGGCACTGGAGGCGAGCTGGCGCGAACAAGCAAAGCTGCTCGGCAAGGCGGGGCGCGCCGCCGAGGCCAACCAGGCGGCGTTCCAGCACCGGCGGCTCGCCAGCCTGCCGCGCGAACTCGTCGCGGTCACCAATCACCTCGCCGAAGGCCGCCTGCTGCGCGCCGAAGAGATCTGCCGCCACTATCTGCGCGCGCACCCCGCGCGCGATGCGAACCATATCGAAGGGATGCGGCTGCTGGCGCGGATCGGGATCGAGTTCGGCGTGCTGGAGGAAGCCGAATTCCTGCTGGAAAGCGCGGTCGCTTTCAGCCCGGATGATGTTCAGCTCAGGCTGGATTACATCGACGTGCTGCGGCGGCGCCAGAACTTCGCCAGGGCGCGGGCCGAAGCCGAAGCACTCTACCGACGCGATCCCGAAAGCCCCGTATTCCAGTCGCGCCTCGCGATCGAGAGCATGCAGAGCGGCGACTATGCGCGCGGTCTGGAACTGTTCGACAAGGTGCTGGAACGATTGCCGGGCGATCCGGCCAACCTCACCAGCAAGGGGCACGCGCTCAAGACCACCGGCGCGACTGCCGACGCGATTGCCAGCTACCGTGCGGCGATTGCGGCGAAACCCGATCATGGCGATGCATGGTATGCGCTGGCCAATCTCAAGACCTATCGCTTCAGCGATGCCGAAGTCGCCGCCATGCAGGACCAGGCCGCGCGAGGCGACCTTGCCTTCATGGACCGCGTCCACATCGCGTTCGCATTGGGCAAGGCGCACGAGGATCGCGGCGCCTACGAAGCCAGCTTTGCCGCCTATGAAGAAGGCAACCGGCTGAAGCGCGCCCAGACCCGTTACAGCGCCGACGCGATGACCGCCGAACTCGCCCGCCAGCGCGAGGCCTGCACAGCCGAACTGTTCGAAAAGCATGCAGGCGCAGGCCATGACGCGCCCGATCCGATCTTCATCCTCGGCCTGCCGCGCGCCGGATCGACCCTGCTCGAACAGATCCTCGCCAGCCATTCGCAGATCGACGGCACGCTGGAACTTCCCAACATCCTCGCGCTGGCCCATCGCCTGCGCGGGCGGCGTGTTGGCGAGAATCGGTATCCGCAGGTGCTGCATGAACTGAGCGCGGAACAACTCGCCGGGTTCGGGCAGGATTTCATCGCCAACACCCGCATCCTCCGTGCGGGTGCGCCGTTCTTCATCGACAAGATGCCCAACAATTTCCGGCATATCGGGCTGATCCACCTGATCCTGCCCAATGCGAAGATCATCGATGCTCGCCGCGCGCCCATGGATTGCTGCTTTTCCGGCTTCAAGCAGCTGTTCGCGGAAGGGCAGGAATTCACCTACGGCCTGACCGAGATCGGACGCTATTATGCCGATTACTTGGCGCTGATGGATCACTGGGATGCGGTGCTGCCCGGAAAGGTGCTGCGCGTGCAGCACGAGGACGTGCTCGACGATCTCGAAGGCCAGACGCGGCGGATGCTCGATTTCCTCGGGCTGCCCTTCGAGGAGGCCTGTCTCGATTTCCACAAGACCGAGCGCGCCGTGCGCACCGCGTCGAGCGAGCAGGTGCGCCAGCCGATCAACCGCAAGGGGCAGGGCGCGTGGAAGCCGTTCGCGCCGTGGCTTGATGAGCTGAAGGCCGCGCTCGGCGAACTCGCGCCGGCCGATACCTAAGCCTCGTCTTTTTCTCCGCATGGCAGAAGGCGGTGCCGGCTGCAGGGATCGAACCCGCGGCCCCCTGATTACAAATCAGGTGCTCTACCATCTGAGCTAAGCCGGCTCACCGCCTGTGCGCCATAATCTCAGAGCGCGCCGAAAGTCCATCCCTCCGTGCGCGCCACCGCGGGTGTGAGGCTTGGCGGGTGCCACAGGTCGCGGTTCGCGTGGACGCGGCGCAGCCAGGCGGCGGTGAGCAGCGCGTCGGAGGAATGATCGTCGATCGTCCCGCTGCCCGCGACCGGCGGGCTGCCGAGCGCATCGAGCGCGTCGTTCAGCGCCTCATGGCTGCGGATCTTGGTGGCAGCGCCCGTCACCCCGCCGAGCCTTGCGGCCATCGAGGTGTAGATCTCGGTGACGACAGAGCCTGCTTCGGGCAGAGGATCGACCGGCCACACCGGCACGCGCCCGGCCAGCCGGTGGAGCATGCGCATCCCCGTCAGGCTCGACTTGCCGACCTGCGCCGCCCCGACGAGGTTGAAATTGCTCACCGGCCGCACGCCCTGTGCGCGCTGCGCGGCCTCGGCGATGCGGAACCGGCCTTCGCGGCTGGCGGCGCCGGAGAGCAGAAACCGGTCGCCTTCCAGCCCCTTGCCATGGCGGAAATAGCGCGCGGCCTCGGGATGGGTGACGAAGCCGCCGGCCTCGAGGTTCGGATCGGCGGCACATAGAAGGTCGATCAGCGCCCACAGCCCGCGCGCGTCGGACGGGCTCGCCTCCCAGCCGGGAAAGAAAGCTCCCGCATCCGCAAAGGGCAGGCTGATGCCGAGATCGAGCCCCACCAGCGTCGCCCCCGGCAGATCGCACAGCAGCGCCAGCACCTCGGTGCGCGCCCAGCCGCGCGGATCGGGCGGGGTGACGAGCACCGGTGGCCCGCCCTCGGCCAGCGCCAGCGCCAGCGCGATGCCCTTCTGGCGCGCGCCTCTGGCTCCCGACCAGTCGACCGCGAGGAAATGCGTAAAGCGGGTCAACCGCGCTCCTTCCGCAGCCGCTCCCAATAATCGAGCCGCTTTGCGATCTCGCGTTCGAACCCGCGCTCCACCGGCGAGTAGAAGGTCTGGCGCTCCATCTCCTCGGGCCAGTAATTGTCGCCCGAAAAGCCCTCGGGCGTGTCGTGGTCGTAGGTGTAGCCCTTGCCGTAGCCGAGGCTTTCCA